>ERZ773060.539-NODE-539-length-12360-cov-3.15693_pt1 | contig 12360 bp, 8 predicted proteins | sample MGYA00580628_ERZ773060 | MGnify/ENA primary metagenome ERZ773060 (study PRJEB29015, sample SAMEA2738019) | human oral metagenome | biome: human oral; feature: human-associated habitat; material: dental | place: China | collected 2045 ... | reverse complement strand
GATACGAGCCTCTTCCGGAGTCATCTGTTCACGCACAGGACGACGCGGAGGTTCTGCCAAATGCATTTCCTCCAATATCTCTTGCGGCGACTCTACCAACCGCGCTCCTGCACGAATGAGATTGTGGCACCCGCCACTCTGAGGCGAGTAGATGCTGCCCGGAACGGCATATACATCCCTGCCCTCACTGAGGGCCATTTCTGCTGTGATGAGAGACCCGCTGCGCTTTGCCGCTTCGACAACGAGCGTACCTTCCGATAATCCGCTGATGATGCGATTGCGTGCAGGGAAAAAGGCAGGCAGAGGCTGAGTACCAGGCGCATACTCTGAAAGGACCGCGCCCCCCGACTCGACAATTTGCGACAGCAAGCGGCGATTTTCTGGCGGATAGGCAATGTCAACACCGCATCCGAGGACAGCGACTGTCCGCCCTCCGCGGAGTGCTCCACGATGTGCACGGGTATCAATCCCGCGCGCTGCGCCGCTGGTTATAGTCACTCCTGACCGTGCAAGCCGCTCGGCGAACTCCATCGCTGCAGCTTCGCCGTAAGCTGTGAATTTACGTGCGCCGACAATGCCAATCCGGCGTGCATCCGGAATCAGCGTACCACGATAATAGAGCACCAGTGGCGGATCGAAGATTTCCCTCAAAACGATCGGATATAAATCATCATTAATCGTGCACACAGCAATTCTCTGCCGTGTGCAGTCTTCCTCAATTTGTCCCGGCAGATCAGGATGCCCTTCGATGTGATGGATAAGTTCCTCGGCCAGAGTCGGCGAAAGAGCACCCGTTGCTTTAAGATCCCCAAAGGACAGCGACCATATCTCCTTCGCTGAAGATACGGCCGCATACAAGCGGCGCATGCGCACACTACCGATATGGCGGCATTGGAGCAACGCTGCCAAATACCATCGATCCTCCATTGATGTTCACACGCTCCTCATATTACATAAATTCATATAAGATTGCAACCAGCATCACTTATTATCTTGGGAATAATTCATCACCAAAGACATAGTAGAGCATCAAGAAAATGAGGAGGATTAGGAACAAATCTGACATAACTGTACTCCTATAAAAAAAGAGGGGCTATGCCCCTCCCCAGATTCTGCATTATCACATAACGCGGCGCGCTCCGATATAACATGCGCCCCAGTAACCGCCGTACAGGTTGTCAATCGCAACACCGCGGCTTGACGAGGCATTAATGAAATTTCCATTTCCAAGATAAATGCCCACATGCGACGGTCCATATTCATAGGTGGAAAAGAATACGAGATCTCCCGGCACCATTTCAGCCGATGAAACCGGATATCCGACATCGTACTGTGCATCTGCAGTACGCGGAAGATAGATGCCTGCGTTTGCAAATACATAGCGCACAAATCCAGAGCAGTCAAACCCGGACGGCGTCGTTCCGCCAAAGGAGTATGGAACGCCAATGTACTGCATGGAGTCGGAAATCACGCGCCGAACAATGTAGTTGGAACCTCGGCTGACCTGCGGCATCGATTTCCCGAGAAGTGCCTGATAGGTGACCGGGCCAACCATACCGTCGACGGCCAGACCATTCGCTGCTTGGAATTCCTTAACAGCTTCTGCCGTTGCCGGGCCGAAATCACCGTCAGCAACAACATCATATCCAAAACTGGAAAGCTGTCCTTGAATCTCAGCAACATCCGTTCCTTGATCACCAATCTGGAATGACTCTGCGTTCACAATAGATGCGGAGCAGAGGAGCATTGCGGATAAAGCAAGAATCTTGATTTTCTTTCGCAAGCAAACACTTCCTTCCACACGAAGATACGAAATGGTATTGGCTGTGAGAAACCAATAAGCCGAGTTCTGTTCCGCCATTACGGCGGCGACAATCATTTATCTGGGACACCAGTTACCGGGTGCCTCAAGCGACTCTACCCGGAAGGCTGACGGGCCGTCAGAATCCCTCCCTATTTGGTCTTGCTCCATGTGGGGTTTACCCAAGCCAGTCAGTCACCTGACTGCTGGTGCGCTCTTACCGCACCTTTCCACCCTTACCGATCAGATCGGCGGTTTAAATTTCTATGGCACTGTCCCTAAGGTTGCCCTTGCTGGACGTTATCCAGCACACTGCCCTGCGGAGCTCGGACTTTCCTCACTCATTTAATAAAATAAGCGCGATTGTCTCGGTTTCTCATACCAACGCAAAGATTATACCACATGTGGAGTACAGGTGTCAAAATATTCTCAGGCCCTTGTAATACATAGGATAGATCTTCGATTAGCGAACAAAAAAACGATTTTAGTATAAATTTTTTTCATTAGAAATAAGGCTTTTTCTATACGTCGTCATGATCCCATGCTTTACCAATCAACTCACGTATGTTAGAGATATTATTTTTATGTAAGTAACTTCCGAGACCATCACATATCTTCATTGTAATATTCGGATCGATAAAGTTCGCTGTTCCGACCGCAATAGCAGATGCTCCTGCGAGGAAGAACTCGACGGCGTCCTGCCATGAAGCAATCCCGCCCATCCCTATGACAGGAATGTGAACTGCGTGTGCGGTCTCCCATACCATGCGCAAAGCGATCGGTTTGACCGCAGGCCCGGAAAGCCCCCCCGTGCAGTTGCCAAGAACTGGCCGACGGCGGTCTATGTCTATTTGCATACCAACAAGGGTATTGATCAGAGATATAATATTTGCTCCGGCATTCTCGACTGCGAGCGCCATCTCCGTAATACTGGTAACATTCGGTGAGAGTTTGGCGATAACCGGCTTATTCGTTTGTGCACAGACTGCACGAACGACGGCTGCTGCAGCATGCGGGTCCGTACCAAAAACAATCCCCCCCTCCTTAACATTCGGGCAGGAAATATTAATTTCGAGGGCAGCTATATCAGAACCGTTAAGTCTCGCGGCTATATGTGCATAATCATCAACAGAACTGCCTGATATATTGACAATGACATTCATGCCATAGTTCCTGATGCGCGGCAGTATCTCTGTCAAAAAGGCATCTACGCCCGGGTTTTCAAGCCCAATGCAGTTCAGCATTCCCTCCGGCGTCTCTGCGATCCGAACACCATCATTCCCGCACCGCGGTAAAAGCGTTGTCCCTTTAACCATAACTCCGCCAAGTCGTGCGAGATCGACAAAGTCGGCAAACTCTTCACCAAAACCAAAGGTTCCGGATGCAGCCAGGACAGGTGTTTGCATCTCAATCCCCGCAATATTTGTATGAAGGAGGTTGTCATAGGCATAGTTCGAATTATTATGAAACATTATCGTATACCTCTGCAGCAGAGAATACGGGACCGTCCTGACAGACCTTTCGCCGACCGCTCTTTGTATTCACAGCACAGGAAAGGCAGGCCCCAAGCCCGCACGCCATACGGCGCTCGAGAGATACTTCACATGGAATATCGTGCTGCGCAGCGATGGCGGCAACATGCTCCATCATGACAGATGGTCCGCAAACGGCAATGCTGTCGTAATCTCCGCGCTGAAGCAGCTCCGGAAGGAGCGTTGTCACAACCCCCGTGTTTCCGTATGAACCGTCATCTGTTGTTATAAAGCATGCACGCACATAGGGCTGATAGATTTTCTCCCAGAAGAGCTCTTCTTTTGTACGTCCTCCCATGAGAATCGACGTACGACGATGCTCTGCCGCAAAGAATAGGAGCGGTGTGAGCCCCATCCCCCCCCCGACAAGCAGTGGATGACGAAAGGAGGTATTAAACCCATGTCCAAGCGGACCAAGAACCGAAACTGTTTCCCTCGTGTTCGCTGCCGCCAATGACGCTGTGCCGCGTCCCACCTGTCGATAGATGAGGCGTATCCATCCCTTATCCCGTGAAACTTCGGCAATTCCGAGTGGACGACGTAAAAATCCACCGCCTGCCGGCACGGTAATCTGTACAAATTGCCCTGGAAGTGCACCGCGTGCAATCATGGGGGCTTCTATGGTAAGAATATCCACGCCGGTGATCGGATATGCATGCGATAAAACTCGAGCCTCTTCGATCACCTTAGGCAAGATCATCCCCTCCACCGACATAATCTTGAATAGCCAATGTATATACAAGACGCCTTTTCTGCATAAATTCAAGCACGCGCAACACCTCCCACGCCGTATCCAGCGAGGTGAGACAGGCAATCCCGTGCTCAACGGTTGCGCGTCGGATCTTAAATCCGTCGCGGGCAGAATGTTTGCCCTGGGTCAGCGTATTGATGACCATATTAATTTTTCCGCTCTTGATCATTTCAATGATATCTGAACTTCGCTCATGCACCTTGCCGACAACTTCGACATCAATTCCAAGCGAAGCGATCGCTTTTGCTGTTCCCTCTGTCGCAACGATATCGAAGTTGAATTCGGAAAACGCCTTGGCAAGCTGCTTCAATTCCTCTTTATCCTTATTTGCAACAGTAAAAAGCAGACAGCCCTTGGTTGGAATATTGAGCCCCGAGCCGACAATTGCCTTATAGAGTGCACGCGCATAGTGATAATCCACGCCCATGACTTCGCCCGTCGACTTCATCTCGGGCCCGAGGGAGATATCGACATCCGTCATCTTTGCAAACGAGAACACAGGGGCCTTAACCGCAACATACGGGCGCGGCGGGATTAGTCCGGAATGGAAACCAAGTTCTTTGAGCGTCGCTCCCATCGCTACCTGCGTTGCCACACCTACCATATTGACATTTGTGATCTTAGACAGAAATGGAACTGTGCGGCTGGACCTCGGATTCACTTCAATAATAAACACCTCGTCGCGTACAACGACGAACTGTATGTTAAGCAACCCCTTCACATGGAGAGCGACGGCGAGGCGCTTCGTATAGTCGATGATTGTATAGATCACACGCGCAGGAAGCGTCTGCGGCGGATAGACCGCAATACTGTCGCCTGAATGAATGCCTGCACGCTCAATATGCTCCATAATGCCGGGAATAACGACATCAACCCCATCTGAAATGGCATCGACCTCAACCTCTGTTCCCTGCATATAGCGATCCACAAGTACAGGGTGATCCGGCGTCACCTTTACGGCACGCCCCATGTAATCCCGCAGTTCTTCCTCATTGTAGACAATCTCCATTGCTCGTCCGCCGAGTACATAGGACGGGCGCACCATTACAGGGTATCCGATGCGTTCTGCCCCCGCTATGGCATCCTCGAGATTTGTCACGCTGATGCCCTCCGGACGTGAAATTCCCGTCTGGGTCAGCACCTCATCAAAGCGCTCTCTGTCTTCGGAACGATCAATATCGTTGACAGAGGTTCCGTAGATCCTTAGCCCCGCACGCTCAAGTTCTGCCGCCAGATTGATAGCCGTCTGCCCACCGAACTGCACGATGATTCCATCCGGCTTTTCCTTATCAACAATATTGAGCACATCTTCTACTGTCAGTGGCTCAAAGTAAAGGCGGTCTGAAATGTCAAAATCCGTACTCACCGTCTCCGGATTATTGTTGATAATGATCGCCTCGATCCCCATTTCGCGCAGCGCCCATACTGAGTGCACCGAACAGTAATCGAATTCAACCCCCTGACCGATTCGTATCGGTCCGGATCCGAGCACAATCACCTTCTTTTTATTGGATACAGTGACCTCATCTTCTGTTGCGCGAAAAGTGGAGTAATAGTACGGTGTCATTGCCTCAAATTCTGCAGCACATGTATCCACCATCTTATAGCAGGGCAGGATATTGTTACTGCGCCGCATCGTGCGGATCTCATCCCTTGTTTTATTCGTGATCTCAGCAATCGAAATATCTGCGAGGCCGACCCATTTTGCTGCAGCGAGAAGCTTCGGCGTCAGCGGCAACGAGGAGAGTTGATTCTCCACATCTGCAATGTGCTTGAGTTTATAAATGAACCATTTATCTACCTTAGTGATATTCGAAATCTTATCCACGGACAATGTTCCGCGGCGCAACGCCTCCGCAATAACAAAGATTCGCTCGTCGTTGACAAAAGACAATTGTTTCTCTAAGCGCTCGTTATCCCATTCGGCGAAGCGATCGATAAAAAGCCGATTAACACCGATCTCCAAGGATCGTACAGCCTTTAAGATTGCCCCTTCAAAGCTGCGATCAATGGACATAACTTCGCCTGTCGCCTTCATCTGTGTCCCAAGTGTATGGTCAGCGTATATAAACTTATCAAATGGCCAACGTGGAAACTTGACAACGCAGTAATCAATTGTGGGCTCAAAACAGGCTTTTGTCTTTTTGGTAACGGAGTTGACAATTTCATCCAGAGTATAGCCGATCGCAATTTTTGAGGATACCTTTGCAATGGGATACCCCGTAGCCTTCGATGCAAGTGCAGAGGACCTGCTGACACGCGGATTGACTTCAATGACGTAATATTTGTCGCTCATCGTATCCAGAGCATACTGAGCATTACAGCCGCCCTCGATCCCCAGTTCACGAATGATCCTCAGGCTTGCACTTCGAAGCATCTGATACTCATGATCCGTCAATGTTTGTGTGGGAGCAACTACAATACTATCTCCTGTATGTACACCAACAGGATCAAAATTCTCCATACTGCAGACAGTAATACAGTTGTCATTGCTGTCGCGAATGACTTCGAACTCGATTTCCTTCCATCCGGCAACACTGCGTTCGATAAGCACCTGCCCGATCATCGAATAATTGAGTCCTTTGATCACAATGGCAATGAGCTCTTCTTCGTTTTCCGCTATACCGCCGCCGGTCCCCCCCATGGTATAGGCAGGGCGAACAATAACCGGGTATCCGATGGAGTTTGCAAATTCTACTGCAGAGCGAACATCTTCGACGATTGTGCTTTCCGGAATCGGTTCACCGAGCTTCTCCATTGTCTCCTTGAAGCGTTCCCGATCCTCCGCTTTTTCAATTGCGTCGAGAGAGGTGCCGAGGAGTTCCACTCCATGCTGTTCCAATATACCTTTTTCGGCAAGCTGAACAGCGAGGTTGAGTCCTGCCTGCCCGCCAAGTGTCGCAAGCAAACCGTCCGGCTTTTCCTTAGAGAGGATCTCTTCAAGAAAATCCACGGTCAATGGCTCTATGTAAACACGATCCGCAATATTAGTATCGGTCATAATGGTCGCAGGGTTGCTGTTGACAAGCACTACTTCCAGCCCGTCTTCTTTCAGAGCACGACAGGCCTGCGAACCTGCATAGTCAAATTCTGCTGCCTGCCCGATGATAATAGGCCCCGACCCAATGACCATGACCTTCCTTAAATTTTCTTTGCGCGGCATATGTCACGCCCCTTTCATTAGGTTCCAGAACTCATCAAAAAGATACATATTGTCATCTGGTCCCGGTGCGGCTTCAGGATGGTACTGCACCGAAAATATAGGAAGAGATGTATGTCGTAAGCCTTCAATTGTATTGTCGTTGACATTCAAATGTGTAACAATAAGAGGAGTTTTCTCAAGGGATGCTGGATCAACAGCATAGCCGTGATTCTGTGCAGAAATATGTACCTTTCCCATCTTCAGATTCTTGACCGGCTGATTTCCTCCACGGTGCCCAAATTTCATCTTGTAGGTTTTTGCACCAAAAGCAAGTGCAAGCAGCTGATGTCCGAGACATATGCCGAATATTGGCCTCTTTCCCGCAAGCTTGCGGATTTCCTCAACAATTTCAGGAACATCAGCGGGATCACCAGGACCATTCGACAAAAAAATACCATCGGGATTCAACGAAAGGACTTCATCAGCACTTGTATGCGCCGGAACAACGGTTACCTTGGCACCGATTCGGTTGATATTTTGTAGAATACTGCGCTTAACGCCGAAGTCCATCGCCACAATATGCGGTGCATTGGACTGTTCTGTTTCGAGCGTATAGATTTCTGGTGTTGTCACGATCTCTACCACATTGCGAGGAAGGTCCTCTTTCTGCAGAGCATCGATTTCCGATTCCTCTGTATCCGCAGGAACAATTACCCCCTTCATCGCGCCTGCAGAACGTATATGACGCGTAACAGCTCTCGTATCCACATTATACAGGCATGGAATTTTGTTTTCCTCCAAAAAAGCTGCCAAGGTTTCCTCTGACTGCCAGTTGTTCGGCGCATCGCAGAGTTCACCAATCACGAATCCGCGCACAAAGGAACGACGCGATTGCATGAATTTCTGCGCAATACCATAGTTTCCGATGAGCGGATATGTCATGGTGAGAATCTGTCCGCAGAAAGACGGATCCGTCAGGCTCTCCTGATATCCCGTCATAGTCGTAGTAAATACGACCTCTCCCACGGTCTTTATATTGTCTTGAAGAAGTTCGCCCATATAAACTGAACCGTCCTCGAGGATAAGTTTTCCTTTCATACGATTATAACACCGTCCTTCATAACAACTTGACCGTCAACAACAGTCAGGACAGCTTTTCCTGTAAGCTCACGTCCAACAAACGGAGAATGGCTTCCCCTTGTATAAAACTTCTTTTCATCAACAGTCCAAACAAGATTCGGATCAATGACGGTAACATCGGCAGGACCTCCCTCACGAAGTGTCCCGGCATTCAGTTGGAACACGCGTGCAGGTGCATAGGTCATGCGCTCGATCAATGTCTCCAAGGGAAGCTTTCCCGTATGGACCAGATCGGTCATCAGCACGCCGATTGCCGTCTCCAGTCCTGGGAATCCGCTGGGCGCATAAATATATTCGCGGTCCTTTTCTTCAGCCGCATGCGGTGAATGATCAGTTGCAATCATATCAATGGTACCGTCGCAAAGTCCTGCAACCACTGCATTGACATCCTTCGCTGTACGCAGTGGTGGATTGACCTTAGTCGAACTGTCGGCAGGATCGACAAGCGCATCGGTCATTGTAAGGTGATGCGGTGTGGCCTCCGCTGTCACATGTACGCCGCGTTTCTTTGCCTCACGTACCAGCTCTACGGCGCGTCCCGAACTGATATGTGCTACGTGGACGTGCGCCCCTGCATACTCAGCAAGCATAATATCACGTGCAACGGCAATATCCTCTGCCACAATCGGGCGCCCCTTGAAGCCGAGCATAGCGCTTCGATGGCCCTCGTTCATCGCTCCGTCTTCAACGAGAGATGTGTCCTCCTCGTGATTGATAATCGCCTTATTGAAGGGAACAAGGTAGTCATACGCACTGAGCAAAACTTTTGCCGAGGGATCAAAATGTCCGTCATCCGAGAAGGCGACAGCTCCTGCGGCGACCATATCCCCCAATTCTGCGAGTTCCTTGCCTTCCTGGTTCTTCGTCACTGCACCTATGATATGGATATGGATTATGGCGACATCCTCCGCCCGTTTCTGCAGGCTCGTGACAAGCGCCGCTGTATCAACCACAGGCGAAGTATTCGGCATTGTCGCAACTGTGGTATAACCGCCGGCAGCCCCTGCACGAGACCCCGAGGCAAAATCTTCCTTCGCCTCCTGTCCGGGCTCACGAAGATGTGTGTGCATATCAATAAGACCAGGTACAACAATCTTATCGGAGGCGTCATAGACTTCGGCCTGATCTGCTCGAATATCTAGCCCGACCTTCTGAATGATGCCGTCCTCGATCAAAACATCACAGACTTGATTTAACTTTGCAGCAGGATCAATAACTCTGCCGCCCTTCAGCAATAATGCACTCATTCAGCTCTTCCCTCCCATCAAGACAAGGGTAAACAGCGCCATACGAACGGCAACGCCGTTCTTTACTTCTTCCTGAATCCGTGACTGTATGCCATAGGCGACGGATTCAGAGATTTCCCACCCCTTATTCATCGGCCCCGGATGCAGCACAAGCGCATCCTTATTTGCGAGTGCCAGACGCTCTTCGTTGAGTCCATAGATACGAGCATATTCACGTGTTGTCGGGAACATACCGCCCTTCATTCGCTCAAGCTGGATACGCAGCACCTCAACGACATCCGCCCCCTCCAGTGCATCCTCAATTCGATCATGAATTGTGATGCCTTCTTCCTCATACAAAAAACGCGGCATCAAAGGTTTTGGACCTGCGATGTGAACATCCATGCCCATCTTTCGCATGCCTTGAATATCCGAACGTGCAACACGGCTGTGCAGAATATCACCGAGGATGGCGACTTTAAGCCCCGCAAGCTTCCCCTTATTTTCCTCGATTGTATAGAGATTCAGCAGCCCCTGCGAAGGGTGTGCATGTGCGCCGTCGCCTGCGTTGACAATGACTGGGGATACCGCTGCCGCTGCATATGCCGCTGCTCCTTCTGCTTTATGCCGCATGACGATAGCATCCACGCCCATCGCCTCGATTGTATAGAGTGTGTCCCTGAGGCTTTCACCTTTGACAACACTTGATGTGCTCGCTGTAATGTTTACGACGTCTGCGCCGAGATACTTGCCTGCCAGTTCAAATGATGTCCGCGTACGCGTACTTGGCTCATAAAACAGCGTCACAATTGCCTTTCCGCGCAATGCCGGCACTTTCTTGATATCGCGGCCAACGATATTCTTCATCTCCTGTGCCGTATTCAGAATGAGACGAATTTCCTCCGCAGTAAAATCCTTGAGCGCAAGAATGTCCCGGCCCTTAAGCGATAACTCCTGACCCATGTGCATCCCCCTTCAATAAAAAAGCTTTCCCATACCTAAAGAAAGGCATAAGAAAGCTCTGTATTCTAAAATAGGATAGACGGACTGCATATCATATTTCATTGAAGACTCCTTTAAGGCCTCACAGGACCTCTTAAAAGGTAATGTGTATGGAAGTGCCGATTCGACCCTTCACTTTATTTTCCTATTATAGCGTTTTCCTCTTCAAAAATCAACTGTCCCCGTAGAGCTCCTGTGAAATAAATCGACATTGATCCTCTTAGAGACGCTCTGCAAGGCGTTCTGCAAGAAGCGTGTAGCGGCGCCGCGTCCGATCATTGCTCACGGCGGCATAGAGAGCCGCACGATCACCGATAATGACGACGCGCTTCTTCGCTCTGGTCACCGCCGTATAGAGAAGATTCCGCTGCAGCATAATGTGATGTGCGCGCACAAGCGGGAGAATTATGATATCGTATTCGCTCCCTTGACTCTTATGGACGCTCATTGCATAGGCAAGCGTGAGTGCGCCAAATTCATCTCTCGCATAGGATACCTCCAGATCATCAGAGAACTGCACATCCATATGTTCTGTATCAATTCGGACAACGATCCCAATATCCCCGTTGAACACATTTTTCGTGTAGTCGTTCCGCGTCTGCATGACCTTATCGCCAAGACGAAATCCCACTGTTTCCACAGCGTTCGCCGTGCGGGGATTGAGGGCGGACTGGAGGCTTCGATTGAGCATATCCACGCCGCAGGCTTCACGCCGCATGGGAGAGAGCACCTGCATATCCATGAGAGAAATCCCTTCCCTCATAAACTGCCTGCACAGAGCGACAATTTGTCCTGCGGCATCCTCGTTCGAAACCGCAGGAATAAAAGAAAAGTCCGCCTCCGTAAATGACGGCACACGTCCGGCGTTGATTGCATGTGCATTGAGCACAATCGTCCCTGTATTATTCTGACGAAAGATCTCCGTAAGACGTACGCTTGGGATTACGCCCGAGCGCAGGATGTCTTTGAGCACAGAACCGGGGCCGACGGCAGGGAGCTGATCGACATCGCCGACAAATATGACATGTGCCCCGGGCAAAACGGCAACGAGCAAATGCTGCATGAGTACAATATCCATCATCGACACTTCATCAACAATGATAATATCTGCCTCAAGCTGTGTCTCTGCGTCTCGTGCAAAACGCATCTCCCCATCTTCCCGGCCCTGCGCTTCCAACATGCGATGAACGGTCGCCGCCGGATAGCCCGTTGCCTCCGCAAGGCGCTTTGCCGCACGTCCCGTCGGTGCAGCCAAAAGGATCTCCATCCCCTGGGCCCCAAGGATGTCAATAATGCTCCGGATGACCGTGGTCTTCCCCGTTCCGGGGCCGCCGGTCAAGACCAGGACACCGTGCAGCAGCGAGGCAGCCACGGCTTCCCTCTGAGCGGGTGCGAGCCTCATATGATGATGCTCTTCCCATGCGGAGACAAGAGAAGCGGTATCATTGACGTGAATGCGTTCTGCCTTGCGCTGAATCATCCGAAGCAGACGCGCCGTTTCCTCCTCCGCCTTATAGAGTTGAGGCGCATAGATGAGGCGTTCTCCCATATCATCTACCGCATAGAGGCGATTCATCTTTACCGCGCGGCTAAGCACCTCCATAATCTCGTTTCGTGCAACACCAAGTCGCTGTGCCGCACGATCCGCAAGTATCCCTTCGGGAATGCAGCAATGTCCGCCGGAAGATATCTGAGAAAGCTCATAGGATAGTCCCGCCCCACAGGTTTGGCCGCACTTCCGGCAGGCCAAAGACGCCGCCGCGCAG
>ERZ773060.538-NODE-538-length-12362-cov-2.98936_pt1 | contig 12362 bp, 20 predicted proteins | sample MGYA00580628_ERZ773060 | MGnify/ENA primary metagenome ERZ773060 (study PRJEB29015, sample SAMEA2738019) | human oral metagenome | biome: human oral; feature: human-associated habitat; material: dental | place: China | collected 2045 ... | reverse complement strand
CTCTGCACGGGTTCCTCGGGCATACGAGGGAGACACGTTCGATGATTACGCCGTCACTGATGGCAACAAGGGCGCGGTAGCTGCGGCAAAACTCATGATCGCGGGGGAGATTGGCGGTCTGTTCATCCACGGCGTCCGTGGCACAGGCAAGACCAAACTCGCGGCCATCATCGCCAACGAGCGGGCAAGGGCGGGGAATCCTGTGCTCTTTGCTTCCGTGCCTGACCTGATGGCAGACATCCGCGCATCGTTTGACGGCGGCAAGACAGCGGAGACGGTGCAGGCAGTCAAGGAGACGCCGTTTCTGGTGCTCGATGATCTCGGTGCGGAGAAGATAACCGAGTGGGTGGGCGAGCAACTCTTTTGCATCGTCAACCACCGCTATAACGAGCGCTTGCAGACGGTTGTGACGAGCAATTACAGCCCGACGGAGATCATCGGTCACATGGCGACCGTAGACAGGCGTGGCAACGTGATTGACGACATGCAAGGACAGAGGATTATGTCGCGCATTTACGGGATGTGCGAGCGTGTGGAGATTAAGGGCGCTGATTGGCGAATGAGAGGAGCGTGCTGAGATGAAAAATGTTGTGCTGGAACCGAATCAGAATGCTTGGGATCCGCAGCCGTGTGTTGCGTATATGCTGCAAGAATTTGGCTCGGATAATAAGCTGAATATGGTCGGGCGTTGTCTTATGCAGATCAAGGAGGAGCACAAAGAGTGTGTGGACGCTCTTGCTGATTGCTACAAAGAGGCCTGCATCAAAGATCATCTTGCCGCGAAGAAACATCTTGCTGAGGAGCTCACAGACGTGATCACAGCAGCGACGACGGGACTTGCAATGCTCAGCTATGACTTTGCGGCAAGATGTAAGATGCAGGAGCGTGTGAACGAGAAGAACAAGGCGCGCGGGTATTTCTGAGGAGGCGGCGAGATGGAACAGCCGACAAAAGGGCAGCTTGAATACGCAAAAATACTCCTGCGTGAACTCGGGTATGACGTTGATGATTATCCGCTCCTAGACATGGATAGTGCAAAGGTATCGGAGCTGATCGACGAATTGAAAGACGAGCTATACGGATGAGGTGATAACATGGACGAATACACGCCCTGCAAGAAGCCCGACCCGACGGCGCGGGAGGCAATCGGGAATGTGATGCGGGCACAAAAACAGGAGATTACAGGGGTACGGCGACGAAAAGCCTTGTCGAAAGATATGCGCCGTGAGGTATACGAGATGTACGGCGGGCACTGCGCGTATTGCGGTAAGGAGATCGACATCAAGGAAATGCAGGTCGATCATGTGCAATCTGTCTATCTTGGTGGCGAAGATGAGATTACGAACTACCGTCCTGCGTGTCGGCAGTGCAACTTCTATAAGTCAACCCTGAGCGTTGAGGGCTTGCGGGAGCAGTTGGGGCTTATTGTCGGGCGGCTCGAAAAATTGTTGACGTTCCGCCTTGCTCTTGCACACGGTTTGATTCGGCTCACAGGCAGACCCGTCAAATTCTATTTCGAGGAGTATGATCGATGATTTTGCATACGCAGCGGAAAAAGGCGAACAAGTACCACGCCCGCAAGACAACGGTCTACGGACGCACCTTTGACAGCAAGCGCGAGGCGGAAGTTTATCTGATGCTCCGCGAGAAACTGAGACTCGGTGAGATCAAACACCTTGAATGTCAGCCGACGTACACACTCCTAGAGAGTTTTCGGGACAATCAGGGTAAGCCGCAGAGGGAAATTACCTATACGCCGGATTTCCTTGTTGAGTATGACGATGGCCGGCGCGAGGTGATCGAGGTCAAGGGTGTGCGGACGCGGGACTATGTGCTGCGTAAGAAGCTGTTCCTGCACATGATGCGGGAGACGGATATTATCTTTCGGGAGGTGCGCTGATGACGCTCGGAAGCCTTTTTGACGGAATAGGCGGGTGGCTTTTGTCGGCGCGTCATGCAGGGGTTACGCCCGTATGGGCAAGCGAGATTGAGCCGTTTCCCTGCTCTGTGACCGCGCGGCATTTCCCCGACGTGAAGCAACTCGGGGACATCACGAAGATTGACCCCAATGAGATAGAGCCGGTGGACATCATCTGCGCTGGCAGTCCGTGTCAAGACCTATCAATCGCGGGAAAAAGAAAGGGGCTGGACGGTGAACGCAGTGGCTTATTCCGAACAGCAGTTGAGCTTGTTCGAGGAATGCGAATACGCACGGGGGGGCGGTATCCTCGGTTCTTTGTACCTGGAGCATTCTCGAGCAACAAGGGCACTGATTTTAGAGCCGTGCTTGAAGAAATCGGACAGACCGAAATTCCAATGCCTGACGGTGGAAAATGGGCAAACGCCGGAATGGTTGAATGCGACGCGTGTCAAATTGCATGGCGTGTCATCGACGCTCAATATTGGGGAGTCCCCCAACGTCGCCGTAGAATCTTTCTTGTCGCAGATTTTGCAGCCGACGGAAGACGTGCTGGAGAAATACTATTTGAGCAGGAAAGCGTGTCTAGGAATCCTGCGACGGGCGAAAGAACGGGGGAAGGAACTGCCCGAGGAGCTGAAAATTGCGCTCGAACGACAGGTGGACAGGCATACTCCTTTGATTCCCTTGCAAGCAATTCCATGAAATCCCCCAACCCGCACAGCGGATGTCGCAAAGTGGAAATCGCCAAAACCCTTGACACCTCCACACCCGACCCGTCCAAGAATCAAGGTGGTATAGTAATTCTAACCAGAGCAACAGGTTTTATCGGGAAAGCTGCCCCCTCTGCGGGAAATATCGGCTATGCAAAAGAACTCGCCCCGACCCTGCTTGCAGGGAAAGAAATGCACGTCGCAGTCTACGACATGACGCACGCGGATGAGGTCATGCGTCCCGTCTTTAGCGGCATTGTCCCGACGCTCAACGCGCGTATGGGAACAGGCGGGAATCAAGTCCCCGTGGTAAACGCTTACTGCATCGCAGGAAATACCATTGACCGCAAGATAGAGAACGGCGGTAACGGGAAGGGCGTACTTGTAGAGACAGCATACACGCTGAACACAGTTGACCGTCATGCGGTCGCAGAAATCTACGGAGCGAAGTCCTATAGCGAATACGAAGCGGGAAAAGTCGCAACTCTGCGTGCATCGGGGGGCGCATATGGCGGGGGCAGCGAAAACCTCGCGCTATCATACTCCATCGTGCGCCGCCTCACACCAACCGAATGCGAACGGTTGCAGGGACTCCCCGACGGCTATACCGAAGGCGGGAGCGACACAGCCCGTTATAAAGCACTCGGCAACGGCATGGCGCAGCCGTGCGCGGATTATGTGATACGTAGGATTGTTGAAGAGACGAAGGAGGCATGAGAGAAATGGCAGAACAGAAATATCCACAGGACGAGGAGAAAAACGAGTACCGCTACATTGATTGCGGATGGCTCGATAAGGTTGCAACAGGTCTCACGGCAGGAGCAAGAAAGCATCCGGGCGAGACGTGGCAGGAGATTCCCGCGGTAGAACACGCAGCAAGAGCACTGCGGCATCTGTCGCTCTATCTCAAAGGCGACACAAGTGAGGAGCATCTTGTGAATGCGTCGATGCGTTGCATGATGGCGTGGGTGATGGTAGAGCAAGGTTATGAAGATGACGACCTTGAGAAGGAAGTGTACAAGCCGTGAAACAGATACTTGACGCATGCTGCGGCTCTCGGATGTTCTGGTTCGACAAGGAGCATCCGGCGGCCGTGTTCATGGATAACCGCAGCTTCGCCAAACCCCTGTGCGATGGACGCAGATTCGAGGTTAAACCTGATCTGATTGCAGACTTCCGAGAGATACCATTTCCAGACGAGAGCTTCCGAGTGCTCGAAAGCACATGGCAGGATGATTTGCGCAGAGGATTCGAGGAGTGCATGCGTGTCTTGCATCCGTACGGTGTGCTGATCTTCAAGTGGAGCGAAGATCAGATCAGCACGGCGGACGTTCTGAAACTTCTTCCTGTGCGGCCACTGTTCGGGAATCGGCGAGGCAAAGCGATATGGATGTGCTTTATGAAATTTCCAGAGGAGGAATCCAAATGAATCACTGGACAGGGATCGGGCGCCTTGTGAGAGATCCAGAGGTGCGATACACACAGAGCGGGAAGGCCTGCACAAACTTCACGCTGGCGATTGACCGTCGCAGGAGCGGGGATGGAAATCAACAGGCGGACTTCATTCAGTGTGTAGCGTGGGAAAAGACGGCGGAGATCATTGGAAATCATTGCACAAAAGGCAAGAAGATCGCAGTGGAGGGGCGCATCCAGACTCGAAGCTACGATGCCAACGATGGAACGAAACGCTATGTGACGGAGGTTGTCGTCCAGAGCATGGAGTTCTGCGATAGCAAAGGCGGGCAACAGTTAAGCAATGTTAAAGAGTTCGCGGGGACACCCGTACCCGATGATGACATTCCGTTTTGAGGAGGTGAATAGAATGCCTGAGGAACTGTATTTGTATAGCTTCAACGAAGAGGGAGAGCGGGCGCAGTCTTATTTTTCCAGCATTGAGGAGGCGTTAGAGGACGCGAGGAGAAACGCAGACGAAGAAGAAACTGTCTACATCTGGAAAGAGGAGCTGCTTGAGTTTTGCGTGAGGGGCGAAGAAGTCATTGAAGATATGCGACGCCAAATGGGCGAAGAAGGTCTTGACGAGGACTATCTTGAGTGTCCTGAACAATCCGCCCTCGATGAGCTGGAAGATATGCTTACAAAAGCTTTTCAAGAGTGGGCGGATAAGCACGGATATGAGAAATCCATCGCTTATGGCACGGACTGCAAAGAGTATGACCTCGAAACAGGGCGGCAGGTATAGGAGGAGAACAATGGCAAAACTCACACCTGACGAGCAACTGTTATATTTATTTGCGTTCCGCTATGGGCTTCCACGTCAGACCTGCGCGCTCTCGAAAGTTGCCGGGCTCGTAACAAAGCGCGTGGATAAATTTGATGATTTTTATTTGCAGAGAATGGTCAGCGAGATTGAGGAGTGTTGGAGAAATGAGCGGGAAATCAATTCGATTGACCTTGATGTGCAGACGCAATTTCGGCAGGAGCTGATCGACGCGCTTGCCAAGCGGAGTGCAAAGGGCGAGTGAGGGATAGGGGGTATAGCCTTGTTGGAGAATGATACGGCTCTGCAGATCGCGGACGAGATCAGACAAGACCGCAAGCGCGCAGAATCGATACTGCTGAACTATGCGGAGGAACTGAAAACATATCGCCTACAACGCGAGGAGTATGTACGGGGCACACCTGCGCAAGGGGGCGGGAATCTGCCGGGACATCCAACGGAGACGGAGGCTCTGCGCGGCGTGAAGTTTGATGAGACGTATCCCACCTACACATGGCTGCGTGCGGTGGAGTTTGTCGAGCGAGGGCTCTCGGAGCGCAAGCGGATATTTCTCGATGCGCGTCGTAAGGCATCGCGCGACAAGGCAGGGAGAGGACGCAGGGCATGGCTGGTACGCACGCAGATGATGTACTGCGAGACGATGCGGGAAAGATTTCTAAACTCTGAGTTTTTCGTGAGTGAGAACGTGCTCAAGGAAACGTGGCGGTATATCGTTGACCGCGTGGTCGAAGCGTATCTAAAATTGGAGCAGAAAAAATTAAATAGACCCCTCCCATAAAGCTGTTTTTCGGTGCTAAAATGATAGCGTGGATATTTTGGGGATGACCAAAAACTATTGATCTCTCCTCCTATACCTTACGGATAGCCGTCTCAATCGAGGCGGCTTTTCTATTGAGAAAAGAGAGGCCCTTTATGAGAAACGATAGTCAGATTAACGAGTTATGTAAGAGATGGCAGGAAATTCTAAAGCTCAACGACTGGGATGTGCGCGTAAACCTTGGGCGACCAGATGAGCTGAGTGAACCAGATCGAGAAGGTGAATGTTTTGTCGAACTCGCGAAAGGCGAGGCGCTTATTCGCTTGCTCGACCCCAAAGTCCCATATGATTTCACGTTTCAGTATGACGTAGAAAAAGTCCTTGTTCATGAGCTCCTGCATTTATCTTTTGCTCCGTTTGAGCCAGAGGATGACCCTCTGCGACATGATCTCTGGGAGCGATTGATTGAACGAATGGCAAAAACACTTGTTGCGTTTCAACGTCGTGTGGAGAATCTGGAACCGAAATGAGTGAGATATAAATTTCTCCGATTTTTTACACTTCGTTTGTGGGAGATGTAAAATATCCGGATTCTTTATAAGTAAGGAGGTGAGTATATGCAGCAGCTGCAGGAGAATTTTTGTGTGGAATTTGTACGTTGTGGAAGCAACGCGGAAGCCTACAAGAAAGCGGGTTACAAGGTCAATTCAGATAAAGCTGCTGCTGTTTGTGCTACCAAATTGCTAAAAAAGGCTAATATCCAAGCCCGAATTGCTGAACTTCGCAAAGAATTTGCTTCCAGCAAAATCATGGATGCGGCAGAAAGGCGTGAATTACTTACGCAGTTTGCCCGTGATGAGGAGACGGCAAAGCCGGATCGTCTCAAAGCAATGGATTTGCTCAACAAGATGGATGGGGTATACATCAACAAAACGCAGGTGAGCGGTACAGACGGCGGCCCCTTGACGTTCCGATGGGAGGGCAAGGATGGCTGAGATTGTAATACCATATACGCCGCGCCCGATCTGGAAAAACACAATACACCCTGCACTCTCCAAGAATCGTTTCGCGGTGCTGGTCTGTCACAGACGTTTCGGTAAGACGGTCGGTACGGTCAATGAGATGATACGTAAGGCGATACTCAATGACAAAAAAGCGCCTGTGTACGCCTATGTTGCGCCGTACCGCAATCAGGCAAAGCGTGTGGCGTGGGAGTATCTCAAATACTACACAAATCCGATTCCAGGGCGCGCGGTGAACGAATCAGAACTGTATATCGAACTGCCGACGCGGCATGCAAGATCACCGGGAGCAAGGCTCTATATCATCGGTGCAGATCATCCCGACGCATTGCGCGGCATCTACCTCGACGGGGTAATCCTCGACGAGTACGCGGATATCAAGCCGGAGCTCTGGGGCGGCGTTATCCGTCCTGCGCTTGCAGACCGCGAGGGATGGGCGGTATTCATCGGGACGCCGAAGGGGCAGAATCAGTTTTACGAGATGTACCAACACGCGGAGAAATCGGCGGGTTGGTACTCTTGCATTTATAGGGCTGATGAAACAGGCGTGCTTCCCGCCGAAGAACTGAAGGATATGCAGGCGCAGATGACAGAGATGGAGATTCGGCAGGAGCTCCTATGTGACTTTACCGCCTCTGCATCTGATGTGGTTATCCCGATTGACCTTGTTACGGCCGCCGCAAACAGGCTGCTCAAGGACGATGATGTGCTCGGGCAGCCTGTGATCCTCGGCGTGGATGTGGCACGATTCGGCGATGACAGGACAGTGCTCTGTATCCGTCAAGGGCTTTGGCTTAAGGATATCCGTACGTTTCAAGGGCTTTCCACAATGGAGACTGCAAGCCGTGTGATTGACTGTATCAATCAGCATCATCCGCATGCGACATTTATCGATGCGGGGGCGATGGGTGCAGGTGTGATTGATCGTCTGCGGCAGCTGCGCTATCAGGTGTCGGAGGTCAACTTCGGAGAGATGGCAATGGATGCACAGCGTTATGCCAATATCCGCGCGGAGATGTATTTCAAATGCCGCGCATGGCTCGAATCCGGCGGCGCAATCCCGCAGAATGCGGAGCTCAAGACAGAGTTATCCACGGTAGAGTACAAGTTCAATCCGACTGGGCGAATCATTCTGGAGCCGAAAGACAAACTCAAGGAGCGGACAGGCAAAAGCCCTGACCTTGCCGATGGATTTGTTCTGACGTTCGCCCGGCCGGTTTATATAAATCCGTCTGCGGGAGGGATTGGAGACGATGCCTCATCGGCAGAATACGATCCGTTTGCGGATATGTGACCCTTGAAAGGAGGAATGTGGTATGAAGTTTGATTTGCAGTTGTTCGGCGGCAGTGGAGGCGGTGGCAGTGCTCCGCCAGTGAAACAGAGTGCGCCGGGTTCTACTGCTGCGGCGACGATTGACAGCGCAACTGCGGGAGAGCGTCAGTCGATCCACGATAAGCTTGCAAAAGCAAGAGGTCGCGCGTCAACGGACAAGACGGGCGGCCTTTTTGGCGGGATGTCGGATATGATGAGCAACATCAAAAAAGCTCTGCTGGGTGAGTGATCTCTATGGCACAGATGCCAAAAGCAATACAGGAGATGCTGCGCGACAGCGATGCCATCCGCCGCAAGAAAAATCTTGTTACACAGATGATGACCGAGCGTACGCAGTTCGAGAGCACATGGAAACAGCTCAGTAAGTATATCAATCCGACACGCGGCCGCTTTGACGAGGACAAGACGCAGGACGGCAGACGCCGCGATTATTTCCTGCTTGACCCATATCCAATGGAGGCGAGCGGGAAATGTGCCGCAGGGCTGCATTCGGGGCTTACGTCGCCGTCTCGTCCGTGGTTTGCGCTCGGACTTCAGGACAAGGAGCTCGCGGAGTATCACACGGTCAAGCTGTGGCTTGAGGAGTGTCAAGATGTGCTCATGGGAATCTATGCCAAGAGCAATATCTATAACATGCTGCTCAACATCGAGGCGGAGCTTACGCAGTTCGGCACGGGTGCAGCACTTCTTCTTGAGGACTTCAACACAGGCGTTTGGGCACGTCCCTACACCTGCGGTGAGTATGCGGGCAATGTGGATACACGCGGGCGTGTCGTACAGTTTGCACGCAAGTTCAAGCTCAACGCGTGGCAGATGGTGGATGAGTTTGGGGAGGATGTTGTGAGCGATGCGGTGCGCAATGCGTATCGCGCGAAGAATCTCAAAGACTATTTCCCTGTGACCATGCTCATCGAGAAGAACGCCGACTATAACCCGGATTCAAATGCCCTGCTCAACTTCAAGTACAAGTCCTACTATTTCGAGGATTCGCAGACCGACGTGTTTTTGAAGGTCAGCGGTTATCACGAAGTCCCGTTTCTGATGCCTCGTTGGACGGTGATTGCCAATGGGATTTATGGTGTTGGCCCCGGGCACAACGCACTCGGGAACTGTATGCAGCTGCAGAAGATCGAGAAGATCAATATGCGTCTCCTAGAGCACCGCTCTGACCCTGCGTTGATTGTCCCGTCCTCGGTTGGCAAGGTCAACCGTCTGCCGGGCAAAGAAACACTTGTGCCGGATAGCATGATCAATGGGGTTCGCCCGCTCTATGAGGCAACAGGTGATCGCGGAGAGGTCATGCAGACAATCCAGTACAAGCAGCAGCAGATCGGTGCGGCGTTTTACAATGATCTTTTTGTGATGCTGGCACAGCAGGACAACCCGCAGATGACTGCGCGCGAAGTCGCAGAACGTCATGAGGAAAAGCTTCTGATGCTCTCGCCTGTGCTGGAACAGATGCACAACGAGGTCCTTGCACCACTCACACGGCGGGCGTTTGAAATTTGTTACCGCAATGGGCTTCTGCCTCCGTTGCCGGAAGAACTCAAAGGGCAGGAGGAGAGTATCAAGGCGGAGTTTATCTCGCTGCTTGCACAGGCGCAGAAAGCTGTTGGAACAAATGCAATGGAGAAAACCCTTGCGATTGCAGGGAATCTCATGGGTGCATCGCCTGAGATCATGGACAACCTTGATCTTGATGCGGCAATCCGCGAGCATGCACAGATGTCCGGCACGCCTGAAACGATCATGCGTGATGAGCAGGATGTGCAGAAGATGCGACAGCAGCGTGCGCAGCAGATGCAGCAGGAACAGCAGATGCAGCAGGCGGCCGCAATGGCAAAGCCGCTGAGAGACAGCGTAGAAGCGGCAAGGCTTCTCTCCGAAACGCCAGTCAATGAAAACACGATTGGCAGCATTCTGGGGGGAGGTTGATGTATGGATTTAGATACCCTCGAAAACATTATGCGACGTCCGGAAGGGCGTCGTTTTGTTTTGGAAGTGCTTGACCTCTGCTGCGTAGATCAACACTACACAACAGGGAACGGGCGTGAGGACATATTCGCCAACGGGCGGCGTTCGGTTGGTGATGAAATCCTGCGCTGCATCCGCCGCATTAAATCCGGCAACGAATCAACGGATGGTCTTGCGTTGGAATATGCCATGCGCCGCGAGCATCAAAGAAGAATGGAGGAATTAGAAGATGGACGAAACGATGACGACGACTGAACCGCAGGGAGGGGAGACGCCGCCGGCATCTCCCCCGGAGGCACCGCCGAGCAATCCGCCCGATGGGCAGCAGGAAACACCCCCTGAAAATCCGTTTGGCTTTCAGCAGGAGGCACCTGTTGTTCCTGATGTTTACGAGTTCAACCTTCCGGAGGGTTTGACGATCTCGGACGAACAGAAAGAAGCGTTTTCGGCCGTTGCAAAGGAAGCGAGGATGACGCAGGAGCAGGCAAACAGCTTGCTCAAGATGCATGCGGACATTGTGATGGAGCAGCAGCGGCAGGCGGAAGAGATCAAGAACCAGTGGATGAACGAGTGCGCTAAACAGGGACTCAACACACCTGAGAACCTTGCGGCGGCAAAGATCGCTGTGGATACGTTCGGCGGCGGCGATGCCATGAACGCGCTCATTGAATCCGGTGCTGCATATCATCCGGCCGTGCAGGCGTTCCTGCAGCGCATCGGTCATCTCCTGAAGGAGGACAATGCGCCGGATGGAAAAGCCGCCGCACAGACGACGGCAGCAGATTTGCTTTTTGCGAACAGCAAGTATTAAGAATTGGAGGAATAAAACATGAGTGATTGCGTAACCTTGCAGGATTGGGCAGCGCGTTTCGGTGCGCAGGGACAGCTCGCGCAGCAGAAGATTATCGAGCTGCAGAGCAAGACGAACCGTATTCTTGACGTGATGCCGTTTAAGCAGTGCAACGAAAAGACGATGGAGACGGCGCTTGTCCGTGCGGAACTGCCGGATGTGGCATGGCGTATCATCAACAAGGGGACGAAGCCCGGCAAGTCCAAGAGCAAGACGGAGTCCTTTACCTGCGGCGGCATGGAGGCGCTTGCGGAGATCGATGAGAAGCTGATGCAGATCAACGGAAATGACAATGCATGGCGTCTTTCGGAGAATGTTGCCTATCAGGAGGCAATGAACCAGAAGATGGCGACGACCTTCTTCTATGGCGATGAGAAGGTCAACCCTGCGGGCTTTACGGGGCTCTCTGCCTACTACTACAGCAAGACGGCGCAGGATAAAATCTGGGCAGATCAGATCATCGATGCAGGCGGTACGGGCAATGCACTGACCTCTCTCTGGCTTGTCGGCTACGGGCAGGATACCGTCTATGGCATTTTCCCCGAAGGAACGAGTGCAGGCTTTAAGTACCGCGACAATGGCCGTGTCCAGATGGTCGACAAGGATGGCGGGAAGTATTGGGGCTACCAGTCGCAGTACAACTGGGATATGGGGCTTTGCGTGCGTGACCCGCGCTATGTTGTGCGCGTTGCCAACATTGACACGACGCAGTTTACGGGTGCTGCGGCAGATGCGTTTGTCGACAACCTTATCCGCGCATACAACCAGATTGAGAATCCCGACAAGTGCACGATGGCGTTCTTTGGCAATCGTGCGGTGCAGACGTATCTTGACATTCTCGCCTCGAAAAAGACGAATGTGCGTCTCTCAATTGACGAGTTCGGCGGCAAGAAGATCACGCACTTCTGGGGCGTTCCGATTCTGCGCTGCGATGCGATTCTCGATACCGAGAGCAAGATTGCCTAAAGGAAGGAGTATAGGTTATGGCTTATATCGACAACGAACTGATTTTCTGCAATGACGTCGCAACAGCGGCGTCTGTTACGAGCTCGGTGCTTGACATCGGTCTTGGCGGTGCATTCGTGCACCCGCTCTTTATCGATGTGAAGCTGACCGCGCCGGTTACCTCGGGTAAAGTGGAGACGATCACGGTGCAGTCAGCCGCAACGGCTGCATTCACCGCTCCCGTGACGGAGATGAGCGTTACGGTTGGGGCATCGGTCAACCAGACCAAGAAGGCTGCGACGCTTGCACAGTTCTATGCGCCGATTCGTGCGGGCAATCGTTATGTGCGCCTTGTGATTGCAGGAACTACGCCGACGGGCGGTAAGCTTACGGCGTACATGAGCTCTGGAACGGCGGTGAATCTCTGATGAGGTATTGTGTTAATACAACCTGTCAGTTCCGAAACAGACTGTACGAGAAAGGCGAGATGGTCGATCTTCCTGCGGGGGTGGAAGTGCCTCCGTATTTTGATGCGCTGGAAGAGGCTGCGCCTGATGCAGACAATACGCAGCCTGAAACGGGTGAATCTGTTGATGAGCCTGTAACGAATG
>ERZ773060.534-NODE-534-length-12421-cov-2.84951_pt1 | contig 12421 bp, 10 predicted proteins | sample MGYA00580628_ERZ773060 | MGnify/ENA primary metagenome ERZ773060 (study PRJEB29015, sample SAMEA2738019) | human oral metagenome | biome: human oral; feature: human-associated habitat; material: dental | place: China | collected 2045 ... | reverse complement strand
CACGTTCCGTGTGCCGTGGGTGGATGACAAGGGTGAGATTCAGGTCAACCGCGGTTACCGCGTGCAGATGTCCAGCACAATTGGACCGTATAAGGGCGGTCTTCGCTTCCATCCGAGCGTAACGCTCGATATTCTGAAATTCCTTGCCTTTGAGCAGGTATACAAGAATGCACTGACTGGACTCCCGATCGGCGGAGCCAAGGGTGGTTCGGACTTCGATCCGCACGGTCGTTCGGACAATGAAGTGATGAAGTTCTGCCAGAGCTTCATGACGGAACTTTATCGGCATATCGGTCCGAATGTCGATGTTCCGGCAGGCGATATCGGCGTCGGCGGACGCGAGATCGGCTACCTCTTTGGTCAGTACAAGCGTATTCGCGACTCCTATGACGCGGGGGTTCTGACCGGAAAGCGTATTGATTATTGGGGCAGTCTCGCACGTACGGAGGCGACGGGATACGGTCTTCTCTACTTCGTAAAGAATATGCTGGACGCGAAGGGCATTGACCTTGCGGGAAAGACGGTTGTGGTCTCCGGTGCCGGCAATGTTGCGACCTATGCTATCGAAAAGGCGCAGGAATTTGGGGCGAAGGTTGTGACCTGCTCGGATTCCAACGGCTATATTTATGACCCTGACGGAATCGATCTTGCGGCGCTCAAAGAGATCAAGGAAGTGCGCCGCGCCCGCATCAAAGAGTATGCAGGTACGCATCCGAATGCCGAGTATCATGAGGGCTGCCATGGGATCTGGTCAGTCAAATGTGATATTGCACTCCCCTGCGCGACGCAGAACGAAATCGATCTGGAGGCGGCAAAGCTGCTTGTTGCGGGCGGTGTTGAGGCGGTCGGTGAGGGAGCTAATATGCCTTCGTCTCTTGATGCCATTGCATATTTTCAGAGCCATCACGTCCTCTTTGCCCCGGCAAAGGCTGCCAATGCGGGCGGTGTCGCAGTCTCTGCCCTCGAAATGTCGCAGAACTCCGAGCGCCGTCAGTGGACGTTTGAGAAGGTGGATACCCGTCTCAAGAAGATCATGGCAAATATTTACAACAGCGCAAAGAAGAACGCCGAGCTCTATGCGGATCCCGATGATCTCGTCGCCGGCGCAAACATTACTGCCTTTGCAAAGGTTGCAGATGTTATGCTTGCACACGGCTTGGTGTAAGAAAAGCATATTAAAAAATCGTATTGAAAAAAGCTGCTGCGGCAGCTTTTTTTGTGCAGAATACCGGGAACTATGCTATAATAGGAAAAATTTTATTGGCGTTTTCCTTATGAGGGAGGATTATATTTACTGTGGGTATTGCATTTATGGAGCTGGTGAAGGTTGCTGTTCTGGGGATTGTAGAGGGGGTGACGGAATGGCTGCCGGTATCCAGTACGGGCCATATGATCCTCGTCGATGAGTTCATCCGTCTCGACGTGTCGACGGCGTTTATGGATATGTTTCTCGTCGTAATCCAACTTGGCGCAATTCTCGCTGTTGTAGTCCTGAATATCGGCAAGCTCAACCCGTTTCTCACGAGTAAATCGAGGCAGGAGCGGCGCGAGACATTTGATCTCTGGGGAAAGGTTATTGTTGCATGTCTTCCGGCAGCAGTGATCGGACTTGCTTTTAATAAATATATGGAAGAGCATTTTATGAATGCCCCAGTCGTTGCCGCTATGCTGATCCTCTATGGCATCCTGTTTATCATTGTCGAACGATGGAACAAACGACGCGTGCCGCGTGTAGAGAGCCTTGCCCAACTGGATTATCGCACGGCATTCATCATCGGCATATTCCAGGTGCTCTCTCTCGTACCTGGAACGAGCCGTTCGGGTGCAACCATTCTCGGCGGCATTATCTTCGGTGCGAGCCGTTATGTTGCAACAGAGTTTACCTTCTTCCTTGCGATTCCCGTCATGTTTGGGGCGTCTTTTTTGAAGCTTGTGAAATTTGGATGGAATTACTCTGGGACGGAACTCGTAATTCTTGGCGTTGGCATGGCAACGGCGTTCATTGTGTCCATTTTCTCGATCCGTTTCCTCCTCCGTTATATCAAACGCAACGATTTTACGGTGTTCGGCTGGTATCGCATTGCGCTCGGCATCGTCGTACTCGCCTATCTCTTTATTATCGGCGATCCGACGAAAGGGTAATACATGAAAATTATTGCAGGACTCGGCAATCCCGGTGCGGAATATGCCAAGACAAAGCACAATGTCGGATTTATGCTCATGGACGCGTTCGCGGCGCATCTGAATGCAGCGTCGTGGAGGGAGGATTTTCATTCTCTCGTTACGGAAATTCGCATCGGCGGGGAAAAAGTATTCCTTGTAAAGCCGCTGACCTATATGAATAACAGCGGGGAAGCTCTCGGACCAATGCTTTCCTATTATAAACTCGACACGGAGGATCTCGTTGTCGCTCACGATGATATGGATATCCCGGCAGGCACGGTTCGTATCCGGAAGAAGGGCGGCTCGGGCGGACACAACGGCATTAAGTCCATTATCGCCCATGTTGAGAGCGAGAATTTTGCCCGTGTCCGCATTGGCATCGGTCGTCCGCCTGCAGGGTGGAGCGTCATCAATCACGTGCTTGCGCCGTTTTCGGCAGAAGATGTGCCGCGGATTCGCGAGGCGATCGACTATTTGCTGCCCGCGATGGAGTGCATCGCGCAAGACGGTACAGATCTCGCGATGAATCGCTACAATCCGCATAAGAAAAAGGCGCGAAAACAAGAGGGAAGCCATGAAGCCCAACAAGAAGAAAATTTGTCCGCGTCGGGCGAATGAGATCACAGCCGTCTATGCGGACCGCAGCGGCAGTATCTGCGAGGCAGACGACCTGCGCGCACTTGGACGCATCGGTGCCCACAATGTTCCCATCACGTCTGGGGAATTGATCCCTCTTCCTGACAGTGCTGATCTCATGTTTATGCCGGCACACACTGCCGTTGGGATGAACGGTGCAGGAGAGGAGGCGGAGATTGTCGGGACTGCCGTCGCAGCGATTCTTCCGCAAGGCTATACGCGCACCTATCTTCCTGCATTTCACCGTGCGCCGGACGCTGCGCCCCTGCCGCTCTACGGATATACGGCTGTCGTCTCCTATCGCGGAGAACTGTGTGTTACAGCGGTCTATACGGACGAAAATGAGAAATGGGATCCTGCCAACTATAATGGAAAAGAATTGAAGAGGCTCGTGCGCAGAACGATGAAGGAGCTGCCGGATAATCGGATTGTGGAGCAGGTGGGGAACTGTTCAATAAACTATCACTGCCTGACTGCTCAAAATCTCTTTTATCGGCGTTGGGAGTGCGGTGTTCCGACATCTCCCGTGTGCAATGCGAATTGTCTCGGCTGTATCTCCCTTCAGAGTTCGGAGTGCTGTCCCTCTCCGCAGGAGCGGATTACATTCGCCCCGACTGCAGAGGAAATCGCCGAGGTCGGTATCTACCATCTCTCGATTGCACCGGACGGCATTATCAGTTTCGGACAGGGATGTGAGGGAGAGCCGTCGCTTGCAGCCGACCGCATTGCAGAGGGCATTCGAAGAATCCGTGCCGTAACGCCGCGCGGTCAGATCAATATGAACTCCAACGCCGGATTCCCGGAGGGAATGAAGAAGATTGTCGATGCAGGATTGGATTCGCTGCGCGTCTCCATTATCAGTGCACGCGAGGAAAGTTATGACGCATATTATCGTGCAAGCTATCCGCTCGACAATGTAAAGGAATCCTTGCGCTATGCGCTTGACCACGACGTCTATGTCTCGCTGAACTTGCTCCATTTTCCGGGGTTTACGGACCGTATGGAGGAACTGGCGGCCTGGCAGGAGTTTTTCCGCGTGCTGCCGGTTCAGATGATACAGATGCGGAACCTGAACATTGATCCGACGCTGTTTCTCCGAACCATGCCGGAGGCGGAGAGCGATCCCGTCGGAACAAAGAACTTTATGGACACACTGCATGCTGAGTTTCCGCAGCTTGTCATCGGCAGTTTCAGTCACTATGTCAATGTGTAATTAATTGACTTCTCGTGCGATATCGGATAGAATGTCCCTGTGTATCATAGATACATAGGGATTTCTTTTACGGAAAAGGGATAGGTTCTTACTATTTCTTAGCGCTGGCTCTGGAATGCAATTGGGTATTTCAGAGGACGAGGAGAAGGTTGTCGAGCCGTCAGCGGATGCCTTCCGGCATTACTCTGTCGAGAGTCTGCAGTCAAAGCGCAGGAGTGATCCTGCGGACAAAGCTGCAGTCGGAGTGAAATCCCTGAGCGAAGTGTTTTCGGTCAGGAGGTATTTTGTATGTGTGGAATTGTTGGTTATGTCGGGGACCGTCAGGCGGCGGAGTTCCTCTTGGACGGACTGTCCAAGCTGGAGTATCGCGGCTACGATTCAGCAGGGATTGCGGTCTACGACGGCGAGAAGATCTGTGTTGAAAAGAGCGTCGGGCGCCTTGCGGCACTGCGTGAGCAGATCAAAGGGCATGTGCCGATGGGGACTCTTGGTATCGGGCATACGCGCTGGGCTACGCACGGGCGTCCGTCGGATGTAAACGCTCATCCGCATACGGATTGCCACGGCGATTTTGCAATTGTCCATAACGGCATCATCGAGAATTACCTTTCGCTTAAGGAAGATCTTGCAGCAAAGGGGCATGTGTTTAAGTCCGAGACAGATACAGAAGTAGTTGTGCACCTCTTGGAGGAGGTCTACAGCGGGGACTTCATTGCTGCGGTGCGTGAAGTCCTGCATCGGATTGAGGGCTCATATGCACTGGTATTTATGAGCCGCAGGCATCCGGATATGCTCCTGTGCACGAAGCAGGATAATCCTTTGATCATCGGACTCGGTGAGGGAGAGAACTTCATCGCCTCTGATATCCCTGCGATCATCGCACGCACGCGCCGCACCTATATTCTGGGCGACGGTGAGCTTGCCGTTGTCCGCAAGGACAGTGTCGAGGTTATGGACCGCTCGGGAGCGCCCGTCTCAAAGAAAATCTTTGAGGTCACGTGGAATGCCGAGGCTGCAGAGAAGGGCGGATACGAGCACTTCATGCTCAAGGAGATTCACGATCAGCCCAAGGCGGTGCGCGATACGATGAGTCAGCGCATTACGAGCGGCAAGAAGGCGATCTCCTTTGAAGAACTCGGATGGGACGCTGCATATCTTAATTCGTTCAACAAGATCTATATTGTTGCCTGCGGTACAGCATACCATGCGGGGCTTGTCGGCAAGTATTATATTGAAAAGCTGGCGCGCGTGCTCGTTGAAGTGGATGTCGCCTCGGAGTTCCGCTATCGCGATCCGATCGTTGATGAAAAGACACTTCTGATTGTGGTTTCGCAGTCCGGCGAGACGAGCGATACGCTTGCGGCGCTGAAGGAGTCGAAACGCCGCGGAGCCAAGACGCTTGCCATTACGAATGTGGTCGGCTCATCCATTGCGCGTGAGGCGGATCAAGTTGTCTATACATGGGCCGGTCCTGAGATTGCTGTCGCGTCGACCAAGGCATATACGACGCAGCTTGTCCTCTTCTTTATGCTTGCGCTTTATATGGCAGAGATCAAAGAAACGATTGCGCCGGAGCATACGGCTGAGCTTGTGACGCGTCTGCAGGAGATTCCGTCGCAGATCTCGGAGATCCTGTCGGATGTTGATCCGATTAAGACCTTTGCAAAGCAGTATGGATTCAACGAGGACGTATTTTATATCGGCCGTGGACTGGACTATGCCGTTTCTCTGGAAGGTGCGCTCAAGCTTAAGGAGATTTCTTACATTCATGCCGAGGCATATGCTGCGGGTGAGCTAAAGCACGGCACGCTTGCACTGATCGTTGAGGGGGTTCCTGTGATCGCGCTTGCTACGCAGCGAAATGTTTACGAAAAGACGCTCTCCAACATCAAGGAAGTCAAGGCACGCGATGCCGTTGTTATCGGCATCGCCGCTGTAGGCGATACAGAGCTGCAGAAGTATGTCGATCATGTCATGCATGTGCCGGCATCGGATGAGTTTATCATGCCGATTCTCTCCGTCATACCGCTCCAGCTTCTTGCTTACTACGCTGCGATTACGCGCGGCTGTGACGTGGACAAGCCGCGCAATCTTGCAAAGTCAGTAACGGTAGAGTAAATAACGGATGAAATATGACAGCAGAGTGCAGAAGTGCACCTCTGCTGTTTTTCTTCTGTAAAAAGGCGTGACAAGAGAGCCGAGTCATGCTATAACTATGTTCATTATGATCAATGAAACGGCAAGAGCAAACATTAATAATATTCTCGAGCGCGCCATCGATATCGGTCAGCGCATGCTCGTGACGGGGGCAGAGGTCAGCCGCGTGGAGCGTACGATCACCTTTATCTGCCGCGCTTACGGAGTGCGCCATGTGGACGTAATGGTCATTACATCCAGTATTATTGTGACAATTCGAGGGAACGATATTGGCGTCATGACACAGATGCGCCGCGTGCCGGGACAAAATTTTGATTTTCAGCGCCTCAAGTCACTGAATCAGCTTTCACGCGAGATCTGTGCACACCCAATGACTTCAGATGAAATCAAAGAACGCATTCGTGCAATTGATACGACGGATACGATTTCTCTCAAAGCTTCGCTCTTCTATTGGGCTTTGATTGCAGCCAGCTTCTCGGCCTTTTTCGGGGGGCGTTTGGAGGATGCTGTTTGCGCGGGGATCGTTGGAGTGTTTCTCCGCCTTTTGCAATACCTGCTCAGCCAAACAAAGCTGAATCCATACTGCGTGCTTGTCCTGCTCAGTTTTGTTGGGGGGATGCTTGCCAATTCCTTTATGTGGTTCGGGATGGATATTCACCCGGCAGCGATCAATATGGGCAATATCATGCCCGTAATTCCGGGCCTTGCACTGATGAATTCGATTCGTGATATGTTCAGTCAAGAGACCATATCAGGGCTCCTAAAGAGTGCTGAGGCAATTACTCTGAGCCTTCTCATTGCAACTGGTTTTGCGTTCAGCGCAGCAGGTACGATTATTGCCTTCCAAACATTGTGGTGGGTATATCTGCTGACGTCATTCGTCGGCGGCTTTTGCTTCCATTTGCTCTGGCATGGTCATGTCAAGGATGCTGTTGTGGGGGCAATCGTATGTATGGGTGCATGGGGCTGTACCATGCTCTTTCTTGCGCTTGGCTGGAATGAGTTCGCGGGATACTTTGCAGGTGCAGTTTTTGCGACAATAGCGGCGGAGATATTGGCGCGCTTTTACAAATGTCCTGCGACGATCTTTCTCATCATTGGTGTCATTGCGATGGTGCCCGGCGGTGCCCTCTACCGTACAATGTTCTACGCTGTTTCGGGGGAGTGGGGGATGTTCGGCGCGCAGGGGATCAAGACCTTCCTCTATGCCGTGTCGATTGCGGCGGGGATTGTGATTGCAACGGCTGTCTGGGAGACTGTTAAGGCATGGCTGACGATCCAGAAGAACGGGGGATATCCATCAGAGGAGTGCTGTTCTCTGCGTAACTGATATCGAAAGAAGGGGGAGCGCGGCAATGAGCGCACGCAGGCGGCTTTGGCTGACGATATTCTTAGGAGCGATGACGGCGATAGCGCCGCTCTCAACAGATATGTATCTGCCGGCATTGCCGGAAGTGCAGCAAGATTTTGCCGTTTCCACCTCACTCGTTCAGATGACGCTGACCATGACGACGCTCGGCATGGCACTCGGACAAATCCTCGTGGGGCCTCTGAGTGATCTGTTCGGCCGCCGCCGACCGCTTTTTATCGGCATGCTGGTATTTATCGGCGCAACCCTCGGCTGCGTTCTTGCAGCGGATATCTATCGGTTCCTTTTCTTTCGTTTTTTCGCGGGCTTTGCCGGTGCGAGCGGGATTGCGCGTGCAATTGCTCGAGATGTGTGTGTGGGCGCGGAGCTCACGCGATTTTTTTCCGTTCTCATGATGGTGAATGGTCTTGCGCCGATCATCGCACCCGTGATCGGCGGGCAGATTCTCCTTTTTTTCGAGTGGCGCGCGACCTTTGTACTGCTCACGCTCATCGGTGTGTTTCTTGCAGGAGCAACGCTGATCTATCAGGAGACGCTGCCGAAAAATGAGCGAAACAAAAACATAACGGATTCACTGAAGAAATTTCCTGCGCTCCTTCACGATCGCTACTTTCTGGGACACTGCCTTCTGCAGTGTTTTGTGTTCGGTGCATTTTTTTCCTATCTTTCGGGATCTTCGTTTATTTTTCAAAATATCTATGCAGTGTCGCCGCAGGTTTACAGTATCATCTTTGCTGTGATCGGAGCAGGGTTACTGCTCACAGGCGCTTTGCCTGCGCGTCTTGCGGGGCGTGTGCCGGACATTGTCATGTTGAAATATGCCGTACTGGTACCGCTGATCGGTAGTGCGCTCCTTCTTCTGGGATTTTATTTCTCTGCGCCGCTTGTTATTATTCTTATTGTTCTCTTTATCACAATCGTCCCTCTTTCCGTAATGGGAGCAGCTGGTTTTTCGCTGGCGCTTTCGCGGCAGGGAAAGAATGCCGGGAGTGCGTCCGCACTCGTCGGCTGTTTTTCTATGCTGCTCGGCGCCTGTATGATGCCTCTGGTTGGCATTGCGGGAGATTATACCGCGATTCCGATGGCGATGATCATGTTGGTTGGGCACGGACTGGGGGCTTTCGTTTTCTATCGCATGATCGCGGTAGATCATACGTAGTAAAACGGGAGGCAAAAACACATGATGAGAGCATTTATCTACGATATGGACGGCGTCATTGTCGACAGTGAGATCATTCACATGAAAGCGGAAAAAATCTTGTTGGAACATTATGGCATTCAGGCGGATGAAGCTTTGCTGATGCCGTATCGCGGGACAAGCGATGCGGCTATGTTTGAAGATATCCGGTTGAAATACAATGCTGCCTACGATGTGGAGGGAATCGTGGCGGAAAAGGATGTGCTGATGCGGCGTCTGCTCCAAGAGGAAGAGCTGGTACCCATCGACGGATCCTTGGCACTCATTGAAGCGACCAATGCGCTGCGTGCACGCGGCATCTATACGGCGATTGCAAGCTCCAGCCCTCATGAAGTAATCTCTCATGTAACCGAGAGCTTTGGGATTGCAGATAAGTTTGATGTCATCGCATCAGGCGCAGAGCTGCCGGTGTCGAAACCGGATCCCGCAATTTATCTGCAGACGGCACAACTTCTTGGCGTTCATCCGGGCGATTGTCTTGTCCTTGAGGATGCGGCGGCAGGTGCGCAGGCGGCGACGGCCGCGGGAATGACATGCATCGGCTTCCGCAGTCCGCACAGCGGCATGCAGGATTTTTCGGCCTGTGCACGCATTATCAACCATCCTTTGGAGATCCGTCTGAACGATTATTTTGCTTGGTGACGGGATCCTGTTTTCAGCTATCTTTCACCCCATTTGCATATAATTCATAATATAGTACAATAACGGGAGATGATACCATGCGCGTGCTTCTTGCTGAAGATGATATGCGTCTCGGAAAGCTCATTCAATATATGCTCGAACAGAACGATATCGATGTGGAGTGGGTGACGGATGGCAATGATATCTATTCGTATGCGACATATGCAGAATATGATATTCTGATCCTAGATTGGATGATGCCGGGCGAGACGGGCGTCGAGGCTTGCGCGCGGCTGCGCCGCAACGGATACGACCGCGCAATTCTCGTGTTGACGGCACGAGATGCTGTAGAGGATCGCGTGACGGGGCTTGATGCAGGGGCGGATGACTATCTTGTCAAACCGTTTGAGTTTTCTGAACTGTTGGCGCGTCTGCGTGCGCTTGGTCGCCGTACGACACAGCGCATCCAGCATGAGGTCGATGAGATTGGCGGGTTCAAGCTGAACCGAACGGCAAATATCCTCGAAAAAAATGGGAAGATGATACAACTCTCGCCGCGCGAGTTTCAACTCTTTGATCTCCTCGCACAGAATATCGGCATCGTCGTTCCGCGCGATATTATCCTGGATCGTATCTGGGGGTTGGAGTCAGATGTCAGCTCCAACAACATTGACTCCTATATGAAGATGTTGCGTAAAAAACTGGATGCAGCAGGGGAAGGCTCTGTCATTAAGACGATCCGCGGGGTCGGATACAAGTTGGAGACATCGGATTGAATAAACAGAATGTATTCGGCCGCAGCCGTCTGCGGCTGATGCTGCGTTATGCGCTTGTTATGGGAGGACTGGTCATCGTCCTTCTCTTTGCTATGCACAAGACAATGGAGTGGGCAATCACCTCAGAGCAGGCCCGGGAACTGCTGGATACGGCGGACAGCGTCGCAGAGTCGCAGGCTTATTATGAGCTCCACGCAGGCGCGGATGATGAGACGCAGCTCTATCGGAGTACAAACGATCGTCTCTTCTACTATGTTTTTGACGGTCAGGGAAGGCTGATTAATTTTTCCCGCGCATCGCTACGCATCGAGTCATTCGTTCTTGATATTGTCACTGCATGGGATGCGCCGGAGGGCGAGGTGCGTGTCTTTACCAAGACGAATGAGCGCGGAGGGAAGACGCGGGTGATGATGACGTCGCAGACGGTGTTTAGTCCGCCGCTTCCCGTCCAGACCGTTTACGTCGGCAAGGACGTTACTGCCATGTACAATGGAATGGATAAAGCAACCTCGGCACTTGCTGCTCTCGGGGGGCTCGCGCTTATCTTTGCCGCTGCCATTGGCTACATACTTTCAGGCGGTGCAATGAAGCCTGTGCGTGAGGCATATGAGCGTCAGCGTCAGTTTGCCGCTGACGCTTCGCATGAGCTTCGTACGCCGCTTGCCGTTGTACTTGCATCGGCAGACCTCCTGCGGAGCGATACCTCGATTACATCGCCGTTTTTGAAGCAGGTTATTGAGGATGTGCGTGATGAGGTTAAAAAGATGACCAAGTTGGTCGGTGATCTCCTCACAGTTGCACGTACGGATGGCAGTGCCAATCAGATCAAACCTGTGCGGATGGATCTGGTTGCCGCTGCACAGAAGACGATTCGCATTATGCGGCCTTTTGCTGAGAAGAAGGATATCGTCATTGAGGAGATTCTCCCAAAGCAGGCGGAACTGTATGCGGATGAACAAAAAATTCGGCAGCTGATCCTGATTCTGGTTGATAATGCCGTGAAGTATACGCCGGAACATGGGCGCATTACACTGTGTATCGACCAAGCGGAGAAGGGGTATATTCACCTGTCGGTCGCCGATACGGGCATTGGGATTGAGCCGGAACATCAGGAACGTATTTTTGACCGTTTCTACCGCGTTGATAAGGCGCGGTCGCGCCGTATGGGGGGCAATGGCCTCGGGCTTGCGATCGCACAGGAGATTGTTGAGGCGCATGACGGTACGATTTCGGTTGAGAGTGAGGTCGGCAAAGGAACGACATTTCATGTGAGCCTAAAGGCACGAATAAAAAAATAGCGAGATGATAGGACTTTATGCAGGCAGATAATTTTTTTGAGCTGGATCGTGTTACCCACGTCTATCAAAGCGGGGCAGAGAAGACGCATGAGGCACTGCGCGGCATCACACTTTCGATTGCCGCAGGAGAATTCGTTGCCGTTCTCGGGGCAAACGGCTCCGGGAAATCCACCCTCGCACGCCATCTGAATGCTCTTCTTTTTCCAACGGAGGGGCGTTGCCTCGTATGCGGATGGGATACAAAAGATGAATCCAAACGATGGGATATCCGTCAGGAAGTCAGCATGGTATTCCAGAACCCGGATAATCAGCTCATTGCCGCGGTAGTCGAGGATGATATCGCATTCGGTCCTGAGAATCTCGGTATTCCGTCAGAAGAGATACGCGAGCGTGTGCGTTCTGCCCTTGCGCTCGTCGGCATGGAGGCCTATGCACATGCTGCGCCGCACCTTTTATCGGGCGGACAGAAACAGCGGATTGCCATTGCAGGCGCGATCGCCATGCAGACGCACTGCCTTGTGCTGGATGAACCGACGGCGATGCTCGATCCGCGTGGGAGGGCAGAGGTGCTGGCCGCTGTAAAAAAACTGCACGACGAACATGGGATGACTATTGTCTACATCACACATTTTATGGAGGAAGCGATTGCAGCAGAGCGTATCGTATTGATGGACGACGGACATATTGTGATGGATGGAACGCCGCGGAAAATTTTTTCACAGGCGGAGCGTGTTCGGGCGTTGGGACTTGATATCCCTCTGGCCGCCGATCTGGCGCAACGGCTGCGGCAAGGCGGATATGACCTCCCGCAGGATATTTTGACGGATGAGGAGTTGGTACAGTGTCTATCGAGATAGAATCGATTTCCTACACTTATATGGAGGACACGCCGCTCTCTCATACCGCTCTGCACGATGTGACCTTAACCATTGCGGAGGGAGAATTTACAGCAATTGCGGGAGAAACCGGCGCGGGAAAGTCCACTCTCAT
>ERZ773060.533-NODE-533-length-12427-cov-4.88862_pt1 | contig 12427 bp, 14 predicted proteins | sample MGYA00580628_ERZ773060 | MGnify/ENA primary metagenome ERZ773060 (study PRJEB29015, sample SAMEA2738019) | human oral metagenome | biome: human oral; feature: human-associated habitat; material: dental | place: China | collected 2045 ... | reverse complement strand
TTGGGCGTGTTTACGGCTGAATGGTAAACAGGCCTTAACCAAACCTGCGAATGAAATCATTATGTTATGGCCAATTGTAAACAGCCTCTAGTCGTTCAGGAAACTTTTCAGCAGTTCCGAGCGGTTGGGGTGGCGCAGTTTGCGCAACGCTTTCGCCTCAATCTGGCGGATGCGTTCGCGGGTGACGTCAAACTGGCGGCCGACTTCTTCCAGGGTATGGTCGGTGTTCATGTCAATGCCGAAGCGCATCCGCAGCACGCGCTCTTCGCGCGGGGTGAGCGATGCCAGCACTTCGTTGGTCGCCTCTGACAGGCCGCGCGTGGTCGCGGCTTCCAGCGGCGACATGACGTTGGAGTCTTCGATGAAGTCGCCAAGATGCGAGTCTTCGTCGTCGCCAATCGGGGTTTCCATCGAGATGGGCTCTTTGGCGATTTTCAGCACTTTGCGGATTTTTTCTTCCGGCATGTCCATCGCTTCCGCCAGCTCTTCCGGGGTCGGTTCGCGCCCGTTTTTCTGCACGAGGGTGCGCGAGATGCGGTTCAGTTTGTTGATGGTTTCGATCATGTGCACCGGGATGCGGATGGTGCGCGCCTGGTCGGCGATAGAGCGGGTAATCGCCTGGCGGATCCACCAGGTAGCGTAGGTGGAGAATTTGAAGCCCCGGCGGTATTCAAATTTGTCCACCGCTTTCATCAGGCCGATGTTGCCTTCCTGGATGAGGTCGAGGAATTGCAGGCCACGGTTGGTGTATTTTTTGGCGATGGAGATGACGAGGCGCAGGTTGGCTTCGACCATTTCTTCTTTGGCGCGTTTGGCCTGGATTTTGCCGATGGAGAGGCGTTTCTGGATTTCTTTGAGCTGCGGGATGCTCATGCGGTAGCGTTTTTCGATGTCCAGGTATTTTTCTTGTTCGACCTGGATTTCGGTGATCATCCCTTTCAGTTTTTCCGCGTATTTGCGCCGCTGTTTGCTGTGGCCAACGATCCAGTCGGGGTTGGTTTCGTTGCCGGGGAATTCCTGGATGAAGGTTTTGCGCGGCATCCCGGCGCGCTCAATGACGAGGCGCATCAGACGGCGTTCGATGTCGCGGATTTCTTCGTTCGGGATGTTCAGTTGGGCTTCCATCAGGTCGATGGTTTTTTGCGGGAAGGAGAAGGCGGCGATGTATTCTTTGATTTCGCCGTGCAGTTTCTGGTTTTTTTTGTCGTCCAGTGTTTTGCCCTTGTTGAGCGCGGTCATCAGTTTTTTGTGGATGGCGGCCAGTTCGAGCAGTTTTTCCCGTGCCTCTATCAGTGCGTCCTGGTTGTTCGGCGCGTCTTCCGGCGGTGCGGCGCTGTCGTCGTCTTCGTCGTCGTCACTGCCGCTGACGAGGGTGTCGCTGTCTTCGTCGTCGTCGCTGCTTTCGGGGATTTCTTCTTCTTTGTTGGCGTAGGGGTCGCCGTAGCCGTTGACGAGGTCGCTCAGGCGGCCTTCGCCGTTCTCGGTTTTGGCAAATTCTTCGAGCAGGGCGGAGACGGCCAGCGGGAATTCGGCGAGTGTTTGCTGCACGGTGTTGAGTCCGGCTTCGATGCGTTTGGCGATAGCGATTTCGCCTTCACGGGTGAGCAGGTCAACCGCGCCCATTTCGCGCATATACATCCGCACCGGGTCGGTGGTACGGCCTATTTCGGCTTCGTTGAGGGCAGCGGCGCTGGGGACTTCTTCTTCGTCGTCGGTAGCGATGACGCCGCCGTCTTCCTGGGCGCTTTCGACGACGTCAATGCCCATTTCGACGATGAGCGCGATCATTTCGTCGTATTTGTCGCCTTCCAGGGCGTGTTCCGGCAGCGCTTCGTGGATTTCTTCGTAGGTCAGGAATCCTTGTTCGCGGCCGCGGGCAAGCAGTTCTTTGACTTCGTCCTGGACGTCATATTCTTCTGGCTCTTGCTCAAAATCACTCATGGTTTATCCCGTTGTTGTAAATGTCGAAATCTGGTCGTCTTTTATGCGGGCGACGGAGAATTTTTCAAGCCGTGCCTGTTGTGCGGCGTGGCTTTTTTGCAGGTTGGCGAGCATATCGGCAAATTCGGCGCATTGTTGTGTTGCGTCCAGCCGTGCCAGCAGTTTGGCGGCAGTGGTTACTGCCTCGTAAACGCCATGTTGGCGCAGGAATGTTTCGGCGTGTGTGCGGCTCGCTTCGCCGCTTTGCAGGGCGTAGCAGAGCAGCCAGAACAGTTGCAGTTCGGCGTCTTCCGGCGGATATTCCCAACGGCGCAGCGGCAGCGCGCACTGGGGTTGCAGCAGCAGCCGCGCCATCAGCTGGATGCCTTTGTCTTTGGGTTTGACTATCGGCATTTCGCGCGGCCGCCAGGCGGGGACGGCGCTGCGTGCAGGTGTGGCGCCAGCGGAAAGCGTCAAGACCGGCAGTTCAAAGCGTTTCATCACTTGCGCGCGCAGGATTTCGCGGAAATCGGCATCGGGCAGCAGCTCCAGCCAGCGCTGTGCTTCACCCGCCAGTTCGGCTTGTGCTTCGGCGCTGCGTTGTGCGCCCGCGCCGTCGTCCAGCGTTTGCAGGAAGTAGGCGGAGGCGGGCAGGCTGGCGTCCATCGCCTGCTGGAAGGCGGCAACGCCCGCTTTTTCGACGAGCGAGTCGGGGTCTTCGCCGGCAGGCATGAACATGAAGCGCCATTCGTGCTGTTTGTCGTGCTGGCTGAAGACGGCTTCCAGCGCCTTGCGCGCCGCTTTTTGTCCGGCGGTGTCGCCGTCAAAGGAGAAGTAGATTTTCTCCGCGCGTTTTTTCAGTTGGCTGATATGGGTCTCGCCGATGGCGGTGCCGAGGGCGGCAACGGCGTTTTTGATGCCGTGCTGCCACAGTTTGATGACGTCCATATAGCCTTCGGTGACAAGCAGGGTGCGTTCGCGCGTCTGCATCGCCTGATGGAGGCCGTAGAGTTCGTAGCGCTTGTTGAACCACGTCGTCTCCGGCGAGTTCAGGTATTTTGGCTGCGCCTCACCCATCGCCCGCGCGCCAAAGGCGATGATTTTGCCTTTGTGGTTGTGGATGGGGAAGATGACGCGCTCGCGGAACCAGTCGTAATGGTGATCGTCTTTGACGCCAACCAGGCCGACGTCCTGCAACAGTTGCAGCGGGTATTTGCTGCCGAGATGCGCCAGCAGGGCGTTGCCGGGCGGGGCGTAGCCGAGCTGGAAGGTATCAACGGTCGCTTTTTTCAGGTTGCGCTGGCGCAGGTAGTCGCGCGCCGCCTTGCCGCTGTCGCTGTAAAACGCTTCGTGGAAATAGGCTGCCGCGTCAGCCAGGCATTCGAGCCCCAGATCGTAGCGGTCTTTTTCTTGCGGGTCGCTTTGGCGACCATCGTCTTCGTAGGGGACATCCAGCCCGTTAAATTCGGCGAGCCGCTCGATGGCTTCCGGGAAGGGCAGGTTGTCGTAATCCATCAGGAAGCGGATGGCATCGCCGCTGACGCCGCAGCCAAAGCAGTGGTAAAAGCCTTTCTGCGTATTGACGCTGAACGACGGCGTTTTTTCCTCATGAAACGGGCAGCAAGCCCAGTGGTTGCTGCCCGATTTCTTGGTGAAGGTGATACGAGACGACAACAGCGCGAGCAAATCGGTTCGCGCTGTCAGTTCGTCAATGAACGGTGCCAGGATGCGTTTTGCCATCGGCAGCCGTCAGCCCGCCTCCAGCTTAGGATTGTTGTAACAGGGTGCGCAGGTACTGGCTGACGAAAGCCATGTCGGCGCGGCCTTCCAGTGCGGGTTTGAGCGTCGCCATCAGCGGTTTCATCGATGCCATTTCGCTGGGCAGGCCGGAGGCGGCGAGCGCTTTGTCCACGGCGGCGCGGATTTCGTCCTCGCTCAGTGCCTGTGGCAGGAATTGCTGGATAATGGCGATTTCCGCTTCTTCGTGTTCCGCGAGGTCAAGGCGGTTGGCCGTGCGGAACTGTTGGGCGGCATCCTGGCGCTGTTTAACCTGGCGCACCAGTTCGCGCAGGGCGATTTCATCGGTGATTTCCACGCGCTGATCAACTTCTATCTGCTTGAACGCCGCGCTCACCATGCGCAGCGTTTGCAGCGTTACTTTTTCTTTGTTGATCATCGCCGCCTTGATGGCGGCATTGACGTTTTCGCGGACGCTCATCGTGCTCAGTACAGACGTTCGAAGCGGCTACGTTCTTTTTTCAGGCGGCGGGTATTGCGCTTGACGGCAGCGGCGAGTTTGCGCTTGCGTTCCTGGGTCGGTTTTTCGTAGAACTCGCGGCTGCGGACTTCAGCCAGCACACCGGCTTTTTCCACGGAGCGCTTGAAGCGGCGCAGGGCGATATCGAACGGTTCGTTGTCTCGTACTTTTACACTTGGCATTACATTCCTCGTTGGTTAAAAAAAGGGTTTAAAGAAGGCGCGCATTATAGTCGTGCCGCCCTAAAAATCAACGGGATTTTGCGGCTTCCCGCGCGGCTTTTCGCGCCTCGCGGCGGGCTTTGCGGCGGCTGCCGTCGTAATTGTGCAGAATCGTCCCGGTTTGCAGGGAAATGGAGAGAATACAAACGGGTATGCCCCAAAGCGGCTGTCCCCACAACCACATTACCCCGCCAAAAAACAGATGCAGCGGCGCAATCAGGGCAAGGGCGGCATACGGTTTGCCCTGCCGCCGCCACACGCCGGGGAGGAAATATAAAAGCGGCAACAGTGTCAAAACAAAGCCGAGCGACATTTGTTTGAGATTGCCTGTCCAATGCAAAACAAATCCCGCGCCATAGATAAAAACCAGCGCCAGTTGCGAACCGAGCGTGAGATAAAACCCTTTATCCTGTCGAGTCATGCGAAATCCCGCGAAAGAAAGCGCCGCATTATAGCGGGCTTTTTCGCGCGTATAATGCCGCCGCATTTTTGGAGACCCGTCATGCAAAACCTCAAAGAAATCCTCGTTGGCATCCAGATGCTTTTCGTTGCCTTTGGCGCGCTGGTACTGGTGCCGCTGCTCACCAACATCAGCCCCGCTGTCGCCCTGCTCTCCGCCGGTATCGGCACCCTCTGCTTCCAGCTCTTCACCGGGCGGCAGGTGCCGATTTTCCTCGGCTCGTCATTCGCCTTCATCGCGCCACTCATTGCCGCCATCAACCAGTGGGGACTGGCGGCGACGCAGGGCGGCATCATCGCCGTCTCGCTCGTCTATCTCGCGCTCGCCGTGCTGGTGCGCCTCATCGGCACCGGCTTCATTGACCGCCTCTTTCCGCCGGTGGTGGTCGCACCGGTCATCATGGTTATCGGCCTCTCGCTCGCCCCTGCCGCCGCCAACATGGCAATGGGGCTGACCGGCGACGGCGGCACCGCCCTTTACGCCAAAGGCCCGGCGCTCATCAGCGCAGGCGTGGCGCTGGCGGCAACTATAGCCGTTGCCCTCTACACCTGTGGCCTGACCAAACTGCTCGCCGTTTTCGCCGGCATCATCGCCGGATACATCGCCGCCAGCCTGCTCGGCCTGACCAACTTCGACGCGGTACGGCAAGCGCCGTGGTTTGCCGCCCCGCCCGTGACCCCGCCCGCGTTCAACCTCGAAGCCATCCTCTTCCTGCTGCCGGTCGCCCTCGCCCCTGCCATTGAGCACATCGGCGACATTGCCGTCATCGGCCAGATTTGCGACAAACCCTTCCTGAAAAACCCCGGCCTGCACTGCACCCTCGCCGGCGACGGCGTCGCCATCGCCATTGCCGGATGCCTCGGCGGCCCGCCCGTCACCACCTATTCCGAAGTCACCGGCGCCGTCTCCATCACCGGCGCGAAAAACCCGCGCATCATGACCTACGCCGCCCTCACCGCCATCGTCCTCGCCTTCTCCGGCAAACTCGCCGCCATCCTCAGCAATATGCCGACGCCCATCATGGGCGGCATCATGCTGCTGCTCTTCGGCTCGATTGCGGCAATGGGTGCGCGTTCCCTGCTCGCGCCCAATGCCAACGTGCGCAGCGAACGCAGCGTCATCATCATCGCGGTGACGCTGGTCGCGGGACTGGGACACCTCTCGGTGGACCTCGGCTTCGTCCATCTGGAAGGCATCGGCCTCTCCGCCATCATTGCCATCCTCCTCAACCTCGTCCTGCCGCAACCGGCAGACGACGGCAACGCCAACTGACCATGAAACGCGCCCGCGCCCCCGGCAAAATCATCCTGAGCGGCGAACACGCTGTCGTTTACGGCGCCCCCGCCATCGTCTGCGCCATCCGCCGCTATACCACCGTCGGCTTCGCACCGCTGCACCGCAGCCGCACCATCCGCACCGCGCTCAGCGGCATCTCTGCGGGCAAACACTACCGCACCGCCGCGCTGCACCGCCTCAAGGACAAACTTGACCAGCGCTTTGAGCAGTACAGCCGTGGCGAACGCGCCGTACAAAACATCCTGCGCCGCCCGGATGACCTCGTCATCTACAGCCTCGCCACCCTCTTCCAGCACCTGCCGATGCCCGGCTTCAGCGAGAACCGCCACCTGCCCGTGCCGGGGCGGCTGAGCAGCCACAGCGAACTGCCGCTGGGCGCGGGCATGGGCTCCTCCGCCGCCGCCATCGCCGCCACCCTCGTCCTCTACGAACACCTGCTGGGGCGCCCGATGAGCGCGCAACAGCGCTTCGAGCGCGTCCGCTTCTGTGAACGCCTGCAACACGGCAAAGGCAGCGCCATTGACGCCGCCGCCACCGTTTACGGCGGCCTACAAACCCTGCAAGACGGCTCCCCGACCCCGCTCGCAACCGCGTTGGGCGACGGCTGGTACTGGATACTCTCCGGCATCCCCGTCGTCAGTACCGGCGAATGCGTCGCCCACGTCCGCCAGCACCACGGCAACGACCATACCTTGTGGCAACAATTCACGGCGACCACGCACGACCTGCAACACGCACTCACCGGCCGCGCCGACCCGCGCCCGGCACTACGCGAAAACCACCGCCTGCTGGCACACATCGGCGTCGTTCCTGCCCCGGCAGCGGCGCTCATCCACGACATCGAAGCCGCAGGTGGCGCTGCCAAAATCAGCGGCGCGGGCGCGCACCGGGGCGACGGTGGCGGCATCATCCTCGCCTGGCACCCCGACCCGCAGGCCATCCCCGCCCTGCTCGCGCCCTGCCCTACCCTCACCTGGGACGCGCTGCATCCCGCCGAACAGGGCGCGCACCTTCTGCCGGATGCGGAGGATGACGTGGCAACAGCCTGTATCAATTCGGAAAATCTCAGTATTCCGGGTGATTCCGCGCAGTAACGGATATAGCGATATTCGGATTACCCGCATTAAAAAACCGCGCCGGAGCGCGGTTTTTTTATACGAACGCAAGACAAAGGCTACAGCGCCTCGTCGTCCAGTTCGCCGGTGCGGATGCGCACCACCCGCTCCAGCGGGGTGACGAAGATTTTGCCGTCGCCGATTTTGCCGGAGTTGGCGGTGTCGCGGATGGTTTCGATGACCTGTTCGGCGAGGTCGTCGCTGACCGCGATTTCCAGCTTGAGTTTTGGCAGGAAGTCGATGACGTATTCGGCGCCGCGGTAGAGTTCGGTATGCCCTTTTTGCCGCCCGAAGCCTTTGACTTCGGTGACGGTGATGCCTTGCACGCCGATGTCCGAGAGTGCCTCGCGCACGTCGTCCAGCTTGAAGGGCTTGATGATGGCCGTGATCATTTTCATGGCGTGTCCTCAACCCAGCTGGTAGAAGTCGGCATCGAGGTCGCTGTAGCGGCGCGGACGGTAGCCGTGGCGTTTGTGGAAGTGGCGGTCGATGTTTTCATGCACGTCCAGCACCATCGCAAAAATCGCCATGCGCATGGTGACGCCGTTGTCTGCCTGGCGGAAGATGGCGAGGTTTGGGCAGGTCGTCGAGGTCGGTGGCGAGATCAAACGCGCCGGGGCGGCTGTCGCGCGGCAGCGGGTGCATGATGACCACGTCTTTTTCCGCGTAGTTTTCAATGGCAGCGCGGTTGATGCGGTAGTCTTCGCTGTAGCCTTCCATTTCTTCGCCGCCTTCGATGCGCTCGCGCTGGATGCGGGTGGCGTAGATGACGTCGGCACCGCGCAGGCCACTGCTGATGCTGTCAAACTCGCGCACGTGGTGACCAGCGGCCTTGAGGCTGTCAAGCAGCACTTGCGGCGCGGCGAGCGCGGGCGGGGCGATGAAGTGGAAGGTGATGTTGCGGAACAGACGCAGCAGGCGGCAGAGCGACTGGATGGTGCGCCCGTGTTTGAGGTCGCCGGCAAGCGCGATCGTCATGCCGTCAATGCTTTTGCCGAGGCGGCGGAATTCGCTGTCGATAGTGTAGTAGTCGAGGAGCGCCTGGCTGGGGTGTTCGCCGGTGCCGTCGCCGGCGTTGATGACCGGCACGCGGATGTTTTTCGCAAATTGCGCGACCGAGCCGGTTTCCGGGTGGCGCATGACGATGGCGTCGGCATAGCCGCTGATGACGCGCGCGGTGTCGGCAAGCGATTCACCCTTGGAAAGCGAGGAGAAGGTGAAGCCGGTGGTATCGCAGACGCGACCGCCCAGACGCGAGAAGGCGGTGTGGAAGCTGATGCGGGTGCGGGTGCTGGCTTCAAAGAACAGGTTGGCCATGACCGCGCCGTCCAAGACGTCGCAGCGGTACTGACGCCGCGCGACGGGTTCGAGGGTTTGCGCGACGGCGAGGATTTTTTCGAGCTGGTCGCGGTTGAACTGGTCGATGGAGAGGATGTGTTTGCCTGCAAGGGACATGGTTTTGCTCCGTGGGAATTTGCCGCATTATATAGCGATTGTTTTTACCGGGAGTACGTGATGATTGCCTTGATTCAGCGGGTTTCCAGCGCAAGCGTGTGGGTGGAAGGGGCGGAAGTTGCCGCGATTGAGCATGGCCTGCTTGCGCTGATTGGCATTGAAAAGGCGGATACCGCCACGAATGCAGCGCGCTTGCAACAGAAACTATTGAACTACCGCGTCTTCCCCGATGACGAAGGGCGGATGAACCGCAATGTGCGCGAGGCGGGCGGCGGGCTGCTGCTGGTGTCGCAGTTCACGCTGGCGGCGAATACGGCGAAAGGCAACCGCCCCGGTTTTGACCCGGCAATGCCACCGGCGGAAGCGGAGCCGTTTTTCGCCCGCTTCTGTGCGGAGATGCAGGCGCTGTATGCACCGGTCGCCTGCGGGGTGTTTGGTGCGGAGATGCAGGTGCGCCTGGTCAATGAAGGGCCGGTGACGTTCTGGTTGCAGACGTAGGCGTAACGTCAACGGATAGCGTCGCTACAAACAAAAACGCTGCGTGTCCATAAGGAAGCACGCAGCGCTGCGGGTGTTTTAGGCGGGTCGCTTAGCGACGGTAGCCGCCGTTGTAGTAACCGCCGTTGTTGTAGGTCGGCTGTTGTTGCGGGTAGTAGCCGCCGTTGTTGTAGGTGGGCTGTTGCGGCTGGACGTAACCGCCGTTGTTGTAACCGGTGCCGTCCGGGGTGCGCACCTGGCTGCCGATGAGGCCGCCGATGGCCGCGCCGGTGAGCGTTGCTTCGGTGTCTTTGCCCCAGAGGTTGCCGGCGGCGGCACCGACAGCGGCGCCAATGGCGGCGTTGCGCGCGGTGGTCATGCCGGACTGGTTCGGCGGGGTGACGGCGCTACAGGCGGCAAGGCCGGTAATCATCAGGGCGGCAAGCGAGATTTTGATGAGGGGGTTTTTCATGGTTTGGTCTCCGTTGTTTTTGGGTTGGGCAAAAGAGTAGTGCAATTCGGATATGGGCGTAGTGTCAATTCTGCAACATTTCTTTTGCCTGTTTTATCCGCGCTTTAACCTGTGCCGGGGCAGTGCCGCCGAAGTGGTCGCGTGCGTTTACAGAGCCTTCCAGCGTCAGGCTTTGGTAAACGTCTTCGGTGATGGCGGGCGAGAGCGCTTGCAGGTCGGCGAGCGGCAGCTCGTCCAGGGTGCAATCGCGCTCAATGGCGAGATGCACCGCGCGGCCGACGATTTCGTGCGCATCGCGGAACGGCACGCCGTGGCGGACGAGGTAGTCGGCAAGGTCGGTCGCGGTGGAGTAGCCCGCCCCGGCGGCGCGGTACATCGCTTCACGGTTCGCCTCAATCGCCGGAATCATGTCGGCGAAGGCGCGCAGGCAGGCGAGTACCGTGTCTAGCGTGTCAAACAGCGGCTCCTTGTCTTCCTGGTTGTCCTTGTTATAGGCGAGCGGCTGGCTTTTCATCAGGGTGAGTAGCGCAACGAGGTGACCGTAAACGCGCCCCGTCTTGCCGCGCACCAGTTCGGGGACGTCCGGGTTTTTTTTCTGCGGCATGATGGAGGAGCCGGTGCAGAAGCGGTCGGGCAGCTCAATGAAGCGGTAGGCGGCGCTGTTCCAAATGATGAGTTCTTCGGCGATGCGCGAGAGGTGCATCATCAGCGTCGCGGCGGCGGCGGCGCTTTCGATGGCAAAGTCGCGGTCGGAAACGGCGTCGAGCGAGTTGGCACAGGGCGCGGCGAATCCCAACGCGGCGGCAGTCATGTGGCGGTCGATGGGATAGGTCGTCCCCGCCAGCGCGGCGGCACCGAGCGGCGACTGGTTCAGGCGGTCGCGGCAGTCGCGGAAGCGCCCGGCGTCGCGCGCAAGCATTTCGTACCACGCCATCAGGTGATGGCCGAAGGTGACGGGTTGCGCGACTTGCAAATGGGTAAAGCCGGGCATGATGGTCTCCGCCTCGCGTTCGGCCAGGGCGACGATGGCGGCTTGCAGGCGGCGGATTTCGCCGAGGATGCGGTCAATGGCGGCGCGGGTGTAGAAGCGGATGTCGGTCGCGACCTGATCGTTGCGCGAGCGCCCGGTATGCAGGCGTTTGCCCGCATCGCCGATGCGGTCGGTCAGGCGCTTTTCGATATTCATATGTACATCTTCCAGCGCCGTGTCCCAGACAAATGCGCCGCGTGCGATTTCCTCGGCTATCGCATCCAGCCCGCGCGCGATGGCGTCGCCATCGGCAGCGCTCAACACGCCCTGTTTGACCAGCATCGCCGCGTGCGCGCGCGAACCGGCGATGTCCTCCTGCGCCAAGCGCTGATCGAAGCCGACCGAGGCGGTGAATTCGGCGACAAAGGCGTCGGTGGATTCCTGAAAACGTCCGCCCCAGGCGCTGTTGGTTTTTGCTTTAGGCATACAGTAAACTCCGCGAAATTTCCGCGCATTCTACAACCGCATGACCGCAAACATCCGCGAAATCCGCATCGCTACCCGCGAAAGCCAGCTCGCCCTCTGGCAGGCCGAACACGTCGCCGCCCGCCTGCGCGCGCACTACCCGCACATCAATGTCCGCCTCGTACCGATGACCACACGCGGCGACCAAATCCTTGACGCGCCGCTCGCCCGCATCGGCGGCAAAGGCCTCTTTATCAAAGAACTAGAACAGGCGATGACGCGCGGAGAAGCGGACATCGCCGTCCATTCCATGAAAGACGTCGGCGTGCATCTGCCGGATGGCTTCCGCATCGCCGCCATCCTGCCACGCGAAAACCCGCACGACGCCTTCGTCAGCAACCATTACGCCAGCCTCGCCGAACTGCCACCCGGCGCGCGCGTCGGCACCTGCAGCCTGCGCCGCCGCATGCAACTTGCCCGCCTGCGCCCCGACCTCAAACTGCTCGACCTGCGCGGCAACGTACAAACCCGCCTCGGCAAACTTGACCGTGGCGACTTTGACGCCATCGTCCTCGCCTGCGCCGGCCTCATCCGCCTCGGCCTGCACGAACGCATCCGCGCCGAACTGCCGCCCGAACAATCGCTGCCCGCCATCGGCCAGGGCGCCATCGGCATCGAATGCCACGAAACAAGCGCCGTCTATCCGCTGCTCGCCGCGCTGAACGATGCCGACACCGCGCTCTGCGTGCATACCGAGCGCATCATCAACAGCCATCTTGAAGGCTCCTGCCAAGTACCGCTCGCCGCGCATGCTACCCTGCACGGCGCGCGCATCCACCTCGCCGCGCGCATCGGGTTGCCGGACGGCAGCCGCTACCTCGCCGCCGCAGACGACGCCCCGCGCGCAGAAGCGGCTGCATTGGGCGAGCGCATCGCCGCCCGCCTGATTGACGGCGGCGCTCGCGACATTTTGCAGGCGCTGGTGGGGGCTTAGCGGCTGTTTGCAATTCAAACCAGCCCCGTTGCGGGCTTCGCTCTGCGGTCGCCCACCAAACTACCCCCTCCCCCGTGGGGGAGGGTCGGGGTGGGGGCAGCAAACAAGCCGCGTTAGCGACGGTATACAAAACGAATTGCAAACACGCTCTAGAGGCTGTTTACAATTCGGCGAATAAGCCCTCTCTCGCTGCGTGAGCTGTTCCAGTCTCTTTGGGAGAGGGGTTGGGGTGAGGGCAGCAAGCATCTGAAAAACTGGAATTTTAGCTCGTCAATAATATCGCCCACCCCCTCCCCGGCCCTCCCCCGCTGCGGGCTTCGCCCTG
>ERZ773060.529-NODE-529-length-12536-cov-2.75162_pt1 | contig 12536 bp, 11 predicted proteins | sample MGYA00580628_ERZ773060 | MGnify/ENA primary metagenome ERZ773060 (study PRJEB29015, sample SAMEA2738019) | human oral metagenome | biome: human oral; feature: human-associated habitat; material: dental | place: China | collected 2045 ... | reverse complement strand
GTCAGCCGATGTGGCGGCACCTCCGTTACGTACTGGCGTTGGTAGGCTATGTTCGCTCATCATCAGGCTCTCCCTGTCAATTTAATGATACTACTTTTATTATGAATCAAATATGGCAACTTGTCAAACGGCCACCTCCCAGCCCCAATTTTGACAAGGCTTTCAGGCTACCGGCAAGGTCGCCAGCCAAAACATCTGCTTAGCGAGGCACTATCTTGTCGATCTCCGTCACGTCATTACTCGCCTGCTTGGTAAGGCGCCCGATGTCATCCGCCCTCCACACCATCGACATCGTATTGACCGGCACTTTATCTCTCTGCTCAGGAGTTTTGGGGACACCTCTTTGCCCCACCGAAGAAAGCCCGCCAAAGGTCGAGTCATGTCGGCGAACGACCACCTCCTGATTATTGTGAAAATACTTTGTCGTAATTTCTACTATATTCTTACCCTCTGGATCTACTTCATCATTTTTGTTCAAGCAGTTGTCTCTGTTTTGCAGCGACGTCTTGCAGGCTGCATACGTCACCGTCGTCTCGACGTCGCCGGTCGTTATGGTTGCGCTATTTAGTTTGGTATACATTACTTTCCCATCGGCATTTTTCTCTACCACAAGGTCATTCCCCGGCGTTTCTTGATAAAGAAATGGTGCACCGGGCGTTTCTGACTTAGCTTTGGCTCGCCTTGTCACATCTGCTGCTTGAGCCGCCAAGCCATCGATCTGCCTCTCAACCTTCTTGACTTCTGGGTTTCTTTGCCTATCCTTATCAATCGCCTCATCGATAGCCCTCTGGACGAAATCGCCCACTTGTACCGAAACTGCTGCCTCGGCCTCAGGAGACTCATCCTTCTCTTGATCCAGACCAAGGTTTATAGCCGCAGCAACCGCCACCGCAGCAATACTAAGATTACCGAGCGCTCGAGTGAGGAACTCCTTTCTCTGCTTACGCTTTCTCTCCATCTGTCCTAGCCCAGAGTCTGAGCGGCGCTCTGCAAAATTCCTACGCTTTTTTATCATCAATTATTCTTTTTTGTACCCCACGCCGGTATGAGCTGATTTCGGTGGCTGCGATGAACTACTGCCCACAACGGTTTGCCGCTCATCGCGTTGGAGAGGTTGAAAATATACAAGATTGTAGATTTGACTCATGTTGTCTCCCATCTGCCACAGCCAATCGCCCAGCTCATCTTTATATGCATCAACAGTGACTTTATTAATCCAGAAGTTAAGTTCCTCCTGCGTCTTCTTCTGTGATGCATCAAGCGCCTCAATATGCAGCTTGTACTCTTTTTTTGTGGCCTTGGCAAGCCCAGGCGAGGTATCGACAGTGCAAGAGAACCCATTGATATTGATCACTTTCTTTTGCTCACGGAGTCCTCCCATTGGCAGCTGGATTATTATATAGACACTGGATACCGTGCTTTTCTCTAACTTACCGGTTTCGACCACATTGCCTTTGCCGTCCTTCTTTGCCGAAGCATAGGTGACAGAAAGCTTCTTCACCTGACCGTCTGGACCAGCCGGCAGAGTGACAGTAACCTCCATAAGGGTCGCATAGTCATCATCAATAAGGCCCTCTTTCTTCCCCGTATCAGGGCGAGAAGCCTCTGCCTGCGGCACGATATCAATAGCCTGGTCGACCATCCCGTCAAGCTGCTGTGCGACCACCTCAGAGTTTCGAGACTGCTCGGTGTCAGAATAAAGAACAAGAATATTCCGCTTATAAAAATCTTTGGCGGCTTCTACTGCCTTTTTTACGTCCGTCACCCCAGGGATTATGCTACCTTCCTGAGGCGCCTTGGTATACGATACGCCGGCAGGGAAGTCTGGTGTGTCGATATCAGGAGCGCCTTTCGCGCAACCAGAGGTAAACGCCGCTGCTGTCAAAGCAAGAGCCGCACCGAACCTTTTCAGCTTTTTCCTTTTTTCTTTCAACGACAGGCTCTCGTCTCTGCTCTGCTCATCTCTTCTGTAGCTAGCATATTCGCTCATTGTCTTGCCTTTCCGCCTGTAAGACTGGGGTTGTTTATGTAGCCAGATTATACGCGAAAGTGTGCGGTTTGTCAATCAGCGAGCTGCAGGTGCTGTAGTCTACCTTCGACCGCCCGAGTGCCCCGCCATTGGTTGATCGTCGGCTGAAACCACGCTGTCACGAGGTCTCCTGGCTGGCGGAAGAAATCGGCCGGAGCCTGAAAGGCGAGCATCGGCAGCACCACGCCATTAGCGTCTTGGAGAAGTAGCTTGACATGCTGGCCATCTGCTCCTAGCCGCCGTACGCTGATGACCGTAGCTGTAGTAATTTTTAGTACAGGCTCGGGGTTACCATTGCCAAAGGGTTCCAAGCGAGCAATATCGCTGACCAATTGTTCATCTACCTCTGTAAAGTCAGCAATTTCGACATCAGCCTGCGGCAACAAATATTGTAATTGTTGTTTTAAATACAACGATTTATAAAACTGATTCACGCAGCGGCGAAAGTCAGCGATCCGCTCAGTCAGCAGTGTCACTCCGGCGGCAGCAGCGTGACCGCCACCTTTGATGATGATGCCAGCCGCATCAGCCGCTCGCACCGCATCAGCGGCACTGAAGTCACCAAAGCTGCGGGCCGAGCCAGTTGACTCCTGGCCGCGCTCGCCGATGATGAACACCGGTTTTTTGTAAGCCTCGACCAATTTTGAGGCAACGATACCGATGACGCCATGATTCCAGCCCTGACGACTGACCACCAGCACGTCATCGTGGCTCATCTCATCAGCCTGAGCACAGGCCTCAGCAAAGATGTTGTCTTGAATACGACGGCGTGTTTGGTTGAGGGTGTCGAGCTTTTGACTGGCAGCCAGGGCAGTTGTCGCGTCAGTTGCCACCAGCATGTCGAGGGCGTGCTGGGCAGTCTCTAACCGACCAGCCGCATTCATTCGTGGCCCTAGGCCAAAGCCAAGCTGCCTGGCATTGAGCTGATCTGGCTCAATCCCCGCGACAGCCATCAGCGCCTTCAGGCCCGGTCGTTGTTGTTTTTTCAACACTTCTAGGCCCCAGTAGACATTGGCCCGATTTTCATCCTCAAGCTGGACAATATCGCAGACAGTGCCGAGCGCCACCAAATCAAGGAGCCATTTTTCGTAGCCATCCGGTAGACCACCCAACTCCGTCTGCAGCGCTTGCACGAGCTTGAATGCGACGCCGGCGCCGCAGAGATCTCTAAAAGGATAGTGATGACCAGAAAACTTAGGGTTCACCGCGGCGATGCTCGGTGGCGGTGTTGCCGCCACGTTGTGGTGGTCGGTCACGATGGTATCGATACCAAGGTGCGAGGCATAGGCGATCTCTTCATGGCACAGGCTACCGCAATCCACCGTGACGATCAGCTGAGCGCCCATCGCAGCCACTTTGTCTACCGCGCCGATCGTCATGCCATACCCCTCGACAAAACGATTCGGAATAAATGCCTCTACCGCCCGAAAGCCAAACCGAGTAAACGCATCAAGCAGCAGCGCGGTGGCGCTGAGACCGTCAATATCATAATCGCCATAGATGACAATCTTCTCGCCAGCAGCCCGGGCACGCCGCAACCGCTGGGTCGCCTTGGCCATATCTGGCAGCAGAAAAGGGTCGTGCTTGGTGGCGGTATAATCTGGCTGCAAAAAAGCCTGGCGAGCCGATGGCTCAGTCAGGCCACGAGATTGCAAAATTCGCTCAAACAGGCTCATCCTTCGGCGTCGAGATTGCGCTTCAACCGAGCCGAATGTTGCTGCGACTTAATGACGATACTTTGCAGCTCCTTGAAGATTGGAAATTGCTTATTCGTCGAATAGGTCCGTGAGTTACCCTGCTTTTCGCTGATCAAGAAACCGACCTTCTCGAGGCGTTTGAGCTCGCGTTGGATGTTGCCTGGATCTTCTTTGATAAGCTTGGCAAGCCCGCGGACATGAGTGTGAAAATCAGGATACTTCGCATAGACAACGACTATTTTCCGCCGCACCCGAGATGTGATAAATATGTCTAGCATATACTCCCTTTATATTCCCTTTACTGCCATTCAGTGTAACACAATTTTACAACAAGCGGCAAGACCAATTATTACTATTTTTTCACTTATGCTTATAAGTCGATCGCAGACCGGGTATAATGAAGACCGTGTGGTATTACCTTGTGTCGCCGGTCAAGATCGTTCGGGCAAATGAGTCAGCTTTTACCTATGCCTCTGAGACAGAGCTCGCGATTGGCAGCCTTGTCGCGGTCGAGGTCGGCCGGCAGATAATGGCCGGCGTGGTGATGATGCCAGTTGAGCAGCCGACATTTGCCGTCAAGCCTATCCAACGAACCCTCAGCCCGGCGCCACTGCCACTGCCGCTGGTCCAGACTGCCCAATGGATGAGTCAATATTATGCAACACACTTGGCAACGGTGTGGCAGACAGTTCTGCCACGGGGGCTGTTGAAACAGCGCCGTACACGACCAGCCCCTCAGCCAACCGCCAAAGTTCGCGCCCGCACAGCCTATCAACTCACGGCTGACCAAGCGGCAGCCCTCGATACTATCACCACTATGTCGCCCGGCACAGCCCTGCTTCACGGCGTCACTGGTTCTGGCAAAACCCTGGTGTATATCGAAGCAGCTCGGCGCGTGCAAGCCGACGGCTTATCAGTGATCGTGCTGGTGCCAGAGATCGCCCTCACCACCCAGCTGATTGACCAGTTTTCTGCGCACTTTCGTACTGTGGTGGTAGCCCACTCGCGCCAGACAGAGGCCGAGCGCCACCAGGCGTGGCGCCGAGTCATTCAAGCAGACGGGCCGGTTGTCGTCATCGGCCCTCGCTCAGCATTGTTTATGCCAGTCCAACAGCTTGGGCTAATCGTGATTGATGAATGCCACGAGCCAAGCTTCAAGCAAGAGCAATCGCCCCGCTACTCTGCCCTGCGTGTCGCCACTATTTTGGCCCAGCAGCATCAGGCAAAGGTTGTCTTGGGCAGTGCCACACCGAGTGTCAGCGATTACTTTTTTGCACAAAAAACCAATCGACCGATTATCACCATGGCCCACCCAGCACGTGCCCAGACCGTCAAACCATCGATTAGCCTGGTCGATATGACAAAGCGCCAACAGTTCTGCCAGCATCATTTTTTATCAGACCCTCTTCTCCAGGCGATCAAAGCCACCCTGGATGCCGGCAGGCAAGTATTACTATTTCATAATCGGCGAGGTACCGCCACTATCACCCTATGCCGACAGTGCGGCTGGAGCGCGGGCTGCCCACGCTGCTTTGTGCCCTTGACACTCCATGCCGACCATCACCAATTGATCTGCCATATTTGCGGGTTTACGAGTCACGTACCGACCAGCTGCCCAGAATGCCACCAGGCTGACGTACTGCATAAAGGGCTGGGGACGAAACGGATCGAAACCGCCATCCGCCAACTCTTTCCGCATAAAACTATTGCGCGATTTGATGCCGATACCCCGCCTTCAGAGACGGCCGACCGCCGCTATGCTGAACTGTATAATGGTTCAATCGATATCATCATCGGCACACAGGTTATCGCAAAGGGGTTTGATTTGCCACAGCTACGCACCGTGGGGATCGTCCAAGCCGACACAGGCCTTGATCTCCCCGATTTCGCCGCAGCCGAGCGGACCTTTCAACTCCTAGCTCAGGCGGTTGGCCGGGTTGGCCGCTCTCGCCACCCTACCCAGGTGATTGTCCAAAGCTACCAACCACATCACCCCGCTATCCGCGATGGCATCAGCCAGCGCTACCAAGATTTTTTTCAGCGGACAATCGCCCAGCGCCAGGCCACTAACTTTCCGCCGTTCGTCCACCTCATGCAGCTGACCTGCGTCTACAAAACTGAGCGCTCAGCCATTAGCCAAGCCCAAAAGCTAGCTGCTACCCTACGCAGCCAGGCGGCAGATGGTGTCGAAATTCTCGGCCCAACCCCAGCGTTTTACGAGCGAGTCCGCGACACCTACCGTTGGCAATTACTCGTCAAGAGTCCGCAGCGCCACCAGTTGATCGCCCTGCTGCAACATCTACCGCCGACACACTGGCAGTTCGAGCTCGACCCGGCCAGCTTACTCTAAGTATCATTATGCTATAATAAGCCAAGATGACAAAAGACGATATTATCACGCTGCCAAACCCCCACCTCCGGCAGAAATCAGCACGTATTCACGTCGTGACCGACGACGTTCGGCACACGGCCGACGACATGATCGCCGCAGCGCTCGACTGGGAGGATTCCCGGCCGCATGAGATCAGCGCCGCACTGGCAGCCATCCAGATAGATAAACTTGAGCGTATTGTGATTGTCCGTAGTGATTTTGACAACAAATCAGCGCGCGATTTCACCGTACTGATCAACCCCCAGATCGTCAAATACGAAGGGTCGATTACCGAAGATTACGAGGGGTGTTTGAGTGTCCGGCACATTTACGGCAAAGTGCCGCGCTATAGCAAAATCCGCCTGAAAGCACTCGACCTCGATGGTCATGAGATCCGCCTCAAAGCAGAGGGGTTTTTGGCACGGGTCATCCAGCACGAGGTCGACCATACTAACGGTATCGTTTTTATCGACCACATTCGCGACAAAACCGACGCCTTTTATCGGCTCGATCAGAAAGGCGAGCTGCAACCACTTGATTATGAAAAAGAAATTGCCACCAATCATCTTCTTTGGGACTAGTTCGTACAGCCTGACTAGCCTGCGAGCACTCGTCGAGCATGGGTTCGACGTCGTCGCGGTCGTCACCAAACCCGACAGCCGATCTGGCCGCGGCCACAAGCTGGTCCAGCCACCAGTCAAGCAATTCGCGGTGCAGCGAGGGATCCCGGTCTGGCAGCCGACGAAGCTTCGCGATATTGCTGCCGATATCACGGCGCTGCAGCCGGTGGCCGGTGTGCTGGTCTCGTATGGCAAAATTATTCCACAGGCGATTCTTGATTTATTCACCCCCGGTATCATCAACCTTCACCCGTCGCTTCTGCCGCAGTGGCGGGGGGCTTCGCCGATCGAGTCGGCAATCGCTCACCAAAACGACATCACCGGCGTCACGCTGATGCAACTCAGTGCACAGATGGACGCCGGCCCTATATACTGCCATGAAAGCCATCGCTTGCTTGGCCACGAGACAAAGCCAGCCCTATACGAGCACTTATTCGCCATCGGGAGTCAGCTTCTGGTCCGTACACTGCCGGCCATTCTGAGCGGCGAGCTGCAGCCACTCGCCCAAAAGGAAGACCTGGCCTCCTACTGCCAGCCATTATCAAAAAAACAGTCACGAATAGACCCAACCACGCTGAGCGCAGCAGCGGCAGAGGCTCATGTCCGAGCCTACGTAGGGTTCCCGCGTAGCCGCCTGACAATTGCCGGCCGCGACCTCATCATCACTGCGGCTCACCCAGCCGACCACCCAGAGCACCCACTGGCGGTCCAATGCCGAGATGGTGCCTACCTGGTCGTCGATCAGCTCATCACCCCAGCTGGCAAGACCGTCTCGGCTGCCGACTACCTCAGAGGCTATCCGCTCACATAAATAAATAGCAGGCGCCAGGGGCGAAGCAACTCAGCACCTGCCTCACTATGATTTCTCACTGTTGTCAGAGTTACATTATGAATCACCAAGGATCGCCTGGCGGTTCGCGGCAATCTCTTGCTTCAGCTCGTCCATCACCCGCGCCACGACTTCACGGTAGTCTGGCCGGTTGACCTCCAGCCACTTGGTTGCTGCGTACTCATCCTTGAGGCGAGGGTCATCAGCCGATACACCGGTCGCTTTGACTAGCTGCTGAAACATGACATCATCGCGGTAATTCGGAGCGTACTTTGTCAAAAACTCATCAACCGCCCCTGGGGTTTTATCGATAATATTAGTAAATTCATTGACCTGAGCGTCGCTCAGGCCCTGGCTCAATTGGCCACCAACCCGTAGCTCTAGCTCTTTGTAAATATGCTCCAAGAATGGTCGTTTTTGCTCGTCTGGCAGATTATCCAGGCCCAGTTCTTTTAGGAAGTTATCGTCTAGTTGGAACATGTCGTCTCCTTCTCACCTGCTAGTTTCTATCCCTATAGTATACCAGCAATCAGCCCAAATTACTACCGACCGCCCGCTGACGCTGCCTCGGCCGGCGAGGCAGACGATAGCCGATGCATCAGCTCAGTCATATAATCATCAAAGATCGCCAGATAAAGCTTGTCGGTGCCGGGGATATGCTGCTGAAGCCAAGCATGAGCAGCTGATGGATCATCCGGCGATAGCTGTGCAAAGGCCGCTGCCTGCTCAGTAGTCATCAAATCCTCGACCGCCGCCGCAAACCGCGTCTCGACTGTCTGCACCACATCAGCCACGACCGACTGTTGCACTTCGGCTGGCGCGTCAGTCAGCGCGAGGCGCCGGAGTAGTTCCTCAGTAGTCATGCCATTTGTTGTCATAACTACCACAGGCTGCGCTCAGTCATCCATTGCTTAATTTCTTCAGAGACACCCGGGCTCCACTCGGCATTACCTGGCGCACCGATCATCAGATCGCCACCCTTCGTGTAGGTCGGCAACCCTTGAAGTATCTGATCACCAAATTGACCACGCAGGTGGCTGTAGAGTTCGTAGGATTGCTGTGGCGTCAGATTCTTGCCATTTGCCTGGGCAAATTCTTGTAGCTCATGGGTCAAACCATGACCAGGCTCAACCGAGAAATGCTGGCCAAGCAAAGCTTCTTGGCTAGTCGAATCAGGTACTTCTGGCGAATCCGCTGGCGCAGCTGGGTGGATCGCAGCGGTCGTACTCTCTCCACTACCGCCAGAGAGGTTCATCAATCCACGAGAGACCATCATGACCGCCAGCGCACCGATCACCGGTCCGGCAACTCGCAACTGATTTTTCCTAATTTCTTGCTTGGTCTGATCGTTTAGGGCGTCCACCAGGTCGGTGGTGGTGAGATTATCCTTTGCCTCAGCACTGTCAATAAATGAGTCCGCCGCCTGCTCAGCCGCCCGATCAGTCGGGCTGTAGACACTGTGGTTTTCTTGATCGATTATTTCGGTGTTGGCGTTGTGCCGATTCGCCCGCACCCGAATGCCGGCTGCCCCGCTAGCAGCCACCGCTACTCCAAGCGGTACCGCCACCGTAGCCGCTGCCGCTCCAAGTGCGGCCGCCGTCAGATAACCAGCTCGCCGCAGCCATTTACGCATTGGCTGCTTCTTATCAGCCTTTTGAATCTCGACAACTGCCCGGGTATCTTCGCCGTGCTGCATAATGATAAACTGCCGCTTCCGCTGCTCAGACATGTCGCTCTCTGCCAGTAACTTATCCATCGCCTCCGCATATTGCTGGCCCCGCTGCTCAACCTCATCGGACCGCCGGCTGGTCAAGTCCATCAGCCGGTGGCCAAACTGGCCACGCAGCAACCAGTTAGCCGAGGCGCTCTCGCGGGTGCCCCAGTGATGCCCCTTCTGTGCCCGCGCCAGCGCGTCAAGATATGCCTGCCGAGCCGTCTCGAAAGCCTCTCGGAGAGCCTCGGGAGCAGAATCATTCTCTGATGTATTGACAATAATCGTATCAGTCTCGGCGGTCGGTGCAGATTCCTCCGGAGATTCACCTGGAGCAGCCGCCTCGGGTGCTTCAACGGATGTCGCAGATGGTCCGTTGAGCAGGGACTCTGTTTCTTCTGTCAGTCGCTCAGCCGCTGCCTTCATAACCGGATGAGGCGTTTTGCTGGACTCTACAGGCAGCTTTTCCTCGTACCGTTTTGGTGCCCAGCCAGTTATCTGCTCGAGCAGCCGCATCCGGCGAGCGATCTTGGTCAGAGCCTTTGTTTCTTCTATAATGTCCTCGCACTCTTCTTCCTCCATGCTGTAGAGTTCTCTCAGCTCAAACAGATCAAGCACCTCGTCTTTCGCCTCAATCTCATTCGACTCTTTCAGCTGACGAAGCGCCCTGATAAATGTCGTATTGTCGATAGCTAATAGCTCGTCGACCGTCTCAACGCTCCTGATTTTGTCTGCAGGCGAAGGCTCCTGTACGCTGCTAAGTTCCTTGCCCGGCTGCTCTTGCAATCGAGGCGCTACCTCATCCACTCCCTCACTGTGTAGTGAATAATCTGGCTCATTACTCGGGGCTCCCGCGCCTGGGTTTTCGGCTGGTGATGGATCGGGCACAGGACGCAAATCCCCATGCCGAGAGGTCTCGTCATAAGCTGAGCCGCGTCGCCCATAAACATCCTCATCAGTACTAGGGGCGCCAACCCCTTCCCTATTATCATTAACTCTATTAGTAGGCAGCGCTTCGACGCTCATGTGTGGTGAACCCTTCTTTAGATTATATCGAATATACCTCTGTATCCTACCACAAAGGCTGTCAAAAGTCAATTAAGCTATAGCGTTTTCTTAACCAGTTCGCGCGTGAATAGCTCCAGCTTGTCGCCGACCTCAAGCGTCAACTTCTTGGCTGTCTTCATGCTGATGCCACACAGCTCACCGGTGAAGACTTCTTTCGCCTCCTGCTGTTGGCGCTGCACACTAGTCACTTCGACCTCGGCGATCTGCTGGTCACCCCGCTTGACACGAGCGAGGACGCCCTTTGTCACTTTGCCATGTAGTACCTCGCCGCCAGCAATCACCTCTTCTCGCATCGTCCGGAAGACCCCCTTGACCGCCAGCGCCCCGACTTCTGTCTCGACGACCTCTGGAGCTAGTAATAATTCCATCGATGCTTTGGCATCGTCGAGTAGCTCATAAATCACCCGGAAACAGCGAACTTCAACCTTTTCACGCGCCGCCAACCGCTTGACTGCCGGTGGTATGTCAACATTGAAGCCATAAATCACTGTATGCTCACCGACCGCCATGTGGACGTCATTCTCTGAAATATTGCCGACACCACTGCCAACGACCCGCAAATCAACCTGGCCGTTGGTTTTGATCAGTTTGAGACTGTCAATCACCGAGGTCAACGAGCCTTGCACATCGGCCTTGACGACCACATTAAATTCCTGAGCATCGTGCTTCTGGTTCATCATCTTTAGGATGTCAGCGGCAAGTTTCTCCTGCTCAAGCTTGGTGTGCGAGGCCTTGTGGCGAGCTTCTTTTTCGTTTTTGGCTATCTCGAACGCCTCGCCAAACTGCGGCAACTCTTTGAACCCAGTCACGTTGACCGGCATACTTGGCCCGGCCGATTTGACCGCCTGGCCCCGGAAATCTTGTAGCGTCCGCACTCGGCCATAGGAAGTACCCGCCACGAGATAGTGACCAGGTTTTAATTGGCCGTGCTCCACCAATAGCCCGACCACCGCACCGCGGCCGGTCTCCATATGCGCTTCGATCACCAAGCCCTCGGCCGGCACGTCTTCGTCTGCGCGCAAATCTTCCATATCTGCGACAAGCAACACCATGTCGAGCAGCTTATCTAGATTCTGGCCCGTCTTGGCACTGACCTCGACCATCACTGTATCACCACCCCACTCTTCTGGGTTCAAGCCGTGCTCACTGGCAAGCTGTGTCTTGACCAGTTGCGGGTTGGCAGTATCTTTATCAATCTTGTTGATCGCAACAACGATCTTCGCATGCGCCGAGCGTGCAAATCGAATAGCTTCAATCGTCTGCGGCTTCACCCCGTCATCGGCCGCCACCACGATGATCACGACATCGGTCAAGGTAGCTCCATGCTGACGCAGCGCCGCAAAGGCCTCATGCCCCGGCGTATCCAGCAGAGTGATCATCCGCCCACGCCGCTCAGCTTGATAGGCACTAATATGCTGAGTGATGCCGCCAGCTTCTGACTCCACCGTCTTTTTATCAAGAATCGCATCGAGCAAGCTGGTCTTACCGTGGTCGACATGACCCATCACCGCCACAATAGGCGGCCGGACCACTGCATGATCTGATAGCTGGTGAACATGGCGAAGGCTCTCCGCGGATGCCTGTTTGCGCTTCAGCTGAGCATCCAACTTTAACTCTTCGACAATAATTTGCGCTGTCTCAAAGTCGAGGCGCTGATTAATCGTCGCCGCGATGCCGTTCTTAAATAATTCACCGATCAGCGTGGTCACCGGGAGACCGAGAGTTTCAGCCAATTCGCCAACAGTCACCGAATCCGCAATAGTGACGATTTTTTCTGCCATAGTTAGCTCCTCTCACCTCTGGTGTGCACCACGCCTCAGGGGTTTTGTGTATTATTTTTTCTTTGTGCCAAGCGATAGAGAAATCTTGCGATTGTCTTTGTCAATATCCAGCACGACAAACTCTTTGCGCTGATTGAGGGTAAAGACCTTCTCTGGGTCAGTACCGTCGCCGCCAAGCTCTGAGACATGCACGAGCGCCTCAACCGCTGGGCTGAGCTGGACAAAGGCGCCAAACGGTGTGATCCGGGTGACAGTACCCTCGACGGTGTCGCCTGAGCTGAATTGCTCGACCTCATCAAGCCATGGGTCTTTGGTGAGCTGCTTCATACTGAGCGACAGGCGATCTTTGTCGATGGCGATAATCTTCGCCTCAACCGTCTCGCCAACCTTGACATAATCGGCCGGATTATTGACCCGCTCCCAACTGATT
>ERZ773060.527-NODE-527-length-12586-cov-671.476_pt1 | contig 12586 bp, 6 predicted proteins | sample MGYA00580628_ERZ773060 | MGnify/ENA primary metagenome ERZ773060 (study PRJEB29015, sample SAMEA2738019) | human oral metagenome | biome: human oral; feature: human-associated habitat; material: dental | place: China | collected 2045 ... | reverse complement strand
TCTGGAACGCGGCCAAGAGCAACATCGCGAACATTCAGCGCGAGACCCCCGAAGAGACCTTCGGCGCGTTCGCCTCATACGTCACCGGCCGCGCCTTCGACTACGACTTCGAGCACCTCCCGCTTCGCGAAACCAGAAACGATTTTGTTTCATGACGGCCATATATATGATCGGATGATTGCTAATGATCGAGCTTCAGATCCTTTAAGTCTCCTCGGGAGCTTAGGGATGGCTCTTGTATCTCCCGTTGGAAGTGAGTATACACCGAATAATCTTATTGAATTTATTAAGCAAGCCGATTTTATGGATTTATACCAACAGAACTTAGCTGCTACGGACACGTTGATTGTAGCTAAAAATAGCTAATGGAGATGCAAAGTATGAAAAAATTTAATATGAAATATTTAAATCTTCCTAGACCCTTAATATTTATTGAACTATATTATCGCAAAACACCTATGCTGGTGAATTATCGAGAGATGAGTATAAGGATTCAAAATGGTAATTCGTGCTTCAACTACGCTATATTATAATGGTCAGTTCTGGTGTATTTTGTTTGAAATGGAGGATGATAGTGGTCGCTATGTATCACAAGAGGTACTTGGTGCTGAACCTGGTTCTGCTGAGTTGATCAATTGGATTCATAAAAATGGTTCTGCATTAATAGAAAAGGCAGTTTGTAGTTCTCCGATACATTCGGATATAGAACAATATAGTTATAAGAAAATTAATCCAAAGCGTGCCGCTAGAATTGCTGCTAAAGAAGCTAGGGTTGCAAAGCTTAGTACGGCTTCACAAGAAGCCCTTGCACGACAACGCGATGATCTTAAAAAGACGGCTTCAGCGAATAAAAAGAGAGAAAAAGATGAACATGAAAAATATGTTAGATCGGTGAGACGTGCTAAAGCTAAAGAAAAACATAAGGGTCATTGATAATTACTCCAAATTGAATGGCTGACCCTTTAGAACGATAGTGTTCTTTTAACAAGGTTTTTGGGTGAGTCGGTATGGAAATTTTGGCCGGCATGAAACGAAACCGTGTTTTTCGTGGATTTCCTGTGCTGTTTCGGATATGATTGGAGCATGCAGGTTGGGGTCGCCCCGGAAGAGACCGTCGTCCTGGTCGGGTGGAGGAAGCGTTCCGACAATTATGTGTTGGTGCGGATGAAAGCAGAAGCGATCCTGTACGCCTCCGAAGGAGTCGGAATCGGCATCATCGCGAAGATGGTTGAGCGGGCCGGGAGGACAGTGCAGGAGTGGCTGGCCGACTGGCGGGCCACCAGGATGTGCTCGGTCCTGACCGGCCATGCGGGGAACCAGAACGCGGCGAAACCCGCCCGCGCCCAGAAGGAAGAACTCAAGCCATCCTCGCCCAGCCGCCCTCCCCGGCGGGCATCCACGCCGAGTTCTGGGACGTCCCAGCCCTGCGCGACGTCGTGAAGACCCTGTTCGACGTGGAACAACACCAGTCGGACTCCTCGTACCGGCTGCTCCTGCGCTTGTGCGGGCCGAGCCTCGAGCCGCCCGGACCCGTTCGACGAGCACCGCGACGAGAAAGCCATCACCCGACGCATGGCCGAGGTGAAAACCCAAGTCAAGAGCTTGTTGGATCAGTGCTGGGAGGTCTACACGGCAGGCGAGGTCCGCTTGGAGCACGAGGCCGAGACCCGCCGCATGCAGCCCCCAAAAGAGGGCAGCGCACCAGGCCGGTCCGTGGACCGGCGGAGGACGTCCCAGTCCTTCTTCGGCGCACTCTCCCTGACCAGCAAGAAGGTCACGCTGTACCCGATCGAGGGGAACCGGAACACCGAGCAGACGATCCTCGCACCGGACCTGCTCCAACGAGAAACCGAGGCAGAGAAGATCGCGGTCGTCCTGGACAACGCCCGGTTCCACCACGTGAAAGCGTTGACCGCCCTCTACGAGCCGGGCCGGCTGCTGGAGCGCATCACGCCGATCCATCTGCCGCCGTACGCGCCCGACCACAACCCGGTCGAGCACGTCCGGAACACGGCCAAGAACAACATCGCGAACATTCAGCGCGAGACCCCCGAAGAAACCTTCGGCGCGTTCGCCTCACACGTCACCGGCCGCGCCGTCGACCACGACTTCGAACACCTCCCGCCCCACGAAACCAGAAACGATCCTGTTCCATGACAGTCATGATTGTCTGTGCGTTTCTTCCACCTGATCAGAACGGCGATTTCTTCCGGGGTGACCTCAACCTGCATGCCTCGATCATATCCAAAAAGACGCATCAAATCCATCAAAAATATGACTTTATTTCACGGCATCCACAGGACACGGCACTGATCAAAATACGCACCAAAACGGGAACACCAAGGACTCGGGGCGGCATCCTCTCCCCACTGGCCCGGCATCGGCGCCCGCGCACCGACGCCGTCCATGGCGCCGACGGCCCGACCCCGGATCGCAGGACGGTGAGACGGATGCGCGCGGCCCGCACCGGCGACCGGCGCACAGGACTCGCGTCGTCCGCGGACCCAGAGCCGGCGGTGTGCATCCACGATGTCGCTGTGCGCCCGCGGCGCGGCACGAACGACCCGGCGACGACCATCGTCCCGATGGGGAGCGGCGGAATCGGCGGGGCCAGGGGTTCCGCCGCGGCGGCAGGAGGCACGGCGCGACTCGGGGCGATCCAGTCATGTCGGTGATTCAGTCGTACTGGGGTGGGGCTCGTTTGGCGGCATGAGCACAATGGGGGCGTGATCACGGCTGCTGCAGACGGTTCGTCCCTGTCCAACCCCGGCCCGGCCGGCTGGGCCTGGTACATTGACGACGAGCGCTGGGCCAGCGGTGGCTGGCCGCACGGCACGAACAACATGGGCGAGCTGCGGGCCGTTCTCGAGCTGCTGCGCGCCACGGCCGTCGACGCCGACCAGCCGCTGCGCGTCCGGTGCGACTCGCAGTACGTCATCAACGCCCTCACCCGGTGGCTGCCCGGATGGAAGCGCAACCGCTGGCGCAAGAAGGACGGCAGGCCCGTGCAGAACGTCGAGTTGCTCCAGGCACTCGACGAGGCCCTGGCCGGGCGCGAGGTCTCCTTCGAGTGGGTCAAGGGCCATGCCGGCGACCGCATGAACGAGGCCGCCGACGCCCGCGCCCGGGCGGCCGCCACCGCCTATCGGGACCACCGCGAGCCCGACCCCGGACCCGGATACCGGCCCGGCTCCGACCGCCGCCCGGACCCGGCGCCGGCGCCCTGCCCGGCGGACCGCGGCACGGCGGGCCGCGGCGCGCTGGGCGCCCCGAGCCCCGTCGTCGAGCCCGATCCGTCCGGCGCCGTCGCACCGGCCCGCGACGGGCTCGCCGAGGTCTGGGAGGCCGAGCGGGCTCTGCTCACCGCCCCCGTCCGCGCCGACCCCGACCGGCTGCGCGTGCTCCTGCACCCCGACTTCGTCGAGCACGACGCGGCCGGGCGCATCTGGACGCGCAGCCGCCTGCTCGCCCAGATCGCGCCCCTCGAACGCGAGACCCGGCTCGAGCAGCTGGGCGCCACCCGCCTGGGCCCCGACGCCGTGCTGCTGCGCTGGCGCGCCGTCACGAGGACGATGTCGAGCCTGCGCAGCTCGGTATGGGTGCGTGACGACGCGCTCGGCCGCCCGCGCTGGCGCCTGCTCTTCGCCCAGGGCACCGCAACCAGGTCCTGAAACCGGGCGATGCGGGGCGGGTCAGCCGACGATGGCCCGCACACGGGACGGGTCGACGTCCTCGACGCGGGCGTGCGCGAAGCGCGGGTCGCGGTCCTTGTCGACGAGCTGGGCGCGCACGCCCTCGACGAAGTCGCAGTCGGGCAGCAGGCCGCGGGCGATCCGCAGGTCCTGGTCGAGCGCCTCGACCGGCCCGGCCAGGCCCGCGGCGCGGCGCACCGCGGCCAGCGCCACGCACACCGACAGCGGCGACTTGGCGCGGATCCGGCGGGCGGCCTCCTGGGCCCGCTCGTCGCTGCTGGACTCGAGGCGGGCGAGGATCTCGACCGGGTCGTCGCCGACGAAGCACTCGTCCACCCAGCCCAGGTTGAGCACCGGCGCGGCGGCCATGCCCTCGACCTCGTCGACGAGACCCAGCCCGAGGGCGGTGGGCGCGTCGATCGTCCGGCCGGTCATGGCCAGCCAGGCGCCCGCCTGGCCCGGCAGCCGGGAGAACTCCCAGGTCATGCCGACATCGGGCCACAGGCCGATCTGCACCTCGGGCATCGCCAGGGCCAGGTCGGCGGCCGCGACGCGGTGCGCCCCGTGCATCGACAGGCCGAGGCCGCCGCCCATCGCGATGCCGTGCAGGTGCGCGGTGACAGGTTTGCCGAAGCCGGCGACGAGCGCATCGGTGCGGTACTCCAGCGCCAGGAAGTCCAGCGCCGGCCCGACGCCGCCCCCGAGCATCATCTCGCGCATCGCGCGCACGTCGGCGCCGGCGCAGAAGCCCCGCCCCTCCCCGTGCAGGTGCAGCGAGGTGATCGACGGATCGTCGCGCCAGGCGGTCAGCCGGGGGGCGATCGCCTCGAACATCTCGGTGGACAGGGCGTTGAGCGCCCTCGGGCGGTTCAGGCGCAGGACCGCCGCGCCGCCGTCGACCTCGAACACGACGTCGTCCATGGGGGCCTCCATGATCTCTCGGACGGGCGCGGGGCGCGGCCGCCCCGCGCGGGGAACAGCCCCGAGACTACCGGTCCGGGTCCGCCGGGGTCCGGCGTTCCGGCCGATCGGACCGCTGCTCGGGGAACGGCCCGGACGAGGGCGGGGGAGCACGACATGACGGCGCTCGGCCCGTCGTACGGGGAACGGCCGCCATCGGCGCCGGACCCGACAGCCCGCCCGGCCGATCGGTCCGACGTCCCGGGAACGGTCCTGGGCCACGGTCCGGGGCTCCCGTCCTGCCGGGCGCTCGGCGCCGAGCGCGTGCCCGCCCGGACCCACGGTCCGGGGCTCGCGGAACCGTGCGGCGGCCGGAGCGGCGTCCTACTATCCTTGGCCGCATGTGCGCTCACATCCTCGCGACTGCTGCCTGGCCCTACGCCAACGGGCCCCGCCACATCGGCCACGTGTCCGGCTTCGGCGTCCCCTCCGATGTCTTCGCGCGGTACATGCGCATGGCGGGCCACGACGTCCTGCTCGTGTCGGGCTCGGACGAGCACGGCACCGCGATCCAGGTGAAGGCCGAGGCCGAGGGCCTGACCCCCCAGCAGACCGCCGACAAGTACCACGCCGTCATCGTCGAGGACCTGGCGGGCCTGGGGCTGAGCTACGACCTGTACACCCGCACCACGACGCTCAACCACCAGGAGGTCGTGCAGGAGATCTTCCGCACCCTCCACCGCAACGGCTACATCGTCGAGCGGACCCAGCTCGGGGCCATCTCGTCGAGCACCGGTCGTACTCTGGCCGACCGCTACGTCGAGGGCATCTGCCCGATCTGCGGCTTCGAGGGCGCCCGCGGCGACCAGTGCGACAACTGCGGCAACCAGCTCGACCCCACCGACCTCATCGAGCCGCGCAGCCGGATCAACGGCGAGAGGCCGAGCTTCGTCGAGACCTCGCACTTCTTCCTCGACCTGCCCGCGCTGGCCGACGCCCTCATGGCCTGGCTCGACTCGCGCAGCGACTGGCGTCCGAATGTGCTGAACTTCAGCTACAACTTCGCCAAGGAGCTCAAGCCCCGCGCCATCACCCGTGATCTCGACTGGGGCGTCCCGGTGCCGGTCGAGGGCTGGGCCGACGACGAGATGAAGCGCATCTACGTCTGGTTCGACGCGGTGATCGGCTACCTGTCCGCCTCCGTCGAGTGGGCCCGGCGCTCCGGCGACCCCGACGCCTGGAAGGCCTGGTGGCAGGACCCGCAGGCCCGCTCGTACTACTTCATGGGCAAGGACAACATCGTCTTCCACTCGGTCATCTGGCCCTCGATGCTGCTCGGCCTCAATGGCGAGGGCTCCCGCGGCGGCACCCCCAGCGCCGAGCTCGGCCGGCTCGACCTGCCCACCGAGGTCGTCTCCAGCGAGTTCCTCACGATGAGGGGCTCGAAGGTCGACACGAGCGCGGGCGTCGTCATCTACGTCGGCGACTTCCTCCGCGAGTTCGGACCCGACGCGCTGCGCTACTACATCGCCGTTGCCGGGCCCGAGAACAAGGACACGGACTTCACCTGGGACGAGTTCGTCCGCCGCAACAACAACGAGCTGGCCAACGAGTGGGGCAACCTCGTGAACCGCTCGATCTCGATGGCCGCCAGGAGCAACGGCGCCGTCCCGCCGGCCCACGAGCTCACCCGGGTCGACCGGGAGCTCCTCGACGCCGCCGGGGACGCCTTCGGCACGGTCGGCGGTCTCATCGAGCAGTGCCGGTTCAAGGCCGCCATCACCGAGGCCATGCGCGTCGTCTCGCTCGCGAACCAGTACATCTCCCAGCAGGAGCCCTGGAAGCTCGAGGACGACCCCGACCGCCGCGACACGGTCCTCAACACCGCCCTCCAAGTGGTCCAGGACGCCAACACGCTGCTCACGCCGTTCCTGCCGCACGCCGCCCAGAGGGTCTTCGAGATGCTCGGCGGCCGGGGCGTCTGGGCCGCCCAGCCCCGCATCGAGCAGGTCACCGAGGGCCGGGGCCCGGCCGAGCACAGCTACCCGGTGCTCACGGGCGACTACGCGGGCCAGCAGGCCGTGTGGTCCTCCCGCCGGATCGGGCCGGGGACGCCGCTGAGCAGGCCGATCCCGCTGTTCCGCAAGCTGGACGCCGAGCTCGGCCGCACCGGCCCGGAGTGGGCTCGCATCTGAGGGCCCCGCCGTGACGCCCGGGGCCGGTTCCGGGCCTCACCAGGCGGTGACTTCCGGGGATTGCGTCGAGGCGTAGCGCGTCGCCAGCGCCAGCGCATGGGCGAAGTCGTCCACGAGGTAGGTGAGCGCCTCGAGCTCGCCCTGGCCGCGTCGGGGCGAGTCCGACAGGCCCTCGTACCAGATGAACTTCGGCCTGTAACGGCCCTCGTCGGTGAGCTCCTGGAAACGGTCGATCCAGGCCTCCGAGACGCCGAAGGCGACCGCCCAGGGCAGGTAGCGGCCGAAGATGTTGCCCGACTCGGCCCAGTCGACGCTCTCCGGGTCGAGGTCGACGAGGAACGAGCGGAAGCCCATCGCCTGCTCGCGCACGGCGCTGCCGACCGGCGTGCGCGAGGGCATGAGCGGGATGACGGCCAGGACGAGCAGGCCGATCGAGGTGATCGCCACCGACCACAGGCCCAGGCCGAGCGGCCCGGCGAGGAGCACGACCGAGAGCAGGCCGCCCAGACCCACGACGGTGCCGACGGCGCGGCAGCGGGCCCGCGCCTTGTTGGGCGCCACCCGGAACCAGCCGAGCTCGGCCACCCGCCGCTCGATGCCCTCGCGCGTCGTGAGGAAGCCGCCCTTGGCGCGGGAGATCTGCTGGGTGCTCGTGACCGTGACGATGCGCCCCTTGACCTTGGGGAACATCTTCTTGAGCACCGTGCGCTCGTAGAGCTCCAGCGCGCCGGCCTCCTTGTCGGTGCGGCGGAAGGTCCAGGCGTGGTCCTCCTCGCGGTGGATCGTCATGAAGCCGCGCACGGCGAGGTCGAGCATCGTCGCCGTGATGTGGGCGAACTCGGGGCGGGCGTCGATGAGCATGCCCACCTCGGCGGGCCGGGTGCCCTCGGGCGGGCAGGAGCGCTGCGGCACGTGGTGGGCCGTGCCGCGCACGACCCGGGTGCCCGGCGGCGGGGGAATGGTGCCCGGCACGGGGCTGGCCCAGCGGTGGTCCCGGCAGATGAGGGAGAGGTGGGCGAGGGTGAGGCCGCCGCCGACGACGAGGATCACCGCTGCGCCGACGAGGTCCGGGCCGTCGAGCGGGAAGCGGTCGGCCAGGGTCTTGACGGTCGTGTACGACTCGTCGACGTCCTGGAAGGTGCCCCGCGGGCAGTGCGCCCGCAGCACGAGCGCCCGGTCGGCCCCCACGTCCTGCGCGGCGAAGCGCGCGACGACCCCCGAGGTGAAGGCCCGGCAGTCGGCGCCGCCGGAGGCGCAGTCGGCGCCGAGCACGGCGTCCGGCGCCACGACGACGGCGGTGAACCGGTCGTGCACCGCCGAGCCGGCGAGGACGGCGGGCCAGACGAACCCGTCCTGCTCGCTGCCCGGGGTGACGAGCCCCCGGACGGTCATGGTGATCGTGTAGCGCTGGACGCCGACGACCTTGGCGCCGCGATCGCCGATCGTGTAGAGGCGCTCGTCCCGCGCGCTGTGAGAGCGCACCGCGGTGCTCGCGCCCGTCGGGCTCGTGACCCCCACGTCGGTGGTGCGCACCGCGCGGTAGCGCCGGTGCCCGTCCGCCTCGTCGGCCTCGATGCGGCGCGGCACCCGGAGGACGGGGCCGGTGACGGGCGTCGTCCCCGCGTCGAGGACGAGGTCGATGCGCACGCGGGCGACGCCGTTGCGGTCGAGCTCGATGCGCTCGTCCACGCTCGTGAAGCGCCCCTCGGCCGGGCCCGGCTCGGCCGCGGCGCGCGTCGGCGCCCCCATGAGCAGCGCCGCGCCCATCGTCAGCGCGGCGCACAGGGCGCACAGCAGCCGCAGCCGGGGACCGCGGGCGCCCGACCCCCGGCTGCGGGGCGGCTGCACCGGTGCGTGCGAGACGGTCACGAGGGGCAGGTTAGTCGACGCGGCCGCGGCCGTGCGAGGGATCCGGGTCCGGCCGCGCACCCGCTCAGGGTCCCCTGAGCGCCATCACGGGCGGATCGGCGCCCCTGTGAGGCCATCTCGCACGGTCTGGCACCGCAGTGCCGATCGGCTTGTGGCCTGTGGAATTCTGGGGGAGCAGAAGAGGAGTTCTCGATGACCACGACCGTCCGTTCAGACGCCGCCACGGCGACGACCACCGACCAGACGACCTCCGGGGCGCCCCCGGCGGATGGGTCCCGCGCGCGGGGCCGCCGCGAGACCATGGACGGCAACGAGGCGGCGGCCCGCGTCGCCCACGCGATGAGCGAGGTCATCGCGATCTACCCCATCACCCCGAGCTCGGCCATGGCCGAGAGCTGCGACGCCTGGAGCGCCGCCGGGCGCACGAACATCTGGGGCGGTGTGCCCCGGGTCGTCGAGATGCAGTCCGAGGGCGGTGCCGCCGGCGCGCTGCACGGCGCCGTGACGAAGGGCGTCATGGGCACCACCTTCACGGCCTCCCAGGGCCTGCTGCTCATGATCCCGAACATGTACAAGATCGCCGGCGAGCTCACCCCGGCCGTCATCCATGTGGCGGCCCGTGCCGTCGCGACGCACGCGCTGTCGATCTTCGGCGACCACTCCGACGTCATGGCCTGCCGCCAGACCGGCTGGGCCATGCTGTGCGCCTCGAACGTCCAGGAGGCCCACGACCTCGCCGCGGTCTCGCACGTCGCGACGCTGCGCACCCGCGTGCCCTTCCTGCACTTCTTCGACGGCTTCCGCACCAGCCACGAGGTCAACACCCTCGACACCCTCGAGCGCGAGGACCTGCGGGCGCTCGTCCGCGAGGAGGACGTGCTCGCCCACCGCGAGCGCGGCCTGACCCCCGACGCCCCGCAGCTGCGCGGCACCGCCCAGAATGCCGACGTCTACTTCCAGGCCCGGGAGGCCGTCAACCCCTTCTACGAGGTCGCGTCGGGCGTCGTCCAGGAGGTCATGGACGAGCTCGCCGCCCGCTGCGGCCGCCAGTACCACCTCGTCGACTACCACGGCGCGCCCGACGCCGACCGGGTCGTCGTCGTCATGGGCTCGGGCGGCGCCACCGTCCGCGAGACCGTCGAGGCGCTCAACGCCGACGGCGCCCGGCTCGGCGTGGCGCAGGTGCGCCTGTACCGCCCGTTCCCCGCCGAGGCCCTCATCGAGGCGCTGCCCCCGAGTGTGCGCCGCATCGCCGTCCTCGACCGCACGAAGGAGCCCGGCAGCGCCGGGGAGCCGCTGTTCGCCGACGTCGTCATGGCCGTCGCCGAGGCGGGCGAGCACTTCGACGGGCCCCTGCCGCTGATCACCGGCGGGCGCTACGGCCTGGGCTCCAAGGAGTTCACCCCGGCCATGGCCAAGGCCGTCTTCGACGACCTGGCGGCCGAGGCGCCGCACCGGCGCTTCACCATCGGCATCGACGACGACGTGACGCACCTGTCGCTTCCGGTCGACGAGGACTTCCGGATCGCCCCCGAGGGCCTCACCGCCGTCTTCTTCGGCCTCGGCGCCGACGGCACCGTCGGGGCCGCCAAGAACTCGGTGAAGATCATCGCCTCCGAGCCCGACCGCTACGCGCAGGGCTACTTCGTCTACGACTCCCGCAAGTCGGGCGCCACGACGGTCAGCCACCTGCGCTTCGGCAGCAGGCCGATCGACGCCCCCTACCTCGTCGACGCCGCCGACTTCGTGGCCGTCCACCAGTTCGAGCTCCTCGAGAGGATGCCGACCCTCGACCTGGCCAAGCGGGGCGCGACGGTGCTCGTCAACTCGCCGTACGGCGCCGACACCTGGGACCGGCTGCCCGAGGACGTCCAGCGCATCATCCTCGACCGCGACCTCGACCTGTGGGTCGTCGACGCCGCCCGGATCGCCCACGAGGCGGGCCTGGGCCAGCGCATCAACACGGTCATGCAGCCCTGCTACTTCTACCTGTCGGGCGTCGTCGACCGGGACGAGGCGATCCCGCGGATCAAGGAGAGCATCGAGAGAACCTATCTGCGCAAGCGCGGGCGCATCATCGTCGAGCGCAACTTCCAGGCCGTCGACGCGGCCGTCGAGAGCATGGTCCACGTCGAGCCCGGGTCCGAACTGTCCGGCCCGGCCCGTATGAGACCGCTGCCCGACGAGGCGCCCGACTTCGTCAGGCGCGTCACCGGAGCCATGCTGCGCGGCGAGGGCGACTCCCTGCCGGTGAGCCTCCTGCCGGTCGACGGCACCTGGCCGGTCGCCACGAGCCGGTACGAGAAGCGCGGCATCGCCGAGGAGATCCCGATCTGGGACGAGAGCCTGTGCATCGACTGCGGCAAGTGCGCCCTCGCCTGCCCGCACGCGGCGATCCGCATCAAGGTCGCCCCCGCCGACGAGTTCGCCGACGCGCCCGAGGGCTTCCCGTCGAAGAACTACCGCGACCGGAGACTGACCGACCACCGGCTCGTCGTCCAGGTGGCCCCCGACGACTGCACCGGCTGCTCCATCTGCGTCGACGTCTGCCCGGCACGCTCGAGGACCGAGGTCAAGCGCAAGGCCCTCGCGATGGAGCCCCGCCGCGAGCACCTCGCGGCCGAGCGCGCCCACTACGACTACTTCCTGGGCCTGCCCGAGATCGACCGCACCGTGGTGCGCCACGACCAGGTCAAGGGCGTCGCCCAGCTGCAGCCGCTCTTCGAGTTCTCGCTGGCCTGCTCCGGCTGCGGCGAGACCCCCTACATCCGCACCCTCACCCAGCTGTTCGGCGACCGCATGCTCATCGCCAACGCCACCGGCTGCTCGTCCATCTACGGCGGCAATCTGCCGACCGCCCCGTACGCGAAGGACCGGCACGGGCGCGGCCCGGCCTGGAGCAACTCGCTGTTCGAGGACAACGCCGAGTTCGGCCTGGGCATGCGGCTCGCCTGGGAGCAGCAGAACGACGAGGCGAGGCGCCTGCTCGCCGAGCTGCCCGGGCTCGACGCCGAGCTGGTCTCCGGGCTGCTCGACGCCGACATGGGCCAGGAGCAGGGCGTCGTCGACCAGCGCGAGCGCGTCGCCCGGCTCAAGGAGGCCCTCGCCGGGCGCACCGACGCCGCCTCCGCGCGCCTGGCCTCCCTCGCCGACGAGCTCGTCGAGAAGTCCGTGTGGATCATCGGCGGCGACGGCTGGGCCTATGACATCGGCTACGGCGGCCTCGACCACGTGCTCGCCAGCGGACGCAACGTCAACATCCTCGTGCTCGACACCGAGGTCTACTCCAACACCGGAGGTCAGGCCTCGAAGGCGACCCCGCGCGGGGCGGCGGCGAAGTTCGCGGCCGGCGGCAAGAGCGGCGCCAAGAAGGACCTCGGCCTCATCGCCCAGGCCTACGGCGACGTCTTCGTCGCGCAGGTCTCCATGGGCGCCAACCAGCAGCAGACGGTGCGCGCCCTCCTCGAGGCCCAGGCCTGGCCCGGGCCGAGCCTCGTCATCGCCTACGCCACGTGCATCGCCCACGGCATCGACATGGGCACGTCCATGACGCACCAGGCCGAGGCCGTCTCCAGCGGCTACTGGCCGCTGTACCGCTTCCGCCCCGGCACCGACGAGCACGCGGTGCCCCTGCACCTGGACTCCAAGGCCCCCACCGGACGGGTCGCCGACTTCATGGCGAAGGAGGCGCGCTTCGCGATGCTCAAGCGCTCCGACCCGGAGCGCGCCGCCGAGCTCGAGAGGCTGGCGCAGGCCGACGCCGACGAACGCTGGCGCTACTACAGCCAGGTCGCCGGCATCGAGCGGGCCCTGCCCTCCGAGCGGCCCGGGGACGAGGACGGCGCCCCGCAGCCCGTCGCCCGGCCCACGGCGCGGGCCGGGGCCGACGGCGACGTCGCGAAGGCGGCCCGCGCCGCCCGCATCGCCGCC
>ERZ773060.526-NODE-526-length-12594-cov-6.70333_pt1 | contig 12594 bp, 13 predicted proteins | sample MGYA00580628_ERZ773060 | MGnify/ENA primary metagenome ERZ773060 (study PRJEB29015, sample SAMEA2738019) | human oral metagenome | biome: human oral; feature: human-associated habitat; material: dental | place: China | collected 2045 ... | reverse complement strand
GGCGGTGCGCGCCAGGATTTACGTTGGATTGCCAACGAATCTGACGGCTGGCTGTGGTATTCCGCCGACCTGCCGCATCTGCGCGCGCTGCTGGCGGAGCTGGAACGCCTGAACGAAACGGGCATCTGGCGCCCCTTCGGCACCTGCAATTTCGTCGAACTGCTGGAAGACGCCAACGCGCCGCTGCAAGTGTTCAACAGCATTTACCTGCGTGGCGGCAGCAAGGCGCTTGCCGATTTCTACTCGCAGCAGGCGGAGGAGGGCGTGGCGCACATCATCGCCAACCTCAAACCGACCCGCCGCCCGTCGCTGGAGACGATGCAAGACTTCCTCGAAAACATCGTGCCGCATTTTCAAGCTAACTAAGGAGCAACCATGCCACAAAAAATCCTCATCCTCGGCGCTGCCGGGTAGATTTCCCGCAAACTCAGCGCCGCGCTATTGGCGCAGACCGAGGCGCAACTCGTCCTCTACGGCCGCGATTTACACAGCCTGCTTGGCGAAGTCGCAAGCGACCGCGTCGTCATGAAAGAAGGCAGTTTACAAGACCGCGCCAGCCTTACGGCGGCGATGCAGGGCGTTGATGTCGTCTATCTGAACGCGATGGAGCACGCCACCGACACGCAGGCGGTGGTAGATGCCATGCAGCAGGCGGGCGTGCAGCGCTTTATCGGCGCGAGCATGGCAGGCATCGAAAACGAAGTGCCGCAAGGCTTGCGCGACTGGACCAAAGCCAACCTGCCGGCGAGCTATATCGACGGCGAACACCAATCCGCCGCCATCATCAAAGCCTCGCCGCTCGATTACACCCTGCTGCGCCTGACCTAGCTTTACGACGACGCCACCCAAGGCAAAAACTACGAACTCGTCCCCAGCGGCGAACCCTTTGCCGATGCCGAAGTCTCACGCGAGGCGGTGGTGCAGGCGATTATCGAAATTCTCACCGCCATGCCGCCGGAAAAATCCAGCCGCACCACCTTTGGCGTTGGCCAACCCGGCACGCATTACGACAAGCCTTCTTTTTATTGAGCGACCGCGAGTCAGGCGCGGGATTGTTCAGAACACTATCTTTACGCAAAAAGCGGCGTAGCATGCGCCGCTCATTCTTTTTTAGGCAATGGAGGGAAGATGAAAATTCTGATTTTTGGCGCGAGCGGCATGGTTGGCCAAGGCGTTTTGCGCGAATGTTTGCAGGCGGCGGATGTAACGGCGATTACCGCGCTTGTGCGCGCGCCGCTGCCGCAACAGCACGACAAATTGCAGCAGCGTATCGTCGCCGATTTGCCGCAGGCAGATTTGTCCGATTTGCGCGATTTTGATGCCTGCTTCTATTGTCTGGGCGCGAGCAGTTCCGGCAAAAGCGAGGCGCAATACCGCGCGCTGATGCAGGCTTTGCCGCTATCGGTTGCAGAAAAATTGCGCGACGGCAATCCGCAGCTGACCTTTGTTTTTGTTACCGGCGGCGGCGCGGATGCGACAAGCAAAACGATATGGGCGCTGGTGCTGGGCGAGAGCGAGCAGCGCTTGCAGTTGCTTGGCCTGCACCGTGTCTTTTCCTTCCGCCCTATGTTGATTCAGGCGTATAGGACAAAAAAGGAGCCAAGAATCGCTGTAAGCCTTATGCTGCAAGGCTTTAAGCGGGGTCAAAGGCTTTGAACACAAAAAATGCTTTTTCTGCGGCTCAAAGCAGATCAAAAAAGATGGCTGGCAAAATGGCAAGCAACGATATAAATGCAAGGCTTGCGGCAAACGTTTTGGCGGCGGCAAGCGCCTTCAAAACGACGAGCTTTGGACAGCTTATAGCGCAGGCAAACAAACGGCCGCGCAGCTTGCCAAGCAGTATGGATGCAGCAGCAAAACCATCTATCGCCGCCTTCGCAGTGTGCAAATCAGGGAGCGCTACCCGCTGCCCGAAAAAGCCAACATCATCATGGATACCACATACTTCGGGCGCAGTTTCGGCGTGATGGTGCTGATGGACAGCATCAGCCAACAGGCTCTGTCCGTCGATGAAGTCAAATACGAAACCAACGCCCTGTATGGCGCGGCGCTGAACGAGCTTCGGGAAAAAGCCTTGAGAAACAAAGCATTGCCTGCGACGGGCGAAAGGGATTACTACAGATGTTTCCCGAGATTCACGCGCAGCTATGCCAGTTTCACCAGGTCAAAACCGTCAGCCGTTATCTGACACGTAACCCGAAAACGGCGGCAGGCAAGGCGCTGTGGCGACTGACGCTCACCCTGAAGGACAGCGGCAAGACAGCGTTTCAAGACGCGCTGCAGGCATGGTTTGAGCAGCATGAGGGCTTGCTCAACGAACGAACGGTCAACGAGGAAACCGGCAAGTTCGCACTACACGCACAAGACGCTGAGAAGCGCGTATTTGAGCCTGAAACGGAACTTGGACTACCTGTTTACCTTTGAAGCGTATCCCGTTTTGGGCATGTGCAACACCACCAATTTGCTGGATGGGCGCTTTGCCGACTTAAAGCGCAAATTGGGGTGTCATCACGGGATGAAAAGAGAGAATAAAATCAAGTTTATAAAGGATTATTTCGCCATGCCTGACGATGGATAGCTCCTTTTTTGTCCTATACGCCCGTTATGACAAACTCAAGCGAAATTATCTCAGTACGGTTCTTTTGGGGTGCATCATGGTCTGGCTGCCGCTATGAGTGAATTGTAAACAGCCCCTAGCGCATCGCGCCGCCTAAGATGTGCTTAAACCCCTCACGGAGCCAAACATGAAAACCCTCGTCAATCTCTTTCACCCACATCTCGACAAATCCACCGTGCACCGCAGTTGGGCGCAGCGCCTCGCGCAAGAAGCGGACATCACCCTGCGCGACCTCTACGCCCTCTACCCGGACGGCAAAATCGACGTCGCCGCCGAACAGGCCGCGCTGCTCGCGCACGACCGCCTCGTCTTCGCGCATCCCTTCTACTGGTACAGCACGCCGCCCTTGATGAAACAATGGCTGGACGACGTCCTCACCTACGGCTGGGCGTATGGCGCGGGCGGCAACGCGCTTGCCGGCAAAGAATGGCTGTCGCTTATCTCCACCGGCGGCCCGGCGGACTCCTACCAGGCGGGCGGCTACAACCGCTTCTCGATGAGCGAGTTCCTGAAACCGCTGCAACAAACCGCGCACCTGCTGCAAACCACCTTCCTGCCGCCGTTCATCTTCCACGGTGCGGTACAGGCAACGCCGGACGCGGTCGCGCAATCGGCGGATGCCATGCTGGCACACGTCCGCGACCCGCTGCTCGATCCGCAAAAACGCCTCGCTGCGCTGCTGGGCGAGATGGATGCGGAAGGGGTTACGCTGTAAACAGTTCGCCCCAATATAGCCATCCACCGAAAGTTTCAGACAAGGCGCGCCGCTGAAGACAGTACGCGGTTGTACGGCGAAGCGGCGCAACACAGTATGAGGCTTTCGGTGGATGGCTATAAAAAGCGGTGCTTTCAGGCACCGCTTTTGGTTACCTCGCGCAGCGTCTGCAACACCGCCGCCGCATGTCCGGCGACCTTCACCTTGCGCCACTGCCGCACCACTTCGCCCTGCGGGTTGAGGAGAAAGGTGCTGCGCTCGATGCCCAGATACGTCTTGCCGTAGTTGTGTTTTTCCTTGATGACATCAAAGGCGCGGCAGAGGATTTCCTCCGGGTCGCTGACCAGCTCGAAGGGGAATTGCTGTTTGGCGCGGAATTTCTCGTGCGAGGCGAGGCTGTCGCGCGAGACGCCGACAATCTGCGCACCGAGCGCGGTGAAATGGGTGTGCAGCGCGGCAAAATCCTGTCCTTCCGTGGTGCAGCCGGGGGTGGCGTCTTTCGGGTAAAAATAAAGCACCGTCCATTGCCCGCGCAAACGGTCGGCGGAAAAGGGCGCGGCAGCGGTGCTCATCAGGCTGAAATCTTGCGGCAAATTCATGTTTATCAACTCCGTAGTCATCGGGCGGGCGCTTGATTTTAGCATCCTGAAGCGCATAACATTGCCGCTTCATTTTTACCCGGAAATCGTATGTTTAGAGGTTCTATCGTCGCCTTGGTGACGCCGATGCACGACGACGGCGCAGTCGATTGGAACGCCCTCGCCGCCCTGATTGAATGGCATTGCACGAGCGGCACCGATGCCATCGTCGCCGTCGGCACCACCGGCGAATCCGCCACCCTAAGCCCCGCCGAACACAAGGCCGTCATCCGCTTCACCGTGGACAAAGTCGCCGGACGCGTGCCGGTGATTGCCGGTACCGGCGGGAATTCCACCAGCGAGGCGATAGACCTCTCGCTGGCCGCTTACGATGCCGGCTGCGCCGCCACCCTGCAAGTCGTCCCCTACTACAACAAACCGCCACAACGCGGCCTCTACGCCCACTTCAAGGCCGTCGCCGACGCCGTGCCGATGCCGCATCTGCTCTACAACGTCCCCGGCCGCACCTCATGCGACCTGCTGCCCGACACCGTCGCCGCGCTGGCCGAAATCCCGAACATCGTCGGCATCAAAGAAGCGAGCAACATGGCGCGGATGGTCGAACTGCGCGCCGTCTGCCCGGCAGGCTTTGCCATCCTCTGCGGCGAAGACGGTCTCTCTGCCGAAGCGCTATGCAACGGCACCGTCGATGGCGTCATCTCCGTCACCGCCAACCTCGCGCCGGACATCATGCACGACATGGCCACCGCCGGCCTTGCGGGCGAACACAACCGCTGCCACGCGCTCAACGACCGCCTCGCGCCGCTGCACGAAGCGATGTTCTACGAATGCAACCCGCTGCCGGTCAAATGGGCGCTCTACCGCCTCGGCAAAATTGACGTGGGCATCCGCCTGCCGCTGGTGCCGCTCGCGCCCGACGTACAAACCCGCGTCGAAGCCGCGCTGCGCCACGCCCAACTCCTCTAAACCCTCGCGAACCCCATGAAAACACACATCCTGCCCCTCCTCGGCGCCGCCCTGCTCATGACCGCCTGCAGCAACACCAGCCTGCGCGACGCCATCCCCGACCGCCGCCCCGATTACCGGCAAAGCAACGTCAGCCGCCAACTGGAAGTCCCGCCTGACCTGAGCGGCGGCACCCTCGACGACCAGCTCACCGTGCCGGACATGAACCCGGCCAGCGTCGCCAGCTACCGCGCCTACAGCCAGGACAACGCCATCCGCGACAAACGCGGCTTCATCGAAGTGCTGCCGCAACTCTACGGCGTACAAGTCATCGAACAACCCGGCACCCTGCCTTACATCCTCGTCTCCGCCGACACCTCGACCACCTGGAGCGCCGTCAAAAAATACTGGGAAAACAACGGCATTCGCCTGCGTACCCAGGAGCCCGCCATTGGCCTGATGGAAACCGACTGGCTGGAAAACCAGTCCGACCTGCCGCGCACCGGCTTCAGCGGCCTGCTCGACAACCTCATCAAACTCACCCACGACAGCGGTACCCGCGACCGCTACCGCGTCCGCTTCTCACGCGAAGGCGACAAAACCGGCGTCAGCATCGTTTACAGCCAGGCCGAAGAAAAAGCCGTGCGTGATCTCAACAGCAAAGACCCGCAAGGCTTCCGCTGGAGCCAGACCGACAACGACAACCCCGAACTCCAGCTCGAAATGACGCGGCGCATCGCGCTCTTTGTCTCCGCCGAACTGCGCCGCCAGCACGAAGTCAGCCAGCAGCACGCGGGTGAAGGCGACCTCACCGGCGGCGCGGTCAACGGCGTACGCGCCCAACTCACCACGGCGGGCGGCCGCCCGGCGCTCACCATCCAGGGCAACTACGGCCAGGCATGGCGCGTACTCGGCATCGGCCTCGACAAGGCGAGCTTCTCCCTCGAAAAACAGGACTACAAAAGCGGCACCTACCAGGTGCAATACCTGCCGCAGAGCGCCGAAAAAGTCCAAAAAACCGGCTTCTGGTCGCGCCTGTGGGGCAACAAAAAACCCCAAAACACGGACAACGCACCGCGCTACCTCATCCGCCTCTCCGACCAGGGCAGCCGCAGCATCGCCGTCGTGCAAACCCCGGACGGCAAGGCCGCGAGCGACAAAGAAGCCCGCGCCTTGCTCGAAACCGTACAGAGCGCGCTGTAACACGCCGCATCACACACACCCACAGGGTGCGCTCCGGCGCACCTTCTTTATAGCCATCCACCGAAAATTTCAGACAAGGCGCGCCGCTGAAGACAGTACGCAGTTGTACGGCGAAGCGGCGCAACACCGTATGAGGCTTTCGGTGGATAGCTATAATCCCCTTAACCCAACAAGGAAACCCACATGAACCTCAACACCCCCGCCGAACGCATCGCCGCGCTGCGCGCCGCAATGAAAGCCGCCCACCTCGACGCCTGGATTGCGCCGTCCGCCGACCCGCACCTCTCCGAATACATTCCCGAACACTGGCAGACCCGCCGCTGGCTCTCCGGCTTCGACGGCTCCGTCCCCACCCTCATCATCACCGCCGACCGCGCCGAACTGTGGGCGGACAGCCGCTACTGGGAACAGGCAACACAACAACTCGCCGGCAGCGGCGTCGTCCTGCAAAAACTCGGCTTCGGCAAAACCCACATCGACAGCCTCGCCGAACACCTCGCGCCAAACAGCCGCGTTGGCGTCGCCGCCGATATGCTCTCGCTTGCCGCCAAGCGCCAGCTGGAAGCCGCCTTCGCCGCGAAACACATCACCCTGGATACTGCGCACGACCTGATTGACGCCCTCTGGCAAGACCGCCCGCTGCTGCCGCAAGCGCCCGTTTACCCGCACGACCCGGCGTACATCAGCGAGCCGACCGCCGCCAAACTCGCCCGCGTCCGCGCCGCCATGCACGAACACGGCGCGACGCACCACCTCATCTCCAGCCTCGATGACATCGCCTGGCTCACCAACCTGCGCGGCAGCGACGTCCCCTACAACCCGGTGTACCTCGCCTTCCTCCTCATCGACGAGCGCAGCGCCACCCTCTACCTCGACGAGCAGAAACTCGCTCCCGCCGCGACCGCCGTCCTTGCCGCTGCTAACATCACTACCGCCCCCTACAGCGCGATTGGCGCGGCGCTCGCCCGCCTCGATGGCCGCCTGCTGCTCGACCCGGCCAAAACCGCCATCAGTACCCTCGCCGACCTGCCCGCCACCGTCGCCCTCATCGAAGACACCAACCCGTCCTTCCTCTACAAATCCTGCAAAAACGAACGCGAACTGGCGCACACCCGCGAGGCGATGATTGCCGACGGCGCCGCCCTCTGCGGCTTCTTCGCCGAACTCGAAGCCAAACTGGCGGCAGGCGAAGCACTGACCGAACTCGACATCGACCCGCTGCTGGAAAAACACCGCAGCCAGCAACCGCAGCACATCAGCGCCAGCTTCGGCACCATCGCCGGCTACAACGCCAACGCCGCGCTGCCGCACTACAGCCCCAGCGAAAAGAACCACAGCCGCATCACCGGCGACGGCCTGCTCCTCATCGACTCCGGCGGCCAATACCAAAACGGCACCACCGACATCACCCGCGTCATCCCCGTCGGCACGCCCAGCGCCGCACAAAAACGCGACTACACCCTCGTCCTCAAGGCGCACATCGCCCTCGCGCAAATCACCTTCCCGGACGGCATCGCCGCCCCCTTGCTCGATGCCATCTGCCGCGCACCGATGTGGCAAGCACACTGTGACTACGGCCACGGCACCGGGCACGGCGTCGGCTATTTCTTAAACGTGCACGAAGGGCCGCAAGTGCTGTCGTACCGCGCGCCGGTTCACGCCCACAGCGCGATGAAAGAAGGGATGATTACCTCGAACGAACCCGGCCTGTACCGCCCCGGCCAATGGGGCATCCGCATCGAAAACCTTATGGCAAACCGCCGCGTCGAAAGCCCGCAAGAAAGCGACTTCGGCGACTACCTCTACTTTGAGACCCTCACCCTCTGCCCGATTGACACCCGCCTGATAGAGCGCGCGCTGCTCACCGACGCGGAAGCACAGTGGCTGAACGACTACCACGCCACCGTGCGCGACAAACTCGCACCACGCACCACGGGCGCGGCGCGAGAATGGCTGGAGGCCAACACCCGCCCCATCTGAACCGCAAAAAAGCCCGCTTCAGCGGGCTTTTTCCTGCACGGTGCTTTTCTTTTACCTGTAGGGTGGGGCTTGCCCCACCGTTCCAAAGCGTCCCGTTAATGGTGGGTCAAGCGCCACCCTACCCATTTACATACACCATAGCGGGGAAGGTGTATGTAAATGCCTCTGCACCATTTCTTGACAACCAAAGCCCGCAGCCGCGCCATTTCCCTATTCACCAAAGCGCATCCCGCATACAATCCGGCACATTTCCACACCCCAAAGGAGAGCCCATGAACCCCAAAACCCTGCTTGCCATCCTCGTCCTTGCCGCAACGACCGTCGCCCACGGCAAAAGCTGCGAGGAAATAGAGAAAGAAGTAAAAACTGCATTTGAGGAAACCAAAAAGCTGCAGGATAGTGACTTTAGAAACCGTATTAGTGGCGAGGAATACGAAGCCATCTATAAAAAAGTAGGTAATATTATTGCCCAAAATGCCGAAGAAAGCTGGGAATGCCATTTCTCCGAAGTTTCCGATGATTTGACCATAACTACCAGTGAAGACAAAAAATTCCGCACCTACAACTGGTTTGATTATGGCAGTGGCACAATGCATTATGACTATGGTCTTTGGCAATACCGCGATGCCAAGGGCAATACCCATACAATGGAGCCTTATGAGGGTCTGGAATTTGAAGAAGACCTGAAATGGCGCCAAGGAAATTATGTTACAGGCGTTTACCGCGCCGACTTGGGCGACAAGGGTATTGCCTACTTTCTGGCAGAAGGCAATCATTTATCCACCATGTTGGTAAGCGGACAAGTGGAGCTTCTACGTATTATTGGCAATAAAATAGAGCGGGCACCACGCATCAAGAAAACAGATTTGTTTGAACCTTTTTATGGCTGGCGTTCTTACAATGAGGAAACCTATAGCTTGGGGTTTTCATATGGCTTTGAAAGTGTTCTCGACAATCCTGCACTGAATGATCACCGCGAGCGCATTTATTTCGCCTACGATGATGCGACCAAAACGCTCTCTTACCCTCTAATTGTTAGCGACAGAAAATATTCTGACGGCAAAATGCTCGAAACCCGCGTGGAATACCGCTTTGACGGCGATTATTTTATCCGTGTCGATAATTATCCGCTGCTCACTGCGCTTTACCGCATTGAGCCTTCATTAACGCTATTCCTTTTTGCCGCCACCGACCAGCCGCTGTGCATCACCAATCACAAACCTTGCTGGTTCATGGAAGTCAATGCCAAAGAAGATGTCTGATTTATGCAAGCCATGTCTTGAGTGACAGGAAAAAGCGCCCGCAAAAAAGCCCGCTTCGGCGGGCTTTTTCCTGCACGGTTCGCCCCCTCCCCCTGTGGGGGGGGGGGGGCGGGGGTGGGGTTACTGGCGACACGCACGATGTTTTTTACAGACTCACGTTTATTCTCCAAAGCCTCAATACCGTGTTGCGTCGCATCGTACAATGCCTTGTGAGGATTGCCATAAAATCCCTCCCTGACACACCACCCGCCGAACCCCGCGACAGATGAAACTGCAAATATTCACCCTCGCCCTCACGCTCGCCCTTGTGGCACAAGGCGAACCGCTGACCCCGCCTCACATCGGCGCCGCCGTCAATGCCGACGAAACCCTGCTGGTGACCACCCGCAACCGTACCGCCACCATCTGGCATCTTGCCAACGGCGAAAAACAACACGAAATGACGCCGCCACCCGCCTGGGGCATACCCCGGTTGGGCGAAAGCATCCAGGATGCCCTTTTTGACCCGCAAAACCGCTGGCTGCTCATCTGGTCGGATACCCTCTATTTCCATGACATCAACAGCGGTACCTTGCAGCGCAAAATCGAAACGGGCGCCGCCCCGTCCGGCATGGGCAAACTCTGCCTGTCGCCCGACCGCGCGTGGCTGGCAGGCACACGCCGCAAATTCCTGCGCCGCATGACTGACGGCGAACGCGCCCCGTTTTTTGGCAACGACTACCACCGCGACATCGTCACCGATTGCGCCTTCACTCCGGACAACCACCTGCTTGCCCTCTCCTTTGCCGGTGTGCACGGGCGGCCGGACAGCCTGCGCCTCCACCAGACAGACGGCACCATTGCCGCCGAAATCCATCCCGCAGGCGCCACCGGCGCCCTCGCCCTGCATCCCGACGGCCAGCACTTCGCCCTCTCCGCCTACCGCGCCATCAGCCAGGAAAACGTGATACACCTCGGCACCATTCGCCCGCTGCACATCAGCCAAACCCTGCCTGCGGGACATCCCGGAGAAAACACCGCACTGGTCAGCCTGGCCTGGTCTGCCGACGGCACAACCCTCTACGCGGGCGGCACGCACCATGATGCGGACGGCAACTACCCGCTCATCCTGCTGCAAGCGGAAAACCCCGCCGCGCCCCGCTACCTGAAGGCAGGCACCGCCTGGATACAAAAAATCATCCCCCTGAAAAACGGCAGAATCATCGTGGCGACCGCCAACGAATGGCTGCTGCTGGACGAAAACGGCACCATCGAACAACGCCATCACATCGCCCCCCCGGAACGCCCCGTGGATACCTCGCGCACCCGCTGTTTCTGACAACCCCCCCCACCCGCCATGATTCCCCGCTTCATCCCCGACCGCGACCACCCCGCCACCCGTATCTGGTACAACGAGCACCGCAACCATACCGGCGCAGCGCAACTGCTCATCGCGGCGACGCTGGCCCTCGCCTGGTTCATCCTGCACCAGCCCGCCGTCAGTGTGAACGGCAGCACCTTCCACCCCTATGAGCCCTACTTCTGGTACGCCTGCCTGCCGCTCACCCTGCTCCTCTGCCATTACCCGCTTTGTCTGCACTTCCGTCATCCGCCCGCGCTCATCTGCGATACGAACGGCCTCAGTGTGTTAGCCATCCACCGAAAGTTTCAGACAAGGCGCGTCGCCGAAGACAGTACGCTTTTGTACGGCGAGGCGACGCAACACAGTATGAGGCTTTCGGTGGATGGCTATACAACCGCTACGGTGCTCTCAGCGGCCAATAGTATTGGACGGAAATCACCGCCGCCCGCGCGCTGCTGCACGGCGTTAGCGGCAGCAGCCTGCAACTTGACCTCACCACCCCCGGCACCTGGCCGCCGCCGGGCGCACCGCCTGACACCTGCCCGCTCGCCGCCATCACCCTTACCGCCGCGCCTGCCAGCCATAGCGAGTGCCATACCCTCGCCATTGCCAACGACCACCTGCCGCGCATCCTTGAGCAAATTGCCGACTACGTCCAACACTTGCCGCCGCACGCTATAGCCATCCACCGAAAGTTTCAGACAAGGCGCGTCGCCGAAGACAGTACGCGGTTGTACGGCGCGGGTTTCCCTAAAAAATGGCTCCGCCATTTTTTAGGGTGCCCGGTCAGGCGACGCAACACCGTATGTGGCTTTCGGGGGATGGCTATAACATTGCGCCCGCAACATCTGACGCCCGCCATTGCCAGTGGTACAAACACCCGCACGTCATCGCCAAAGGCAACTTCAGCATCAGCCTCACCCTCGTCCTCTGCACCAGTCTCGCCAGCCTGGCCATCCCTGCCAGCGACCAAACGGCCAGCCTGCCAGGCATTCTCCTCCTGCTCATTCCCGGCGCGCCCTTCCTCCTCGGCCTCGGCCAGCTGGTGAACCGAACCTTTCGCCACACCGCGCGTCCGCTGGTACGCATCGCTCCCGACGGCCTGCATCTCGCCCTTGCTGACCCCGGCCAGCGCAATCTTGCCCGCCTGCCCGTGCGCGGCCATTTCCTCAGCGGCGCCTACCTCGCCAACGGCGACATCAACTGCCATATCCCGTGGCAAACCCTGCGCGACATCAGCAGCCGCACCCGGTCGCCCGGCCTCTATCAGTGGCTAGAACCTGTTCAAAATCCCGTGACGGTCGGGATGTGCGCAGGATTGGGCGGGCTGCGGCGTTGCAAAACTTGGCAAGGTAGCCCACATTGCCTGCGTTTTGCGCCTTGCATCCCATCCCAACCCGCATCGCTCCCACCTCGTCCCGGAATCTTGAACAGGTTCTAACGACAGCCACTTCATTCTCACCGGCAGCGACGGCAGACCCCGCAAAATCGGTAACGCCACCCTCGGCGACGACGACACGGCGGCTGACATCGTGTGCTGCGCCCGGCGCGCCCGCAACGGCGAACCCTGCCAACCGCAAACCCTGCTGACGCCGCTGCGCATCCGCCCCTTTGCCTGGGTTGTCCTCGCCGTAAATATCGCCTGCGCCGCGCTCTGGCTCATTCTGACCGCGTTGGCACGCCACGGCGACATCGCACCGATAACGCCCGGCATGGCCAAGGCCGTGCTGTGCCTGTATCTGCTTTTTAACTTCGTCACCCGCAGCTTGTGCGACGGGCAGGCGAGCGCCCGCCGGCGATATTGAGGCGTTGGGATAGCTATAAACGCGCCGTAGGGTGGGGCTTGCCCCACCGCCGCCGCACTATGGCGGATTCTGGGCGTTGTTTACTATTTGGCGGATAAGCCCCTCTCCCTCCGGGAGAGGGGTTGG
>ERZ773060.522-NODE-522-length-12757-cov-5.00165_pt1 | contig 12757 bp, 13 predicted proteins | sample MGYA00580628_ERZ773060 | MGnify/ENA primary metagenome ERZ773060 (study PRJEB29015, sample SAMEA2738019) | human oral metagenome | biome: human oral; feature: human-associated habitat; material: dental | place: China | collected 2045 ... | reverse complement strand
CGTCTCTACTAAAAACACAAGAAATTAGCCAGGCATGGTGGCCGGCATCTGTAGTCCCAGCTACTCTGGAGGCTATACCGTCAGTACAGGCTGGCAAATGTTATTGCTGGTATCACTCGGCTGTGCGCTGTGGTTTTTTGCAGTTTATATCGTTGGCCTGCATGGCAAGAAAATCCGTAAGGGGACGTTATTCCATCGACTCAATGAGGAGCGACGGGTTTATATTGCCGGGCATTGCGGCTTTCTTGGCGCCATTCTGATTTTTATTCATTGGTACCTGCATTCATCGTGGTCAGTGCAGCTCGCTGTTGTTGTCGCAAGTTGTGTGCTGTGGATGTTTTCGGTATATTTGGTCGGTATTAGAAATTAGGCGAGACTGCTAACCCTTGTTTTAATCCGTAGCGATGCTACATATTAGTTGGAGTACATCATGAAAGGAACCATCCTTGATTATAATCCGCAAAATCAAAATGGATTGATTGCCGGTGAAGACGGCAAACGCTATGTCTTTGTGCAGCACGACTGGAAAAGTAACATTGCGCCGCAAAATGGTCAGGAAGTGGATTTTTCGCCTGCGGGTGAGCGCGCGGGCGAAATTTACCGCATTGAGCGTCCGCTGCTTTTTACTTCTTCAAAAAAGTTGCCTGCTGCATTGCTTGCCTTCTTTTTGGGCAGTCTTGGCGTGCACAAGTTTTTCCTCGGTTATACCAGGGAGGGAATTATCATGCTGCTGTGTTTTTTCCCCGGTATGTTGCTTTTGGGCATTCCAACCATTATTGCCGGGGTAATTGGGCTGGTTGAGTGCATTATTTATGCCTGTAAACCAGATGAGGATTTTGAGCGGATTTATGTGCAGGGAAGGCGTCCGTGGTTTTGAGCGGGCGATAAAAAACCGGGCGCGATGCCCGGTTTTTTTATGGTGTTTTGGCGCTTCAGGTGCGCGGCAGGGTGACGCCGGTTTGTCCCTGGTATTTGCCCGCACGGTCTTTGTAGGAGATGGCGCAGGGTTGGTCGGACTGGAGAAACAGCATTTGCGCGACGCCTTCGTGCGCGTAGATTTTTGCCGGCAGCGGCGTGGTGTTGGAGAATTCGAGGGTAACGTGGCCTTCCCATTCGGGTTCTAGCGGGGTGACGTTCACAATGATGCCGCAACGGGCGTAGGTGCTTTTGCCGAGGCAGATGGTGAGGATGTCGCGCGGGATGCGGAAGTATTCGACGGTGCGGGCGAGGGCAAAGCTGTTCGGCGGGATGATGCAGACGTCGCTTTCGATATCGACGAAGCTCTGCGGATCAAAGGCCTTGGGGTCAACGATGGCACTGTTGATGTTGGTGAAAACTTTGAATTCGCGAGCGCAGCGGACGTCGTAGCCGTAGCTGGAGGTGCCGTAGGAGACGATTTTGCGCCCGCTTTCGTCGTGGCTGACGAGGCCGGGTTCGTAAGGGTCAATCATGCCGTGCTGTTCGGCCATCTTTTTGATCCAGCGGTCGTTTTTGATGCTCATGGGGTTTCCGGGTTGGGTTAGAAACTGCGGCTGTCCACCAGCCAGCCACGGTCGGCAGTGCGGATGATGAGGATATCGCCGAAGGGCGCGCTGTTGCCGTCTTTGGTGTGGACGGCGACGCGCACGAGCTGCTGCTGCTCGCCCTTGACGCCGGTTTCGTCAATGCTGAAGTGGTCAATGCCGCCGTGCTCGGCGAAGATGCGGGTGATGTCGCCGTCATCAATCATTTTTTGGAAGGCGTCGCGCTGGTCGTCCGGGATGGAAAGCTGGGCGACGGCGGCAGCGCCCTGCTGGTCGCGCACCGCTTCAAAGAAGAGACGGGCGGCATCCAGCGCGCTGTCGGCGGCGTGGGCAAGCGGGAAGGCGAGGGCGATGAGGAAGGGAAACAGGTTGCGCATGGGGATTCTCCGGTAACAGGCGCGCAGATTCTACCCGGCGCTGGCAGGGCGCGCAAAAACTTGCCCCGCCGCCGCCCTATAATGTTGCCCGTCACCCGTTTCAGGATTCCCCATGAGCGACCTTTTCCAACTCGTCAGCAATTACCAGCCCTCCGGCGACCAGCCCGCCGCCATCGAGCAGCTGCTGGAAGGCCTGGAAGACGGCCTTGCCAAGCAAACCCTGCTCGGCGTCACCGGCTCCGGCAAAACCTTCACCATGGCGAACGTCATCGCGCGTGCGCAGCGTCCGGCGCTGATTCTCGCACCAAACAAGACGCTGGCGGCGCAGCTTTACGGCGAAATGCGCGAATTTTTCCCGCATAACGCGGTGGAATACTTCGTCTCCTATTACGACTACTACCAGCCGGAAGCCTACGTTCCTGCCTCCGATACCTTCATCGAAAAAGATGCCTCCATCAACGAACACATCGAACAAATGCGCCTCTCCGCCACCAAGGCCATCCTCGAGCGGCGCGACACCATCATCGTCGCCTCCGTCTCCAGCATTTACGGCCTGGGCGACCCCAGCCAGTACCGGCAAATGCGGCTGCACCTCTCGCGCGGCGAAACCATCGACCAGCGCGACGTCCTCTCGCATCTCGCCGAGCTGCAATACACGCGCAACGACACCCAGCTGCTGCGCGGCACCTTCCGCGTCAAGGGCGACGTGCTCGACATCATGCCCGCCGAATCCGACTGGTACGCGGTGCGCTTTGAACTCTTTGACGACACCATCGAAAGCATCCGCTACTTCGACCCGCTCACCGGCGAAATGCTCGAAGCGGTGCCGCGCATCACCATCTACCCGAAAACCCACTACGCCACGCCGCGCGCGACCGTCCTGAACACCATCGACCAAATCAAGGCAGAGCTGCGCGACCGCCTTGCCGTCCTCACCGCACAAAACAAACTGGTGGAAGCGCAGCGCCTCGAACAGCGCACCCGCTTTGACCTGGAAATGATGGTAGAGCTCGGCTACTGCTCCGGCATCGAAAACTACTCGCGCTACCTCTCCGGGCGCGAGGCGGGCGAACCGCCGCCGACCCTGCACGACTACCTGCCCGCAGACGCGCTTTTGATGATAGACGAAAGCCACGTCACCATCCCGCAGCTGAACGGCATGTACCGGGGCGACCGCTCGCGCAAAGAAACGCTGGTCGAATACGGCTTTCGCCTGCCGTCCGCGCTGGACAACCGCCCGCTGCAATACGAAGAATTTGAGGCGCTTGCGCCGCAGACCATCTACATCTCCGCCACCCCCGGCGACTACGAAAAACAGCACAGCGGGCAGACCGTCGAACAAGTCGTGCGCCCGACCGGGCTGCTTGACCCCGAAGTGGAAGTGCGCCCGGTGGACAGCCAGGTGGAAGACGTCCTCGGCGAAATCCGCGCGCGCGTCGCCGCCGACGAGCGCGTCCTCATCACCACCCTCACCAAAAAAATGGCGGAAGACCTCACCGACTACCTGATGGAACACGACGTGCGCGTGCGCTACATCCACTCCGACGTCAACACCGTGGAGCGCATGGAAATCATCCGCGACCTGCGCCTCGGCACCTTTGACGTGCTGGTCGGCATCAACCTGCTGCGCGAAGGGCTGGATATGCCGGAAGTATCGCTGGTCGCCATCTTCGATGCCGACAAAGAAGGCTTCCTCAGAGGAGAGCGCGCCCTGATTCAGACCATTGGCCGCGCCGCACGCAACGCGCGGGGCAAAGCGATACTGTATGCGGCGAACATCACCCGCTCGATGCAGGCGGCGATGGACGAGACCGCGCGCCGCCGCGAAAAACAACAAAAATACAACGAAGAACACGGCATCACCCCGCAGACCATCCGCAAAAAAATCACCGACGTCATGGAAGGCGCGCACGTCGCCATCAAGGCAAAAAAAGCGCACCGCGAACGCGAGCGCGAAGCGCTCCCGGCAGACCCGAAAGCGGCGGCGAAACTCATCAAACAGCTGGAAAAACAAATGCTGGAGCACGCGAAAAACCTCGAATTCGAGGCCGCCGCCGCGCTGCGCGACCGCATCAAGCATATTGAGCAGAGCGCCTATATCGACAATGCCTGAACATATTAACCATCCGCTTGGGGCGTGTTTACAACTGGTCGTAACACGATAATTTCATCCGTAGGTTGGGTTAGCGGGGTACGCGCGTGACCCAACCTACAAAGCCTCACGGCTAGCCCCGAAAGCCTCATACGGTGTTGCGCCGTCTCGCCGTACAACCGCTTACTGTCTTCGACCGCGCGCCTTGTCTGAGGCTTTCGGTGTATCGCTATATAACCCGCCGCCCGTTTGCAGCGCGGGTTTGCGTGACCACACGCACAAAAAAGCCGGGACAATCCCGACTTTTTCGCATCCTACCATCAGTAATAGCCCATCACCTTCCACCAGACGAGGCCGACGGCGATCCACACGGTGAAATTGACGATGCTGGTGACAAAGCCCGCCTTCCACCATTCGCCGAGGGTGGCGTAGTTGGAGCTGAAGATGACTGGCGCGGTACCGGTGGCATAGTGGGTCAGGCTCATCATCAGGTTGCCAGCGGCGGCGAGAATGAGGCCAAAGAGCAGCGGCGGCGCGCCGAGGGCGATGCCCGCACCGTAGAAGGCGACCAGCATGGCGGAGATATGCGCGGTGGTGCTGGCGAAGAAGTAGTGCGCGTAGAGGTAGATGAGCGCGAGCAGGAGCATCGCGGTGTAGCCGCCGAGACCAAGGGTGGCGATGCCGCCCTGAATCTGGTTGGCAAAGTAGCCGATGACGCCGAGTTTGTTGAGAAATTCGGCCATCATCACCAGCGCGCCGAACCAGATGAGCGTATCCCACGAGCTTTTTTCGCCGGTGACGTCGCCCCAGTTGAGCACGCCGCTGACGAGGAGGATGGCGACGCCGAGGAAGGCGGTGCTGGTCGGGTTCAGTTTCAGCGCCGCCACACCGCTGAGGTGGAAGGGAATGTCCGCCCAGAGCGCGAGCAGGAGGATAAAGACGCCAATCATCCACCATTCATCGCGCCGCACCTTGCCGAGCGCGGCGAGTTTTTCACGGGCGAAGCGGGTCGCGTCCGGCGTTTCCTTTATTTCTGGCGGGAAGACGAGGTAGAGCACCAGCGGCATCAGCAGGATGCAGGCCATGCCGGGGATGAACATGGCAATCGCCCAGGTGGTCCAGTCCATGTGGAAACGGGTGCCCATCACGTCATTGATGGCGCTGACGACGAGCGGGTTGGGCGCGGTGGCGGTGATGAACATCCCGGAGGTGATGGGATTGGAATTGAAGTTCACCAGCGCGAGATAGCGGCCAATTTTGCCCTGCGTGCCTTTTTCCGGTGAAGAATCGAAGGCGGTGGCGATGGACTTCATGATGGGGTGGATGATACCGCCGCCGCGCGCGGTGTTGGAGGGGGTAATCGGCGCCAGCACCGTTTCGGACAGGGCGAGGGCGTAGGCAATGCCGAGGGTGCGCTTGCCAAAAAGGGCGATGAAGTAATAGCCGATGCGCTCGCCGAGGCCGGTCTTGATGACGCCGCGCGCAATCATGATGGAGATGACGATCAGCCAAATGAGCGGGTTGGAGAAGGAAGAAAGCGCGTCTTTAATCGCCTGGTTGGCGGGTTTGGCCGCATCCGGGGCGACGGTCACGCCGGTGATGGCGACCAGGGCGACGGCGATGATGGAAACCGCGCCGAGTGGCAGCGCCTTGCCGATGATGGCGGCGATGGTGCCGACGAACAGCGCCAGCAGATGCCAGCCGCCGGGGTCGATACCTTGCGGTACCGGCACGGCGAACCAGATGATGAGGGTGAGGGCGACCGCGATCAGGGTCGGGACGGGTTTGACAGCCATGATGATTCTCCGGTAGTTGAAGAAAATCCATCATAGCAGTTTGCCCAGGGGGAGGTAAGCGCCGCCACGCCATCCCTGCCGTGCTAAACTACCGTTCCCAATCGGAAAAACGAAAGGAGCCAAAAACATGACACACCGCACCGCCCTCTGGGCAATCCTCTGTGCATTGCCGCTCGCGGCACACGCCGGGCTGCACCACAAATACAACCCGAAACCGCAGAACTACCCCGTTCCCGCCGGCAACGTCATCTGGGTCGCAACAGACGGCACCACCGCCGACAAAGGCGCGACTGGCAGCCGCGACAAACCCTTCTCCACCCTGGGCGAGGCGGTACGCCGCAGCCAGAACGGCACCACCATCATCATGAAAACCGGCATCTACCGCGAGCCGCACGTCTTCATCACCCGCGACGACATCACCCTGCAAGCCGAGCCGCAGGGCGAAGTCTGGCTGAAAGGCACCGAAGTCATCCCCGCCGACCGCTGGCAAAAAGAAGGCAACCTCTGGAAAACCACCGGCAACCAGAGCTTCTGCCGCGTCTGCACCACCAACGCCGATCCGAAAAAAGAAGGCATGGCCGCCTACCCCGAACAGGCCTTCATCAACGACGAACCGCTGAAACAGGTGGCGAGCAAGGACGCCGTCAAGCCCGGCACCTTCTACGTCGAAGACCCGAATCCCACCACCCTGAAAGACCCGAAAAACGAAAACAACCGACTCGGCTTCAACATCCCGCCGGCGCACGACGTCACCTGGTACCTCGGCTCCGACCCGACCCAGGGCACCGCCGAAATCTCCAAATACGCACGGGCGCTGACCAGCACCGGCAAACGCTTCAAAATGCGCGGCATCAACATCGCCCAATTCTCGCCGCACCAATACTGGGGCTACAAAGACCCCGTCCTCGCTGACATGAGCGGGCCGATCGCCCTCAGCGTCAACGGCGAAAGCAGCCTCGTTGAAGACGCCATCTTCGCGCAAAACGGCAGCGGTGCCTCCGCCTTCTTCTTCGACGGCCCCAAAGAAAAAGGCGCTCCGGGCGCGAAAAACAGCATCCTGCGCAACAGCCAGTTCGTTGATAACGGTGCCAATGGCGCGGGCGCCAACTACGCCCACGGTTCCGTCTTTGAAAACAACTACTTCGCGCGCAACAACAACGAAAAATTCCTCACCAAAGACTGCGGCGCCTACTGCGGCATCGGCCACGTCAAAATCACCCACATCCTTGACTTCACCTTCCGCAACAACATCCTCGACAACGGCGACAGCCCGCCGAACTACCTCCGCGAAAACCTCATCAACAACACCGCGCCCGGCTTCTGGTGCGACGAAGGCTGCATCAACGCCAAAGTTACCGGCAACTACTTCATCAATATGCCGGTGGCCATCTTCGACGAAGTCAGCGACGGTACCATTATCGCCTCCAACATCATCGAAGGCGGCGACTACGGCATCCGCGCCTCCGGCAGCAGCAACACCCGCATCTACAACAACACCATCTCGCGCGTCTCCCGCCCCTTCCTCATCCGCGAAGACTCGCGCGCCAAAGGCTGCAATTACATGAAAGACGGCGTTTGCCAGGCCAAAGAACGCTGGTCCATCAGCCGCGGCCTCTCCTGGAACCAGGAAAACACCGAAATCTACAACAACATTATCTCCTCGCGCGCCTTCATTAAAGGCGACCACAACGCGCCTTATTTCGCCTACCCGCTGCGCAACGAAAGCAGCCTGCCCGAACAGGACAGCGGCATCGTGCGCACCGGTAACGATATGTTCCGCGGCATCGACTACAACGCCTACTACCGCAGCAGCCTCGAAAACGAACCCTACGTCATCGTCTGGGACACCGAAAAAAAAGGCAAAGTGGACGAAATGCTGATGCGCACCGCCGACCTGGCCAAAAACCCGAACATCAACCCGAAAATCAACGGACTGGAACGCCACGCGCTGGACCTCTTTGGCAGTCGCGCCGAAAACCCCTACTTCAAAAAAGAAGCCGAGGGCAACGAAGACTACCGCCAAAGCAACTACAACCTGCGCGACGACAGCCCCGCCAAACGCAGCGGCAAGGCGCTGCCGCTGGACATCGCCCGCGCCATTGACCCCGAAGGCAAAACCGTCAAACCGGGCGTCGCCGTTGACCGTGGCGCGCTGATGAACGTGATGATGGACGCCACCAACGGTGCCGAAAGCCCGCGTGCGGCCAAACTCGAACAACCCGCCACCGCCGCCACCGCCGACAACAACAGCGCCAACAGCGGCGACCACGGCACTATCGGCTACAGCAGCGGCGGCAACAGCGACGCCAGCGCAGCCGCCGCCCGTGCCGCCAACCACAACAGCCCGAGCGCCAACCAAACGACCGCCGCCAACCGTGGCCAAAACGCGAACAACAGCGCCGCCCCGGCTGCCAGCCCCGCCACCGCGACCGCCGCAACCGATACACGCAAAGCCGACCGCGCCGTAGCCAGCGAAACCCCGCGCGGCCTGCTTGTGCCAAACGAACCGGTACGACCGCACTACGACACCGTCCTCGCCTACAGCGAAGGTCGTGCCGCCGTCAAAAAAGACGGACGCTGGGGCTATATCGACCGCAACGAACGCGAAATCGTCGCGCCGCAGTACCAGGACGCCTGGCCGTACCGCGAAGGTCGCGCCGCCATCAAAAAAGACGGCCAATGGGGCTACCTCGACGCGAACGGCAAAGAAGCGGTCAAACCCGCGTACGACCGCGCCTGGTCATACGAAAATGGCCGCGCCATCGTCGAAAAAGGCGGCCGTCGCTACACCATTGACCTGAGCGGCAACGAAATCCTCGTGCCATAACACACACCACCCCTCCCCGTGGGGGGGGAGGGGTGGGTTACCGAAGATACGCGCGGTAACATTTTTCCCAATTATCAAATGTGTTCCGACGCACTCATTCCTCCAAAAAACAAGGAACTCAACATGGCATATCCACCAAGCGTCGAAAAAGCCCTGTCCTATTGGCAGGCTGCCGACATCCCGGCGAGCTACAAAAAAATCACGCCACTCTATAAATTCCTTTGGTCAAAAGGCATCGCCCTGCCGCCTGTCATCCTTGCGGATTTCAAAACCAACGTTATGATCTTCGCTATCCTGAGTTGCATCTTTTATCCGCTGGCGATCCTGCTCAAACCGCAAAAACGACCCCACACGCTGACAGAACTACTGATCCACGTCATCGTGCTCATCGTCATTATTGGCGGCATGGCGGCCTATAACTGCCACCAGCGCCGCAAATTCGGCCTGCTCACATGGCAGGAAATCCAGAACCTGCCCGACAGCGAAACAGACCCGAAATAAACCCTGCAAAACCCTGCAAAACCCTGCGTCTGTTGTGATGTGGAGCTGTTTACAATTTGAATCTCCCGCCGCTACGAAGCGGGGGAGGAATAAACCGCGACGACCACATCGAACAACGCAAACAGGCCCATCCCGTGTACGGTGCGACGGGGTGCCCCCTTATGGTGAAAACTATGACCTCTATCTCTTTATATACACCAACCCCCGCGATCGTGTATGTAAACCCGTCCCCCAACGGCATGAACCCTTCCTGCAAACCGCAAAGGAGACCACATGACCTATCCCGCAAACATCGAAAAAGCCCTGGCGTACCTGCAAGCCGCCGACATCCCGGCGCGCTACAAAAAAATCGCGCCGCTACACAAATTCCTTTGGCAAAAAGACATCGCCCTCCCGCCCGTCATCCTTGCGGATTTCAGAACCAACGCCATCCTCTTCGGCATCGGCGGCGTCATCTTTTGGCAGATAGCCAGCCTGATCATGTCCCTGTTCCTGCCCCTGCAACACCCGCCAGCGCCGCAAATTTGGCCTGCTCACATGGCAGGAAATCCAGAACACACCCTGAACCAACATAACCACAACGGAGGACTGAAATGAAAGGCGATTTTCTGTTTTTGGACATTGACGGCTGCTTGTCGCGCGGCAAGTTTGCGCCGTTTGACGTGGCGGCGATGCAGACACTGGCCGCGCTGGCGCGCAATGCGGAGACGGAAGTCGTGCTGTGCAGCGGGCGCTCGTTGTCGTATATCGAGGCCATCGCGCAGTTCGTCCGCTTTGGCCGCTATGCGGTCGCCGACCAGGGCGCGCTGCTCTATGACTATCTGGAAGACGAGGTCGTGTTCGCGCCGCAACTGACCCCGGCAGTACGCGAACAGATTGCCGACATGGCGCGCTATCTCGCGGCACATGGCGACAGTTTCGCCGTGCACTGGTCAATGAGCCACGGCAAGGAAGCGTGCATTTCGCTGGTCGCCGAAAAGGGTAAGCGCGCGGAAGACGTGCGCGCGGTGGTGGAAGCGCATTTGCAGACCGACGGTTTTGACCTGCATTGCTCCGGGCGCGCGCTCGACATCATCCCGCACGGGGTGAACAAATGGACGGGGGCGCAGTTTTTCTTTGAGCACTACGGCAAAAAGGCGACGCGCATCGCCGCCATTGGCGACTCGCCCGGCGATTTGCCGATTCTGACTCAGGCGGATTTTGCCGCCTGCCCCGCCAACGCGGCGGAGTCAGTGAAGGCGGTGTGCGACTACGTCAGCGATGCCGATGAGGTTTACGGGGTGACGGATATTTTCCGGCGCTATTTTCTCTAAACAGCAACCCGCCATACATTTAGCCCCTTTCGCGCAGCGCGTGAAAGGGGCTTTTCGTCAGGCGGGCAAGGCAGGGCGACTTTCTCACAACACCTGCAACATTTGCGGGTCGTCGGCGTGTTCAATCAGCATGGCGCGGACGCGGCTTTGCCACAGTTCGCCAAAGCGGGCGAGTTCAGCAGCATTCGCCTCGCCGCTGACCGCTTTCGGCATCAGCGTCTGCATATCGGCGGCAAAGGGGACGATGCTGGCGTTGAGTTCCAGTTCGACCCGCGCGCCGTTATCGAGGCGGGTGAGCGCCATCAGCCCGGTCAGCGGTGCGTCGTAGGAGAGCAGGTCGCGGCGGCGGAACCGCCCCGGCGCGCCGATGCCGCCAAAGCCGGTTTCGGCGGCGGCGCCGGTGAGCAGGGTGGCGATGGTAGCGATGACACCGGTGGTGCCATTGTCGCGGGAATCGCGCATTTGCACGGTGATGCCGCCGCGTTCGGGCAGGTCGTCGCCGTAGAGCGCGCGCAGACCGCGACGGACGAGGAGGTAGGCGCCCGCAACCGTCGGGCAGGAATGCCCGGCGAGGCGCACCGCATCGGCGTAGTGGTATTCAAGGATGCCACCCGCTGCGGCGCCGAGGAAACGGGCGAGCGGGTCGCGCACGCGCACGGTCGGTGCCTGGGCAAAAAAGGTGGGGAAAGTTTCTTGCATGGGATGTCTCCGGTTTCGTGTTGGAATGCGGGCAGTTGCGCCGCGGCGCGCAAGTATAGGGCGCGCGCCGGGCGGCGTCATTGAGGGTTGTCGCATCGTAACGTCGCCGCCAACCATTGCGCGTAACCCGCGTTCACCGCCACAACCGGCAGGCACAATACCTGCGGACAGTCATACGGATGCAGGCGGATTATTGCCGCCTCGACCGCGTCATACAGCGCCCGCCGCGTCTTGATGGCAAGGCGCACCTCGTCGTCCATGCACAGCGCGCCCTGCCACCAGTATTGACTGCGAATCGCCTCGTACTGGACGCAGCCGACAAGATGTTCGGCCAGCAGTGCCTCGCCGATGCGTTCGGCACTGGCGCGATCGGGCGCGGTGGAGAGCACCACGCACAGCTCATCGTTCATAACAATCTCCGCTTCAGCTATCGCCCGGATTATATAGCGATACTCACCAAGCCCTGTACGGCGAGGCGGCGCAACGCTGTACAGGGCTTGGTGGGGATTGCTATACCCTACGACAGCGACGACGCGCGGGCTATAATGCCATTCTCATTTGCAACCGGAGAACCATCATGTTGAAACGCCGACAATTTATCGCAACCACCTCCGCCGCGCTCGCCGCATTGTCGTTCCCCGCCCGTGCGCAGAACGCGGGCAAACTGACCCTGTGGGGGCCGCCGGTGACGCCGAGCGTGTTGCTTGCCATCGCCGCGCGCGAAGGCAAGGCGAAAGACATCAGCCCGTTTGACGTGCAAATCTGGCGCAGTCCCGACCAGTTGCGCGCCGGGTTGGTGAACGGCGAAATTGCCGCCTCCATCGTGCCGAGCTACGTCGCCGCCAACCTCTACAATCAGGGGCGCAAGGTCAAACTGTTCAACATCATGAGCGAAGGATTGAACTACATTGCCGCCCCCGTCGAAGACGGCAAGCCGCTTATCGCCAGCCTCGCCGATCTCACGCAACGCAGCCTCGTCATCCCCTTCAAAAACGATATGCCCGACCTGCTCCTGCAAATCCTCTACAAAAAAGCGGGGCTGGATTTTGCGGCGGCGAAGGTGAGCTACACCGCAACACCGCCGGAAGCGCTGGTACTGTTCCTGAGCGGCAAAGTGGATTGCGCCAACCTGCCCGAACCGCTGATGAGCCTCGCGCAAATCAAGGCGAAAGAAAAAGGCAGGGAAATCGCGCGCGCGCTGGACGTGCAGCAGCTCTGGGGCGAAGCATTCAACAGCGCGCCACGGGTGCCGCTCGCCGGGCTGCTTTTTACCGAAGAATTTATCGCGCAGCACAAAGATTTTATTGTCGTGCTCAATGACGATTTGCAGGCGGCAGTCGAATGGAGCAAGGCGCATCCTGACGAGACGGCGAAACTCGCAGCCGAATACCTGCCCTTCCCACCAGAAGCGCTCGCTGCCGGCATTCCGCATTCGCGCTTTTCCGCCATTCCCGCTGCCGGCATCGAGGCGGAAATCCTGAATTTCTACACGGAAATGCACGCGCTCAATGCCAAAATCACCGGCGGCAAGGTGCCGGATGCGGGGCTGTTCTATCGCGGTTAGGAGGTGTTTGCAATTTGAGAAATCCCCCTCCCCTGCAGGGCGAAGCCCGCAGCGGGCGGGCTCCC
>ERZ773060.521-NODE-521-length-12786-cov-4.71479_pt1 | contig 12786 bp, 12 predicted proteins | sample MGYA00580628_ERZ773060 | MGnify/ENA primary metagenome ERZ773060 (study PRJEB29015, sample SAMEA2738019) | human oral metagenome | biome: human oral; feature: human-associated habitat; material: dental | place: China | collected 2045 ... | reverse complement strand
TGTTATTCTATGTATAAATTTATCTTTCTTCTTTTGCTAGGGTGTATTATTTTTTCACAGTATGCATTGACCTTCATTAACTATGATTATAATAAATACTATGCTTTTGGAAGATATAAATTGCATGCTAACTATTCATTTGAAGATACATGGCGTGATAATGGATTTGAGCGACTTATTTATAGCTATAGAAAGGTAGATAATAAATTGTACACTTATGGAGAATCTGGGATAACTATTATTACGATGAATGTCATAAATCCTAAAATTATAAAGATTCCAAATGATGAATATTATGAGTCTGTGCGTAAATATGGAAGAACTAATAAATATGCTAACTCATTAGAAGAATTATCTAACATCTATGGGAATGATTTTATTGTTTTAAATCGCTTAGAAGAATTAGATAGTGATGACTATTCCATTGTCAAAGAAATTATTGAGCAAGGTAAGGATAAAGCGAAGAAATCATCCTTGTTTTGATGAGTTATTAGCAATAATTAGCAATATATAGGAATGTATGCTAATAATTTTTCCATAATAGAACAACAATCAGAAATTAAAACTTCTTGACTTTCATTCTATAGAAACATTATAATCAGATTATAATTTTATACTCGCCTGAAATAAACCGATGAGGTGGAGATAAAAATAGGAAATGCACTCACAGAGAGCGGGATTAGCTGAGAACCCGTAGTACGCAGCTTATTAAATGGACCACCGAGGGCGCATGGAACAGAATGAACTTTCATTCCTAGTATGGTGCGACGTCACACGAGCGTTAGTCGTGAGGGATATGTTAGTATCCTGCGAAAGGGGAATGCGTTGCATTCAAACAAGGTGGTACCGCGATTTATAGCACATACAATCAAATTGTAATAATAGAACTATAAACTCGTCCTTGACGTTATATTGTCATGGGCGAGTTTTTTTTTATTGGCAAATGCCAGATGGAGGTTCTCATGATTTTTCCTAGTTTTGACCGTGTGAAAGCTATCGCACCGGGGTACGATATCGTGCCTGTATATATGGAAATTTTATCCGACGTACGCACACCGATTAGTGTGTTGAAAGCGTTAAAACAAGTGAGCAGCCATACGTACTTGCTTGAAAGTGCGGATAATAGTAATCATTGGGGCCGTTACTCCTTTTTGGGCTATGATCCTAAGATTGAGCTTTTCTGCAAAAACCATAAAATGACAATCAAAGACGGGACGACTCGTACCTTTGAGTGTTCTGACCCTGCGGCAGAAATTCGCAATATTTTGAGTCAATATAAAAGTCCTCGCTTAGAAGAGTTACCAACCTTTACAGGTGGCTTTGTAGGCTACTTCGCATGTGAATACATTCGCTATATCGAGCCAACATTGGATTTCCCAACACCAGATGATGATTCTGCGATGGTCAACGATGTAGACCTTATGCTCTTTGATAAAGTTATCGCTTTTGACCACTACAAAAATAAAATTTACTTGATTGCCAACATCAGCACAAATGATTTGGAACGCAACTACAACAAGGCTGAGCTTGAGTTGAAAGCATTAGCTGATCTCGTAGTAAACGGTAAAGAGGCGGATGTTCCAAAAGGCATCCTTAAAACAGAGTTTACCTCTGAGTTTACAAAGGATGAGTTTGAAGCAGTTGTTAAAAAGACGCAGCACTACATCAAGGAAGGGGATATCTTCCAATGTGTTGTATCTAACCGCCGCGAAGCCGAGTTTGAAGGGAGCTTGTTAAATGCATACCGCGTGTTGCGTACCTTAAACCCATCGCCGTATATGTTCTACCTATCTGGCGGCGATGTAGAGCTCACAGGGGCTTCTCCAGAAACTTTGGTGAAAATGACAGATGGTAAAATGTACACCTTCCCAATTGCAGGCACTATGCGTCGCGGTAAAAACGAAGCAGAGGACCTTGCCATTGAAGAAAAACTCATCAACGATGAAAAAGAATTGGCTGAACATAATATGCTTGTTGATCTTGGCCGTAACGACTTAGGTAAAATTTCTAAATTCGGTTCCGTAAAAGTAGAGGCGTTACATATGTTGCAACGTTTCTCCCATGTAATCCACATTACATCTACTGTAAGCGGTGATATTCAAGACGGCAAAGATGCCCTCGATGCCATTGGTGCTACATTGCCAGCAGGCACCTTATCTGGGGCTCCTAAGATTCGTGCTATCGAGATTTTACACGAACTTGAGAAAAGCCCACGCGGCGTATACGGCGGCGCCGTAGGTTATATCGACTTCTCCGGTAACATGGACGTATGTATCGGCATCCGCATGGCCATGAATAAAGGCGGTAAGGTCTATGTTCGCGCTGGCGCTGGTATCGTTCGCGATAGCGTTCCTGAAAGCGAATATAACGAAACCTTGATAAAAGGCCAATCCATGATTTCCGCAATTACAAGTGCACAGGAGGTAGAATAATGGTACTCCTTATAGATAATTACGATAGCTTCTCCTTCAATTTATACCAATTAGTAGGCTCTATCGATCCAGATATTAAAGTCATCCGCAGCGATGAATTAACAGTTGAAGAAATCCGCGCGTTGAAACCAGACTATGTGATACTTTCACCAGGACCTGGTAGACCAGCTGATGCGGGCGTATACGAAGACCTATTGCGCGAATGCAAAGGGGAATTCCCAATTCTCGGCGTATGCCTTGGACACCAAGCCATTGGCGAAGTATTCGGTGGCACCGTATCTTACGCAAAACAAGTTATGCACGGCAAACAAAGCGTAGCAAAACAAGTACACCCATCCAAAATCCTTAAAGGCGTACCAGAACAATTTGAAGTGGCTCGATATCACTCCCTAGCGATTATCGATGAAACCATGCCAAGCGAACTCATCGTTACATCCATTACAGACGACGGCGAAGTAATGAGCGTAGAACACAAAGACTACCCGATTTATGGAGTCCAATTCCATCCGGAATCCATCATGACACCGAACGGGGAACAAATGATTCGCAATTTCTTAGAAAAATAACCACTGTTTTGTATTCGAGGGGCTATTCCAAAGCTATAGAACGATAGGGCAGAAATAAGGTCTCTCGGAACTCCGAGTGGCCACCGCCCCACTATGTGGGGCCGCCAAGTCGTTCCTTAAGACCTTATTTCCTGCCAACTCAATCTTGGCATTACTCATTCAATAGCCCCTCTACAGCACATACCTTAAACGATAGACATATTTTCTAAAGAAATATGCGAATCAGAACCCCTAATATAGGAAAAGGTGGTGCAAAGCACCACCAGTCCCACACACCCTGTAAAGAAATGATCTGTGCGTTACTCCATATAATGCGCAGGATCATTTGATAATAGTTTGTATGAGGGATATCTATTAAATTGGTATGATTTTTAGCTGATAGGTGCGATTGGGTTATGTGCGAAGTCGACTTGGCGCCCCGCATAGCGGGGGGTGGCCACTTGGAGGCTGAGGGCATGACCCAATCGTTACCGACTAGGTAGATATGGTATTAATTTAATAGATATCCTCAAAAGGAGTTATAAATGATTAAAGATGCATTATATGCAGTAACGCACGGTCAGGACTTATCCTACGACCTTGCTAAAGATACAATGAACAAAATTATGAATGGCGATGTACCCGAGGTTCCTATGGCGGGTTTCTTGTGTGCTCTTGCAGCAAAAGGCCCTACTGTCGATGAGGTTACGGCTTTTGCTGAGGTTATGCGCGAGAAGGCCGGTTCAGTTCCTCACGAAGGCACAGTTGTGGAAATCGTAGGTACTGGCGGTGATGAGGCTAATACGTTCAACATTTCTACCACATCTGGTTTCATCATTTCCGCAGCAGGTATTCCTGTAGCGAAACATGGTAACCGTAGTGTATCTAGTAAATGTGGCGCTGCAGATTTGATTGAAGCGTTGGGGGCTAAATTAGAGCTTAACGGCGAGCAAAACGAAGCGGTTCTTAACAAAGCCAATATGTGCTTCATGTTTGCCCCTGTGTATCACCAAGCCATGAAATATGCAGGGCCTGTACGTAAGGCATTAGGTGTTCGTACGGTGTTCAATATCCTAGGACCTTTGGCAAATCCTGCAGGTGCTACTGTGGAGTTGATGGGCGTATACGATAAATCCTTAGTAGAACCATTGGCTCGCGTATTGGCGAATCTTGGTGTAAAACGGGGAGCAGTGGTACACGGTTTCGACGGTCTCGATGAGATTACGGCTACCAATAAAACGTATGTATGCGAAATTAATAATGGTACTTTCACAAGCTACGAATTCGATCCTAAGGACTATGGTTTCGAATACGCTGATAAAACTGAGCTTGAAGGTGGCGACGCAACAGTAAATGCTGAGATTACACGCCGCGTTCTCGGTGGTGAGCAAGGCGGTAAACGTACCGCAGTTCTTCTCAATGCTGGCATGGCGATTTACCTTGCAAAAGATGGCATTACATTAGCAGAGGGCATCGAAGAGGCGAAACATATGATCGACTCTGGCAAGGCGCTTGCTACAATGGAACAGTTTGTGAAAGCAACCCACGAGGTGTAACCATTGATTTTAGATAAGATTATAGAGGCGACCAAAATTCGGGTAGCCCAAGAAAAACAGGTGGAATCTCCAGAGTTTGTGAAAGCAGCGGCTTTAGCATTACCATCTGATACAGGATTTCCTTTTGAAGCAGCCCTTCGTCAGCAAGATTTCAATTTCATTTGTGAAGTGAAAAAGGCATCTCCATCAAAAGGCATCATCGCTGAGCACTTCCCGTATTTAGAGATCGCCAAAGAATATGAAGTGGCTGGTGCTGCGGCTATCTCTGTTTTGACGGAGCCAGATTTCTTTAAGGGGGATAAAAAATATCTTCAAGAAATCGCGAGTACTGTGAAAATCCCTGTGCTTCGTAAGGACTTTATCATCGATGAATACCAAATTTACCAAGCGAAGGTGTGGGGCGCTAGTGCGATCCTCTTGATCTGTGCATGTTTAGATGTGCCTACGTTAACAAAGTTCCGTGAATTAGCGGACTCTCTTGGTTTGTCCTCTTTGGTAGAGGCCCATGACGAACATGAGGTACAAATGGCTATCGATTGCGGTGCCCGCATTATTGGCGTTAATAACCGCAATTTGAAAGACTTTACGGTGGATGTACAAAATAGTGTACGTTTGCGTAATCTCGTTGAAGACGATGTGATTTTCGTATCTGAAAGTGGTCTTGAAACGCCAGAGGATATCCAAGTATTGCGCGATAACAATATCGGTGTAGCGTTGATGGGAGAAACCTTCATGCGTTCTCCTAACAAGATTGAGAAACTAGCATATCTCTATGGTTCAACCTACTACACACCAAAGGTTAAAATGTGCGGTATATCCAAGATAGAAACAATTCCTGCTGTAATAGAAGCAAATCCTGACTACATGGGTCTTGTATTTGCACCAAGCAAACGACAAGTTACTGTAGACCAAGCTAAATCATTGGTCAAAGAACTACATAAGCAATATGGAAATCGATATAGTCGAGACGAAGTACAATGCAGTAATGATGTAGTACAAGAATTTATTAAAACGGTAGGCATTTTTGTCAATGAAACGCTAGATAATCTCGTTACGATTGCCACAGAAGTAAATCTTGATGCGGTGCAATTGCACGGTGATGAAGATGAAGCTTTCATCCAATCCTTAAAAGAACGTACTAATGTAGAGGTTTGGAAGGCTGTTCAAATTCGCAGTGCTGCAGATGCAGAGGCGTGGATTGATAGCAGTGCTGATATGCTCTTGTTTGATGCATATCACAAAGACGAGCGGGGCGGTATGGGTGAAGTATTCGACTGGTCCTCGTTAGATGCGTTTGAACGACCGTTTATGCTCGCTGGTGGTATCGATAGCACCAATGTGGCGCGTGCCATTCGTACGGTTCGACCGTACGGCATCGATATCAGTAGCGGCATTGAAACAGAAGGCGTGAAGGACGATGAGAAGATAAAAGCTTTCACTAACATTGTGAGAACAATAGCAATGCCATAGTATGGCGTGCTAGCAGGAATGGTATATAGAAAGGTAAGTTATATGAGTGAACAAAGACATGGCTATTTTGGCTCCTTTGGGGGTCAATTTATGCCAGAAACATTGATGAATGCAGTCATCGAATTGGAAGAGGCGTACAATAAGTACAAAGATGATCCTGATTTCGTACATGAACTTGAGGAGTTACATAAAAAATATACAGGTCGTCCATCCCTGTTATACTATGCGGACCGTATGACAAAGGACCTTGGGGGAGCCAAAATTTATTTAAAACGTGAGGACTTAAACCATACTGGTTCTCACAAGTTGAATAACGTAATCGGCCAAATGTTATTGGCAAAACGGATGGGTAAAACACGCGTTATTGCTGAAACCGGAGCAGGTCAACACGGCGTGGCTACAGCAACTATCGCGGCGTTAATGGATATGGAGTGCGAAGTATACATGGGTGCAGAGGACTGTGAACGTCAAGCGCTTAACGTATATCGTATGGAATTGCTAGGCGCTAAGGTACATCCTGTAACAACAGGGACTAGTACATTGAAAGATGCGGTTTCCGAAGCGTTGCGCGAATGGACAAACCGCATGTCCGATACGCACTATGTATTGGGCTCCGTTATGGGTGCCCATCCATTCCCTATGATCGTTCGTGATTTCCAATCTATTATCAGTCGTGAAGCGCGTGAGCAAATCCTTGAGGCAGAAGGCAAATTGCCAACAGCTGTTATGGCTTGTGTAGGCGGTGGCTCCAATGCGATGGGCATGTTCTATCACTTTATTCCAGATGAAGGGGTTCGCCTCATAGGTTGTGAAGCAGCAGGTCGCGGCATCGATACAGAGGAACATGCGGCGACAATCGCGAAAGGGTCTGTTGGTATTTTCCACGGTATGAAATCTTACTTCTGCCAAGATGAAGATGGTCAAATTGCTCCAGTATATTCTATTTCTGCAGGTCTCGATTACCCTGGCATCGGTCCTGAACATGCGTACTTGCACGATAGCGGTCGTGCTGAATATGTGCCTGTTACAGATGACGAAGCAGTAGATGCCTTTGAATATTTATCTCGCTTGGAAGGTATTATTCCTGCGATTGAAAGTGCTCATGCGGTGGCACATGCACGTAAAATTGCTCCTACTATGAGCAAGGACGACATCATTATTATTTGTTTATCTGGTCGCGGTGACAAAGACGTAGCGGCTATGGCGAAATATAGAGGGGTGGATCTTCATGAGTAACATTAAAGACGCTTTCACAAAGGGCAAGGCATTCATCCCGTTCATTAGTGCTGGTGACCACGGTATTGAAAATACAGAACGTTATATTCGCATTATGGTGAAAGCCGGTGCAGACATGGTGGAAATCGGTATTCCCTTCTCTGATCCAACAGCGGAAGGCCCAGTTATCCAAGAAGCAAGTACACGCGCATTATCTACAGGCGTAAAAATCAATGATATCTTCGATATGGTGCGTCGTCTGCGTACAGGTGATGATGCGGTGACTATACCGCTCGTATTCATGACCTATTTGAATCCTATTTACGTATTTGGTCGTGAAAAATTCTTTACCCTCTGTGAAGAGGTGGGAATCTCTGGTGTTATCGTACCAGACATGCCGTTTGAAGAAAAAGGCGAGCTCGCTAGTGTGGCTCATAAGCATGGTGTTGAAGTTGTATCCTTAATTGCGCCAACATCTGAAAACCGCATCGAAATGATCGCCAAAGACGCAGAAGGCTTTGTATACTGTGTATCCTCACTTGGCGTTACGGGGATGCGTAGTGAAATCAAGACGGATATTAAATCCATTGTTGAAATGATTCGCAAATATACGGATATCCCGGTAGCTGTTGGTTTTGGTATCTCTAAGCCAGAACAAGCGGAAGCTATGGCGCGCGTATCCGACGGTGCTATCGTAGGCTCTGCCATCGTTAAAATCGTGGCAGAACACGGTGAACATGCGGATCAAGCGTTGTTTGATTACGTACAATCCATGAAACAAGCTGTTCTAAAGGCTGGCGCATAACATAATAACTCATATAGCCTTGGGAAAAATTATATAGGGGATAACACAAAAGGACGTTATACAATGTATAACGTCCTTTTCATTGGTTGGTTAATTTAGTTTTGTATTTTTAGGGCTAGTAATATGTATTATGCGCAAGGCTTAGTCATTAGAGGATTCAGAACGTTGATGTCGTTCACTGCGTTTTGCTGTTGCATTTTTATCATGCTTTTCACGTTCAGATATTCTATGCTTTCTGTGCTTTTTCTTTTTATCATTTACTTTGTACCATGGATGATCGCTACTATCTACTGTGCCATCATCATTTTTTATCATGCGATGATTTTCACCGATTTTGAAGTGGTAATCTTTGGCTTGGACTACATTAGTACCAATACCAACTGTTAAGAAGGCACCTAAGCTGGCCAAGGCTACTGCTTTCATTAATTTAGCTTTCATAATTATCTCCTGTATAATTGATTGTACAAATTTTAGTTGTAAGAAATATATCTGTAGTATAGGCATATTTCATGAACAAAAAATGAATCAACTAAGTTGATAAATCATAGTATAATAGGAATATCTATATATGTTTATTATCTAATATTATCTAAGATTATAGTAGGAGCTTTATGAAACAGAGAGTATACGAAATCCTCTATCGTGAGCTAGTGGAAAACTATGCGAACAGTAAGGGACGTACCAATACAGCCGATTTTTGGCTCACCATAAGTGCTATATCCTTTGTATATGGCTTAATTATATGTATTACAGGGCTTGCAACCTACATACCGTACGGATTTCTTTATGCTGTATCTATTGGTGGCGGTGTATTATTTGTATTGTCCATCCTGTTATGCTTGCCGAAGATTATGCTAATGGCAAGACGGTTACGAGACTCTAATAATGATCCAACGTTGATGATTTTGCTTTTGGTTCCTATTTTAGGCTGGCTTGCATTATTGTATCTATTCTGTAAGCGCACATCGCCTGTATCTAATGGATTAGAGGAAAAACGTTCCGTATCAGGCCTTTTTATCGTGGCTATATTAGTATTAGGCTGCTTAGCTATTAGTGCAGGTAGTACAATGATTAATCATAATTTTATAGTAGAGGAGACTGCTTATGGCAATTTAGAACCTAGTTCGTTAACGAAACAAGCAAATCGTCTTTTACAAAGTGAAACGGCTACAACAGAGGGGCGTACTGTGGTAAGTAATTATTATGAAGCTCTCAATAAAAAGGATTATCATGGTGCATATCGTTATTTGAGCGCTCGTGCTATGGAACGATATGGTACCTTTGAACTATGGGAACAAGCCATGACTAAGGAAGAGGTTCCTAAGGTGAAAGCGATACAGCTTGACTATGTTTCTCAAGACCAAGATGATGATATTGTTGTAAACTATATGGGCTTTACCGTTACTTTTAAAGATAAATCAGAGCCTTTATTAGTTCGTTTGTATAATGAAGGCAAAGGCTGGAGCATTGTTGCTATTGAAGCCGCGGAGGAGGATTAGGTTATGTCAACCATAAATATATATGATTTGAACTATACTGATGCCTTCAAATTAGGTATTAGGAATTATGCTAATTTTAACGGTCGTGTTAGCCGTAGTGAATATTGGCGATTCGTGGCAGGCGTTACATTGATACAAGGATTACTTGGCATTTTAGCTTTACTTTGTAGTACCTTGGGCTTCCCTAATTATGAAGCGCTTATCGATAATATTGCTGTAGGGGTATCCCTTTTCTTTACAGTTCCCAATATAGCTATCACAGTGCGGCGTATGCATGATATTGGCCGGAGTGGTTGGACGCAGCTAATCTCATTTATTCCTGTTATAGGATTCTTTATATTTCTCATTTACGAATTGCGTCGTGGCGATGAAAGAGAGAATTCATATGGTGAAAGAACCGGATATACACCTATTACTCCTGAGGTTAGCAAAGCTACTGGTCTAGAAGAAACTCCATCCCGTCGCCAAGATTGGGCGATGGGGATTGCTATCTTTATTATCCAATCTATTATTATTGCTGATATCATTAGAGAGATATTATGGTATGGTATTAATGGAAATGGATATATGTAATAAAGATCTGCATTTATTAACAATCTCATTATTTTATTTTATAAAAGTTTAACATCTCCTTTATAGACAATATAACACTTTGTAGTAAAATGAATTTCAGATGAATTCAAAAATATAGATATTAATAAATAAAAAATATCTAAGTTCTTATATGTGTTAAGTACCGCAGGACTTCGTAATCTTTGCTGATTCCTGTTTGTAACTAGAAGGAGTTTATTATGAAATCTTGTCCCTATTGTGGACATGAAGTGTTAAAAACAGAGTGTTACTGCCCAGAATGTGGGCATGTTAGTAGGCCACAAATCTCGTTAGATAAATACAATCTAGGCTTGATTGAAAACTTTAAACAATGTTTGGTTTATAAATATGCTGATTTTGATGGTCGTGCAAGTCGTAGTGAATATTGGCATTTCTTGTTAGTCTATCAATTGTTGTTTGTGGCCATTCTATTTACTTGTGCTTTTTTGAGCTATATTAGCCCACTATCTAGCGTAGTAGGCGTAGGTTTTGGCTTGGTCATTCTTGTTCTTTTGTCCGTGATTATGGTTATTCCTGGTGTGGCCGTTTCAGTACGACGCTTACACGATCAAGGCCGATCAGGCGGACTCGTATTTATTGGATTTATCCCGGTGGTAGGGACCATTATCCTGTTGATCCTTATGGCTCTACCTGGTGAAAGCCTATCAAATCGCTTTGGTCCCCCTACAGGTCAAGTGGTTGTAACAAAACAAATGGCCCGTGAATTAGGTCTTATTGATACTACGCCATCTATGGGACTAACTGCAGGACTATTCTGCGCTATCTTTGTGCTTTGGTTCTTGGTAGATAAACTACTTATGACTAGTGCGATGTAGGCTATGATGTATCCTATTTATCTACTTGCTCAAAAGGGTGATGAAGGTGATAACCAATACGGATCTCCAATGAGCTATGAAGTTGTCACTGCTGAAGAAGCTGCTCGCACTGGTCTTAAAGAAACTCCAACTGACGACATGGATCGTAAATTCATGTACGTGTGCATTGCAATTATTATTCTTGAATTAATTCTCATGAGTGCAATCTAATAATTGTATTTACAATAAAGCCTACATAAGTAGGCTTTTTCTTTTGCTTAATGAGAAAAAAATTTTTATTAAACTTAGAAATGAAGTATTTGACAATTCCCCCTCGTGAGTCCTATAATTATCTATTATATGAATATTGCGTTGAAAAAGACGGCATGTCTCAGACGGATTTAGTAGAGACCAAACTCATGGGCTGAAAGGTTTGGAAATCTAGAGATGTGCGGATCACTTTGGAGCAAGCGGCAACGCCGCCGGTGAACACCGTTATATGTTTAAGTGGCTTTCACAGTTTACGTGATGAGTTGCGTCTTATGTGTTACAATCATGTGTTAGCATGGTGTGACAATCGCAGTTGCGGTGGCGTTATCTTTCACTCGTAACGAGAGTCAGTAGGGTGGTACCACGGATATGACGTCCGTCCCTTCGGGGACGGGCGATTTTTTTATGTAAAAGGAGCACATCATGGATTACGGTAAGACGTTACATTTGCCTGAAACAGAATTCCCAATGCGCGGCAATTTGCCTAAGCGCGAACCAGAGATCTTAAAATTCTGGGAAGATAACAAGATTTATCAAAAACGTTTGGAGTTGCGTAAAGACGCAAAGCCATTCATTTTGCATGATGGCCCGCCATATGCAAATGGTAAATTGCACATCGGTCATGCCCTCAACAAAACGTTGAAGGACATTATCATGAAATACAAGACTATGACTGGTCACTATACGCGTTACATCCCTGGTTGGGATACGCACGGTTTGCCAATCGAGCATGCGGTTATCAAAAACACAGGTCTTAACCGTCATGAAATGGCTCCATTGGACTTGCGCAATAAATGTAAGGAATATGCATTGGAGTGTGTAGAAACACAAAAACAAGACTTCATTCGCTTTGGTGTATTAGGCGAATGGGACCGTCCTTATTTGACATTGCGCCCTGAGTTCGAAGTAAAACAACTTGGTATCTTCGGCGAAATGGCAAAACGGGGACACATCTATAAAGGTCTTAAAACTGTATACTGGTGTACTCACTGTGAAACTGCATTGGCAGAGGCAGAAATCGAATACGCTGAGAAAAAATCCTTCTCTATCTACGTAAAATTCCCTTACGTATCCGAGAAAAAGGTAACATTGCCAGCTGGCGTAGAGCCTAAACAAGCATATGCTGTTATCTGGACAACGACTCCTTGGACAATGCCTGCCAACGTAGCAATCTCCGTTAACCCTGAGCTTGAATATGGCTGGGTAAAAGTAGGCGAAGAATATTACTTGATGGCTACTGAGCTTGTTGAACCGGCTATGAAAGATATCGGTATCGAAGACTACGAAATCGTAAACCGTTTCTCCGGTGCAGATTTAGAATTGGCTGATTTCAAACATCCATTTGTAGAACGTAATTCCACAGTATTGCTTGGTGACCATGTAACACTTGAAGCTGGTACTGGTTGCGTACATACAGCTCCTGCACACGGTGAAGATGACTTTAATATCGTTATGCGTTATAACAAGGAAGGTAAAACAGAGCTTCCTATCGTATCCCTTGTTAACGAAACTGGTAACTATACAAAACAAGTGGACGACAACCGTTATGGCGATACTGAATTCCCATTGGCTGGCGTAGAAATCCACG
>ERZ773060.517-NODE-517-length-12833-cov-5.76976_pt1 | contig 12833 bp, 12 predicted proteins | sample MGYA00580628_ERZ773060 | MGnify/ENA primary metagenome ERZ773060 (study PRJEB29015, sample SAMEA2738019) | human oral metagenome | biome: human oral; feature: human-associated habitat; material: dental | place: China | collected 2045 ... | reverse complement strand
AGTCCTAACCGCCCCTACGGGCTTTGCCCTGAAGGGGGAGAGATATGATTGCTGCCCTCACCCCAACCCCTCTCCCAGAGGGACTGGAACAGCTCGCTCAGCGAGAGAGGGGCTTATCCGCCGAATTGCAACCACCCCCCTAAAACCCGATAAAAAGCCCTCCGTGTGGAGGGCTTTTCTTTGCGCGCGATACGGCAGGCGGTTATGGCGTGGCCGGGGCGCTGTCGCCGTCTTCTTTTTTCATGAAGTAATTCATCCCCGCCTTGAGCAGTGCGGGCGACATGATGACCGAGCTGACGGTGTCGGCGGAGAGTGTCGCGGGCAAGGTGGCGAGGTTGCTGACGATGTTCATCACGTCCGCCTCGCGCTTGCTGTGGCGTACCTTGATTTCGATGGGCAGGTTTTTGTCCTGCTGGAAGCGCTGGTCGTAGGGCAGGTTCGGCGGTTTGATAAACAGCGAGCCATTCATCGGCAGGCAGCGGCCATAGGCGGGCTCGTTGCCGATTTTGCGCGGCTGGAAGTCCAGCGCCTGCAATTTGGCGACTTCCGTCGGCTCGGTGGTGTCGTAGCGCAGGCAGACTTCGCTGGAGAAATGCTGGCGGTCTTTTTCATCCAGAATCACCGTCAATACCTGATAGGTTTTGCTGCCACTCTGGTCGGTAAAGAGGAATTGGCGCGGCAGGTCGCTGGTCAGTACCCGCATCAACTCTGCCGATTCGGCCTTGTTTACCGCAAACCAGTAGATTTGTCCGACGAGAATCAGGCTGCCCGCCTGCAGTGGCGGGCGGTCTTCGCTGACCTGGCCGAAGGCGACGAGGTTGTCGCCGCCAAAGGTACGGTCGTCGTTGACGGTGGTGAGCGGCGGGTTTTTCGTCCATTGTTGTGCGGTCATGCAGCCGCCGAGGGCCAGGGCGACGGCGAGGGTGAGCATTTTGCGGGGCATCAGAGTCTCCGTAAGGGGTTTGTCCAAGTATAGCCATCCACCGAAAGCCTCATACTGTGTTGCGTCGCCTCGCCGTACAACCGCGTACTGCCTTCGGCGACGCGCCTTGTCTGAAACTTTCGGTGGATGGCTATATAGCGCAATGAAAAAGCCCGCCGTAGCGGGCTGTCTGGTCGGGCTGGAATCAGCGCAGCATCAGCAGTGCCTTGCCGTTGACGCGGACTTCGTCGCCGTTGACGTCGATTTGCAACGGGTAATTGCCATCGCCATCGGCAGGCAGGCGATCCTTGCCGAGTGCGAGGGTGAGCAGCGGCAAGAGACCGCTGTCGCGGGCGAAATCGCCATAGAGGATAAACTCGCCACGGGTGCCGTTCAGTTGGGCGATGTTGTATGGCGGCGGGAACAGCAGCGGGAAGAGCAGGCTGCCGCTGACATGGGTAATCTGTTCGTGATTGCTGCTGACGATGAGGCGGTTGCCGTCCGCCTCCTGCTGGAGCGAGAGGTAAAGGCGATCGCCGTTGAGTGCCTTGGCGACGGGCAGGTCGAAGGTCGGGCTGGTTTGCACCTCCAGATTGCGCAGGCTGCCGTTGTCGCGGTGATAGGCGGTGATGGTGCTGTGTTGCAGGCGCTGGCTCGCCACTTTGCCCGCGCTGCCCTTGCGCTTGATGGTGATGTCTTCAATGCGGTATTTCTGCTCGGCGCGGGTGAGGCTGCCTTGCAGATTGAACAGGGTAATGCCCTGTTCCTCGTCGCTGGCGAGATCGCGACGGACGAGGTTCAGTTGGGCGGCGCTCAGGCGCAGCGTTTCGCCATCGCTGTGGCAGGTACCGCTGCTGCGGGCGAGATCAATACTGCGGCGGCCTTCCAGCCATTGCTGCCTGCCGAGCAGCCATTCGCCGTTGCCACGACCGGGAGTGCGGATATGGCTGTGCCAGCCCAGGGTGAGGCCGTCGCTGTCGAGATTGGCGGTACGGTTCGGCGCGATGCGGATGAACTGGTGTATCTGCCCCAAAATGGCGATGCGCGTTTGCAGTTGCAAGTGGTTTTCCGGCAGGTAGGCGGCAAAACGGCCATCGCTTTTGCCGTTGGAAATGCTGGCACTGACGAGATTGATGCCGCTGTTAAACAGCGGCGCGTGATTGATGCGGGCGTGCAGGGTGGTGCTGTACCAGGTTGGCTGGCCGCTATAAGGGCGGAAACTGACGTGCAGCTCGGCCTGGCTGCTGAAATAGCCGCGCTGATAATGCTCAAGCTGCAGTTCCAGGCCTTTGCCGCGCAGGCGCAAGGCATCGGGGCCATCGAGGAAGGCACGCAACTGCCCCTCGATTTGCGGCGCGATGAAAGAGGGCGCGAGGATGGCGATGATGAGCCAGATGACGGCGATAAAGGCAAGGGTGCGTTTGATCATGGGCGCGGGCGTCCGGTTGCAGTTTGAGCGTGTAGTGTAGGGGCGGGCAGGGCGCTTGGCAAATAATTTGTGACGATTTGGTTAGAAACAGGATTATGCGATAGCGATGCGCGCCGCATCACAAAAAAACGCGCCAGACGGCGCGCGTTGGTTAGCCATTTTTGCGATAGCGCAAATCCCAGACGCCGTGGCCGAGGCGTTCGCCCCGGCGCTCGAATTTGGTTTGTGGCCGCCACTCGGGGCGCGGCGCGTAGCCGTCGGCGTTGCCGAGGTTGTGCCATTTCGGGTCGCCCGCGAAGACGTCGCGCATCCATTCGGCGTATGCCGCCCAGTCGGTGGCGCAGTGGATTTCGCCGCCCGCGCGCAGTTTGTGCCAGATGAGGTCGGTGAAGGGCTGCTGCACGATGCGGCGCTTGTGGTGGCGCGCTTTCGGCCAGGGGTCGGGGAAGTAGATTTGCACGCGCGCGAGCGTGCCGTCGGCGACGTGGTCGCGCAGGATGGCTACGGCATCGTGGCGGATGAGGCGCAGGTTGTCGATGCCAGCGGCGGCGGCGGCAAGCATGGCGTGGCCGACGCCGGGGCGGTGGACTTCGATGCCGATGTAGCCCGCTTGCGGCGCGGCAGCGGCCATTTGTACGAGGCTGTCGCCATTGCCGAAGCCGATTTCGAGAATGAGGTCGCGCGCATCATTAAAGAGTGCGGGCGCATCCAGCCGCAGCGCGTCATCGACTTCCAGTCCGTAACGCGGCCAATGGTCGGCGAAGGCGCGTTCCTGCCCGGCGGTGATGCGTCCCTGGCGCAGGACGTAGCTGCGGATGGCGCGCTTTTTGTCCGCTTCAGTCGCGTTTGTCATGTTCGATGATGGCGTAGGCGGAGTGGTTGTGGATGGATTCAAAGTTTTCGGAGGAGACGCGGTACGCCTTGATACGCGGGTCGGCGTTCAGGCGGGCGGCGACGTCGCGCACGATGTCTTCGACGAATTTCGGGTTTTCGTAGGCGCGCTCGGTGACGTATTTTTCGTCCGGTCGCTTCAGTGTCGCCCAGATTTCGCAGGAGCCTTCTTCTTCGCCGATGCGGATGAGGTCTTCAAAGGTAAACGGCGTTTTTTCGTCGTATTCGGCGTGGATGATGATGTGCGAGCGCTGGTTGTGCGCGCCGTATTTGGAGATTTCTTTGGAGCAGGGGCAGAGGCTGGTGACGGCGATGGTGATTTCGGCGCTGACGATGCAGTCCTCCACGCCGCCGTCGGCGATGAGGGTCACTTCGTAATCGAGCAGGCTTTCGGTTTTGCTGACCGGCGCCTGTTTTTTCACGAAATAGGGGAAGGTGAGGATGATGCTGCCTTCGGTGGCGTTCAACCGCTTCAGCATTTCCGCGTGCAGCGCGGCGAAGCTGTCGAGGCTGATGGTGCCCGCTTCATTCAGCAGGTGGATGAAGCGCGACATATGCGTGCCTTTTTGCTGGTGCGGCAGGGCGACGGTCATCTCTGCGGTGGCGACGGTCGGCTGCGCGCCGTCAGGGGTGGCGACGTGCAGCGGGATGCGGATGTCGCGGATGCCGACGCGGGTAATGGCGATGTGGCGGGTATCGGGTTTTCCCTGAACGTCAGGGATGGTCGTTTGGTTCATGGTGTTGGCTTTCGCGTGGTTAAAAGGCGGCTATTATCGTTTGTACGACAGGGGGCTGCAATGTGGGGAGGCGGCGGTGGCAGGAACAGTTAGACCAGAAGTCCGAAAAATTTGTCGGCGATTAATTCTTTACGCGCCTTGATAAAATCATCAAACCTGTCCATCCCCCATAATTCCCTGTCTTTGGGAATCAGGTGGCGCTCCAGATAAGCATCATCCTTATCCTTGAACCATTCCACTGGCGAGGCATCACCTTTGCCACCGGCACCGTTTTCTTCACGCGTCAGCAGCATACAGTTTGCCAACTGGTCGCGTTGGTGTTTGTTATATTTCATGACAGGCTTTCCTGTTTCAGGATTCTTTGTTTTTATTGCCTTTAACCTGCTTTGCGGGAATATATGATCTATCTGGAGAAGGTTGTTGTCATAGGCAGGTGTATTGGAGGTATTTTGATACCAAAGGCTCATAATCAGGTGGATATTCTTTGAACCATATCCCATTGCAAAAAATCGGTCTTTGGTAATTTCGAGGCTGCGATTTTGATCGCGAATGACGCGGTAGCATTCCTCTGCATCAAATCCATTGCGTTCTCTAATTTTTCTCACCAGTGTATCGATAATCTGGTCTGGCTGTCCGCTAAAGGCACCACTTAATAGTGTGCGTATCAGGAATGTATCCATATCTTTGGCTGTCTTCCAGGCTGGCGGATAATGATAATGTACATAGATGAGCGGGATGAGTGCCAGGTAAGAAGGTAATGCCTTGTCGTCTTTAACATAGGTTTTTTCGCGCACAAAATCCGCAACCGCCTTGATGGAATCACCCAGTTTGCTCCACTGCTTTTCGATAGCTTCACGAACGCCGGGTTGACGGAATTTGGATACTTCATACCGTGCGCCCTGATCCAGTAGCACCAGGCAGGTCTTGAGAACAAAATCGCGGTTAAAAGCGAAGCCATGCCGGTTCACCTCACCTAGCAGTTCCTCCATGCGATCGTCTGCGACGTCCCATGTGGCATTAAGCAATGAAAACAACAGGTCTGATTTTTCCAGTTTAGTACCACCAGAGTTGGCACGGATAAAGATTTCTACCACATCGTCATCGGAGTAAAGTTCCGGATTGTCAATGCTGTCGAGTTCTTGATAGGTAATTACTTCTTCCATTTTGAAGGTACGATCTATCAGATCAAGATTGGTTTCTATCTGCTCTTTTTCACGCTCTGTAAAAGTACGTTCAAGTTTGGTCTCCATATCTTTGATTAACCCGGGCTTCTTTTTTGTGGTCATTACCAGTTCTTTGAATTTTATCCAGGGGAATACCGCATCAGTATTCTTTTGAAATTTGAAGTGGTATTTGATGTCATCTGGCGGGACGCCAATATCATCACTCAATATGTCAAAATACAATTCCCGCCCGGCAAAGCTGCCACATAAGCCAATGTAGAGGCTTTGCAAGCGCTGTTGTCCGTCCAGTACCAGACATTTCTTTTCGCCGTCTTCCGGAACGTAGGAATTACTTGGTACAAGATCTGCTCTCCAGTTATCGATAAATTTGCGACGGCGTATTTCGCTTTTGGTTTTCCAAACCAGGAGTGTGCTGATGGGATACTCGCGCAAGATGGAATCAAACAGGCGGCAGATTTGTTCTTCACTCCATACAAATGACCGCTGAATATTGGGTAGCCAGAAGCCGCCCTCTTCCTCTGGAATATTCAGGAAACTGACTATTTTCCGGATGGTTTGTTTTTGGTTTTTCATGTGTTTCTCCTGGGAATGAAACGGCTTCGTTACGTGGGGTGAAGTGAAGTTTTTATGGCCATTTACATACACGTTCACCGCTATTGTGTATGTAAATGGCAGCTTGCGAATGTTGTCGGTCAGCCGTCTTTGCCCAGACGCGGTACGGCGCTGTCGCTGCCGCTGCCGTCGGTGATGAGGCCGGTCTCGATGTAGAGCGCCAGTTTGGCGCGGGTGTCGCTGATGTCGAGGTTGCGCAGGGTGAGTTGGCCGATGCGGTCTGCCGGGGTGAAGGCGGCGTTTTCGATTTTTTCCATGGAGAGGCGCTCCGGTGCGTAGGTGAGGTTCGGCGATTCGGTGTTGAGGAAGCTGTAGTCGTTGCCTCGGCGCAGCTCGAGGGTGACTTCGCCGGTGATGGCTTTTGCCACCCAGCGTTGCGCGGTTTCACGCAGCATCAGCGCCTGCGGGTCAAACCAGCGGCCCTGGTAGAGCAGGCGGCCAAGGCGGATGCCGTTGATGCGGTATTGTTCGATGGTGTCTTCGTTATGGATGCCGCTGACGAGGCGTTCGTAGGCGATGTGCAGCAGTGCCATGCCGGGCGCTTCGTAGATGCCGCGTGATTTGGCTTCGATAATGCGGTTTTCGATTTGATCGCTCATGCCGAGGCCGTGCCGCCCGCCGATGCGGTTTGCTTCGAGCATGAGTTCGACCGGGTCGGGGTATTCGCGTCCGTTGAGCGCAACCGGCACGCCTTCGGCAAAGCGCACCCGCACGGTTTCCGGCTTGATGGCGATGTCTTCGCGCCAGAAGGCGACGCCCATGATCGGGGCGACGATACGCACGCTGCTGTCGAGTTGTTCGAGGTCTTTGGCTTCGTGGGTGGCGCCGAGGAGGTTGGAGTCGGTGGAATAGGCTTTTTCCGCGCTCATTTTGTAGTTGAAGCCGTTGTCGGTGAGGAATTGGGACATTTCCGCACGGCCGCCGAATTCGTCAATAAAGCGCTGATCCAGCCAGGGTTTGTAGATTTTGAGGTGCGGGTTGGTCATCAGACCGTAGCGGTAGAAGCGCTCAATGTCGTTGCCCTTGAAGGTGCTGCCGTCGCCCCAGATGTGGACGTCATCTTCCTGCATTGCCGCGACTAGCATGGTGCCGGTGACGGCGCGGCCGAGCGGGGTGGTGTTGTAGTAGGTGAGGCCACCGGTGGTGACGTGAAAGGCGTTGCTTTGGATGGCATTGATGGCCTCGCGCACCAGCTGGCTGCGGCAGTCAATGAGCCGCGCCTGCTCGGCGCCGTATTCTTTGGCTTTGCGCGGGATGGCATCGTAGTCGCTTTCGTCCGGCTGGCCGAGGTTGGCGGTGTAGGCGAAGGGACGCGCGCCTTTTTGTTTCATCCACAACAGCGCAGCGGAGGTATCCAGCCCGCCGGAGAACGCGATGCCGACTTTTTCGCCGACGGGCAGGTGTTGCAGGATGGTTGCTTGACTCATGACAGTTTCCTCTTGAGGTTAAAGGGAACCGCATTTTATCGCCTTTGCCGCAGTGCGGCGGCGATTCGGACACAAAAAACGGGCGGGCATCGCTGCACCGCCCGCCACATGGAGAACCGGTTTAATTGACCATGCAACGCACCGGCGCGAATTGCCCCGGGATTTGCGCATGACAGCGCCAGTCAAGGATGCCGTTGGGAATTTGGTAGAGTTCAAAAGTCAGGCTGCCATTTTGCAGACCGTCGTATGCTTCGTTGTTGAAGGACAATTCGATGCTGTTGCCTTGCAGATTCTCATTGTTCACTTTCACATTGATGTCGTAGTAATTGCCGTCGCGCTCGTAGTAGGGCATGGTGGACGGGAACGCCTGCTCGGCACGGATGTAATCCATTACGCTCTTGCCAGCCTTGACCAGCTCGCCATAGGCGGCTTCTGCCTGCTTTTTCGCCTGATAGCTGTCATAAAACGGTTTGCCAGCAAAGAAGGCGACCAGCAAGGCGCCCGCCAGCATTCCCAGAAAGACGAAGGAACGCCCCATCGAGAGAAATTTGTTACGCGAGGCAATGCTTTTTTCCCATTCTTCCAGCTCAACCGTCATCTGGTTGTAGCGCGCCTTTTGCGCGTTACGCAGTGCTTCTTCGCTGCCATATTCCTTGCCGCTGACATCGACAAAGGTTTGCTTCGGCTTCTGCTCCCCCTTGATTTGAAAGGAAACGTAATAATCGCCACGCAATGCGCCATCAATGCCGAGTTCGTCGTCATAGGCACCGCGTTTTTCCGGATCGGAAAGGGTTTCGTCAATCTTTTTGAGGGTAGCGGCGTATCGGCCTTCCGTATCCTTCCGGCGCAGCGCCTCAATCGCCTGGCGGATTTCCTGCACGCCAGCGGTCGTTTTGATACCCAAGATGCGGTAATAATTGTGTGTTGTCGCAGCCATAAATATTTCCTTAGGAGAGTCGCGGCGAAGCCCCTGAAATTCCTCAGGGTTACAGTCCTTGCCAGCCACGGTTGAGTCATGCGGACGTTACTATGATGTGTCAAAATTGTAATCTATCCCTCCCGGAAAAAGCAAAACATTTTTTACTCATGATGTTACCGCGCTTCGCCAATCGCATCATTGGCGCGCTCCGCGTCGCGCAACACATCCAACGCCACCCGACCTTCCACCTGTGCGCCGCAACCATCGGCGCTGGCCGACAGCGTGCTGCATGACATGACAAAATCAAACCCTTCCAGCTCCGGCTGATGACGCGGCTGGCCGTAGCTGCCCGCCTCCTGCACCCCGTGCTGCGCCAGCAGCTCATTAAAGAACGCGGCAAAACGCGGTACGTGCGGCGCGTTCGCCTGTTGGCGGAACCCTTCCGCCGGCAAGAGTGCTTGCAAATCCTCGGGCAAACACGCCGCGACACGGTCGCCCTTGCCGAAATACCAGAAGCGGCGGCTGGTCAGCGCCTGTTGCCCTTCCTCCACATCGCGCGCGAAATCGGCGGCGGTATGCCCCGACCATGACGGCAGCGGATTGCGGCTGTTTGGCGGGAAAATCGCATCCGCCGCATCCAGCACATTGCGCGGTACGCGACGACGCTCACCCGTGCGGCATTGCGCGCTGTATTCCGGCCACGGCAGCGCCTCATCAACGACAAAAGCGAACACCAGCCGCACCCGGCCATCCTCGCCGGACAGCCCCAGCAACACATCATCCGCCCGCGCCTGCGCCCGCACCTGCGGTTGCGACAGGGCAAACGACGCCAGGCCGTCGCGCACAAACGGCGCACAGCCGCCATCAAAAAACACCGGAAACGAGAACAGGCGGGCATTCGCGGCAACAACAAACATAAAAACCTCCATTACAAAAACAGCGGCATTCTACGCGCCGCCTGCCAGAAAAGCCCGTACAATGCCGCCCATAGCCCAAACCCGCACAACCGAAAACATGGACATTGCCGAAAAACTCAAACACTACCTCGAAAACCTCGCCGCCCGTGGCCTCACCAGCGCGCTCAACCCCGGCGCAGGCGACGCCGAACTGAAAAACTTTGAAAGCGAACACGGCGTGCGCCTGCCCGACAGCCTCGCCGCCATCTACCGCGCCTTCAACGGCCAAATCCACGACCGCATCCCGCCGGGCGAACCGCGCTGGCTGGGGCTGGACGAAATCTACGGCAAACAACAAGAATGGCGCGAATTTTGCGAAAACTACTACGGCAAACACTGGCCGCAAGTGCGCCTGCCGCACATCGACGCCGCAGGACTGGCGAAAAACACCCTCTACAACCCCTTCTGGATACCCTTCATGGCGGACAACGAAGGCTTCTACTGCATCGACTACGACCCCGAACCCCAGGGTACCAGCGGCCAGGTCATCTACGCCCAAATCAACACCGAACCCGAAAACAGCAACATCCTCCACTTGGACGACAGCTTCGCACTGTGGTTTGACAGCCACGCGCACGCCATCACCACCCACCGCCACGCCGTCAGCCTCGCCACCCTGCTCGACGAATACCTCGCCCTGCAAAAAGCCAACCCGGCGCTGCCGCACAACCCGCCCGCCAACCCGAACGACATCCGCATCAGCGAGCACCTCTACGGCGTTCGCTTCCCCGCCACCCTCAAAAAAATCTGGAGCGTGTTTAACGGCTACAGCGCCCCCACCGCTGATGGCGAACGCTGGATTGGCCACCAGGACATCGCCGCCGTACAAAAAATGTGGCAGGAAAAAGTGCGCGAACGCATCAATGGCGACCCCAATGACACCGTCCGCCCCGACGCCGACCAAACCAGCCAAACCCAACCGTACTACACCCACCCGTCCTGGCTGCCCGTGTACCAAAGCGGCGACATCCTCATCGCACTCGACTACGCCCCGACCGAAGACGGCAGCGACGGCCAGCCGCTGGTCATCTACAACACCGCCGACTACGAAATCCTCGCCGATTACGACAGCTTCGACGAATGGCTCTACACCTACCTCAGCTACCAGCTCTACCCCGAAGACGACGAGCCGGCGCATATCGCCGCTGCCAGCGCCAACTACCGCCGTGAAATCACCAGCCACCTCGAACAATACCTCGGCCCCGTCACCGCCACCTTCCGCCGCGAAGACAGCGAAAGCCCGATAGACCTCCTCTGGTGGCGTCCCGGCGAAGGTCGCCCCTACCACACCCTCGCCACCCTCGGCCTCTCCGACCGGCCAATGGACATCCCGGACGAAATCCCGAACAAAACCGCCGCCGAACGTGCCGAACTGATGATCATGCTGCCGCCCGAATGGAACATCAGCCCGGACAACCTCAAAAGCGAACAGGGCTACTGGCCGATCGCCTGGCTCACCATGATCGCCGACTTCGCACGCACGCCGGGCAACTGGCTCGGCACCGGCCACATCTTCCCCAACGGCGAGCCGATGACCGCAATCGCCGACACGCCCTTCTCCGGCGTGCTGGTACTGCCGCCCTTTGTCAGCCACCCGCACGAATACTGCGTCTTCCACAGCCGCGACGGCACCCGCCTCAACCTCTACGCGCTCATCCCGCTCTACCCCGGCGAAATCGCACTCAAAACCCGGGAAGGACTGGACACCCTGCTCGAACACTTCGACGACAGCGGCATCAACAGCGAAATCGTCAATCCCCGCCGCAAGGACAGCAGCCGCTGAAGACAGGCAATACACCTTAAAGTCCCAGACACAGAATCCGCCATAGGGTGCGCCTCGGCGCACCATCCGGGTGATGACGATGATTTTGCGACTACGGCGGCGAGCCTTGTCTGAAACTTTCGGTGGATAGCTATAAACGCAAGGCGAAGACTGTGTTTATCGTCTTGCCGATGTGCCACGTTCCCGAAAATATCGCCCCATCTTCAGGAAAACAAAAAGAAAAAACAGCGCTATTGGCATCGTCCGTGCATTCATCTCCAACAAGCGCCATCCGGCGCGACCCGTAACCCATCAGGAGCGCATATGCCACAAACCCTCTACCAGGCGAGCGGCCTCACCGCCGACAACACCGACAAACTGAAAGATACCGGCATGAAAGTGCCCGGCGTCAAATGGGTGAACATCAACAACGGCAACATCGTCGTCACCCACGAAGACACCTTTGATGCTGATGCCTTCGCCGCTGCCCTGCATGGCGCAGACGGCAACGTCAGCCTGAGCCGCTAAACGGCAGTTAATCCCACAACGCAGCGCAAGCTGCGTTTTTTATGCAGCACAAAAATCGGCCAGGGCAGACCACGCGAAACCGCTAAAATAGCGCCCGAATCCTCGCTAATACCCGCGCCCGTCGTTGCTCCGCAGCGGCGGGCGTTTTCCCGCAGAACTCCCATGAACACACCCGAACCCGCTCCCGCCGTCACCCCCTGGGGCGTGCATCTCAAGCTGCTCGGCATGACCGCCCTCTGGGGCGCGTCTTACCCGTGGGCGAAAACCATCACCGGCGCGATGCCCATCCTCACCGCCGCCACCCTGCGCTTCCTCCTCGCCGCGCTCGTCCTGCTCTACTGGCTGCATCACCTGCGCCGCCTGCGCAGCCTGCTCACCCTCTCCCGCCGCCAATGGGGCGCGATGGCGCTGGCGGCGCTCTTCGGCATCACCGTCTATACCGCCAGCTTCATGTACGGCGTGCAGCGGATGCCGGCGGGCAAGGCAGCGGTATTGTTCGCGCTCAGCCCGGTGCTGACCCTGCTCTCGGCGGCGTGGTTTTTCGGCGAACGGCTGAACGCGCGCATCATCGCGGGAATGGCGCTTGCCGTCTGCGGCTCGGCGGTGGTCATCGCCCAGGGCAACCCGCTGACGCTGTTGCACGGCGGCATTGGTACCGGCGAAATCCTTATCGGCTTCTGCATCCTCTGCTGGACGGCCTACACCCTCATTGGCCGCCGCGTCCTCGGCGGCATGGATGCGCTGACCACTACCGTCTGCACCCTGTTCCTCGGCGCGCTGATGCTGCTGCCGTTCGCGCTCGCCATTGACGACACCGCCGCCTGGGGCGCACTCGCCCGCGCGCCGCGCGCCGCCTGGATTGCCATGCTCGGCATCGTCTTCGGCTCGACCGTACTCGCCTACGTCTGGTACTTCGACGGCATCCGCAACCTCGGTGCGGGGACGGCGGCGGGCTACCTTACCCTTGAGCCCGTCTTCGGCGTGCTGTTCGCCTCCCTCTGGCTGCACGAAAGCCTGCACTGGTCGCTGATTGCAGGCGGCAGCATCGCCTTCGCCGGGATGCTTTTGATGTATCTCGGACGGCGCGGTCTCAAAGCAAAACGGCAGCGTAGCGCAGCAAACTGAAGGCAATCGCCCACATCACCACGCCAACCACCGCGTCCAGCACGCGCCAGGTGAGCGGGCGGCGGAACAGCGGCAACAACAGGCGCGCACCAAAGCCCAGCGCGAAAAACCACAGCGCCGACGCTGCCACCGCGCCGCAGAGAAACAGCGCTTTGGCGGCAGGCGACAGCGTTCCGGCGATGCCGCCAACAATCACGACCGTATCCAGATAAACGTGCGGATTGAGCAGGGTAATCGCCAGCGTCAGCAGCACCGCCTGCCGCGCGCTGCCCGACGCGGTGGTGTCCTAAAATGTATGCTGATAAACGGCGGGCAAACAAAAAGCAACGGAGACACGGTAT
>ERZ773060.512-NODE-512-length-12930-cov-4.64171_pt1 | contig 12930 bp, 12 predicted proteins | sample MGYA00580628_ERZ773060 | MGnify/ENA primary metagenome ERZ773060 (study PRJEB29015, sample SAMEA2738019) | human oral metagenome | biome: human oral; feature: human-associated habitat; material: dental | place: China | collected 2045 ... | reverse complement strand
ACCGTTTCAGGCTGCCTTAACATCTGTTCCCGCGCCCAACCCGTAGGGTGGGCAATTCGTTGTCCACCAACCACCCCGCCCCCTTTTAGCTTTTCAGGCTGCCTAACCCCTCCCATCCCCACCCAAAAAGGAATCCCCATGTTCAAACGCCCCGAAGAAATCCTCCTTATCCTAGTCGGCATCGCCTTTCTCGCCATCACTTACTTTATCGCAGGCTGGGCAACCGCCGCCTCGCTCAAATACACGCTGATGATTACGGGCTTCACGCTGCTTTGGCTCGCCGCCTTTTTTTGGCTGTGGACGCACGAAAAAGCCTTTTTGTTCTACCCCGTGTTGCTCGGCTTGTTCGTTGCCTGCTGGTGTCCGTGGCTAGACTGGTTCGCCCTGCGCCACACCGCTGCCGCCGATACCACCAGCATGATAGTGCTCAACAAACCGTGGTACGCCACATGGACATTTAAAGCCGTGCTGGTTGCGCTGTCCATTATCGGCGGCTACGCATGGGAATGGCAACGCCGCCGCAAGCGCAAGTTCGCAGGCAAGGTGTAAGAACCACAGCCGTGTAAACCATGCGCAGACGGTTTCAGGCTGCCTCCAATAGCCATCAAAGGCAGCCTGAAATCTACAATGGAGCGACGACGGCTCGTTGCCAAATGGCTGATTAAACAGAGTATGACTGGTTTACCAAGATGTTGGCGAGCCTTTAATGCCCCATCGCTTGCAATCTTTGCCAAGGTTTTAGGCTGCCTCATATGCCCAAGGCAGCCTGAAAATAAAATCAGCTTATTTATCGCCAAGCATAACCCCAAAGCGCAAGGCAAGCCACGCAGCCATCGTCCAAGCCACCCATTCTCCCAACCCCAAAGGCAGCCTGAAAACCAAAAAACGCATTTTCAGGCTGCCTCATCCATCCCCCAATCCACACCTCATGAAATCCCTCTACATCCTCTACACAGGCGGCACCATCGGCATGACGCAAACCCCACAAGGCTTGCAACCCAGCCGCGACATCGTAGCCACCGCCCTACAACCCCACGCAGGCAGCCTGAAAACAAGCGCAGCGAGTTTGTGTGAAATTAAGCCCACATGGCACATCTGCGACCCCCTAATCGACAGCTCCGCCCTCACCCCGCAGCACTGGGCAAACTGGCTCGCCCTGCTGCAAACCGCCCTCGCCCAACACGATGCCATCCTCATCCTCCACGGCACCGACACCCTCGCCTACACCGCCAACCTGCTCGCCCTCGCCCTCAACCCCCACGGCAAACCCATCATCCTAACAGGCGCGCAAAAACCCCTCGGCGCAGCCCACAGCGATGCCCCCGCCAACCTCCACACTGCCCTCGCCGCCATCCAAAACCCCAGCACCCACGGCGTGCTACTCGCCTTCAACGGCAAACTCATCCCCCCCGTCGGCAGCAGCAAAACCACCACCGAACACGACGACGGCTTCGCCAACCCCCATTTCGGCACATGGCAAACAGAAAATGGGCAGCCTGAAAATGCCCCAGCCCCCTTCGGCGGCAGTCTGCTGCAACGCCAATTCAACCCCCGCACGCGCGTCGTCCCCATCCTGCTCACCCCGAGCAATATGCTGGACAACGCCACCGCACGGCTCAACCCCAACGACAGCGATGCCGCCATATTACTCAGCTACGGACACGGCAACGCCCCCGCCCATCCCGCCCTGCTCACCGCCATCCAACGCTACACCCAAGCAGGCAAACATTTGCTCAACATCAGCCAAGTGCCACACGGCAATGCCGCCGCCGTTTACGCCCAAGGCAACGCCCTACGCCAATCAGGTGCAATCAACGGCGGACGCTGCAACCTAGAAACCGCCACCGCCCTGATGATGCTCGCCGCCGCCAATGGCTGGATGCGCGGCGATGTGGAAGGCGAATTGCAGCGGCTGCGGCTGGTTTGAGCCATCGCTTGCAAACGGTTTCAGGCTGCCCAATCATCCATGCGCCGCAGCAGGGGCAGTCTCGTTCACACACCGTTTGCGCCAACCCTTGCCGTTTGGTTTATAGGCAGCCTGAAAAGCAAAACCATTTGGTGTTCCGCCAAATGGTTTTTTGTCGGATAGATTGGGTTTTGGCTTCGCAACTCCGCTGCGCTCCGCAGGCTGCCTTTAAACATTCCAATCTTTTGCCCGAGCAGGCGTTTCGCCGCCTGCCACGAGCAGGGGCAGGCCCCTGACCCCGTCGCCGCATCAACCGTTTGCGGCCTGATTTCAGGCTGCCTCGAAGGGCAAAGATTTTCAACCGAGCGCGCAATAAAGCGGCGCACCCTACGGATGGCAAACAAAAGGCAGCCTGAAATCCAAAACGGCAAGGCGACAGCTCGTTCCAATGACCTATTCAATAGGGTTTTCTGGTTAGCAAGATGTCGCCGTTCCATTAGTTGCCGGTTCTCATTCTTTGGCGCAGCAAAGAAAGGAAGTGCCTGTTGGCACGAGACGCATGGTTGGGGCTACATCCGAAGCCACGCACAAAGCGCAACCCCATTTTCAGGCTGCCCCATATTCATTCGTTTACCAGCACGCAAAACACCAAAAAGGCAGCCTGAAACCGCATAACACGTTTTCAGGCTGCCTCTCCATTGCCCAACCACCCGTCATTCAAACACCTTGCGCTCATCAGGCAAGCGCCCCGCCCAATCGCAGGCAAACTGATACGCCGTGCGCCCCGAGCGGCTGCCGCGCATTTGCGCCCAGTTGAGCGCGGCATGGCGGGCGGTTTCGTCCAAAGGCAGCCTGAAATCGGCGAGCCAGTTTTCCACCGCTGCCAAGTATTCATTTTGGTCAAATGGATAAAAGCTCAACCACAAGCCAAAGCGGTCGGACAGCGACACTTTCTCTTCCACCGCTTCTTTGGCGTGGATTTCGCCGCCGCGCCCCGTATGCGTGTTGGCGTTGTCGTCCATGTATTCGGGCATCAAATGGCGGCGGTTGGATGTGGCGTACACCAGCACGTTGTCTGCGCGGCGTGACAGCCCGCCGTCCAGCGCGGTTTTCAGGGCTTTGTAGCCATCTTCGCCTTCTTCAAACGACAAATCATCGCAGAACACGATAAATTTTTCAGGTCGCGTTTCCAGCAAAACCAGCAGCGCGGGCAGCGTTGCCAAGTCGGTTTTGTCCACTTCTATCAGGCGCAAGCCGCGCTCGGCGTATTCGTGCAGCAGGGCTTTCACCAGCGAGGATTTGCCTGTGCCGCGCGCGCCTGTGAGCAACACGTTGTTGGCGGGGCGACCAGCTAGAAATTGCTCGGTGTTGCGCACCAGCCGCGCCATTTGGCTGTTGATGGCGGCAAGGCGGGCGAGCGGGAAGGTGTGCGGGCGCGGCAAGCCTTGCAGCACGCCTGCGTTGCCTGCCTTTGTCCAGCGGTAGGCAATGCTGGCTTGCCAATCGGGGGCGATGGTTTCGGGCGGCAGCCATGCGTCTAGGCGGCGCAACACGGAGGCGGCTTGGCGCAAGAATTTGGCGAGCTTCATTTTCAGGCTGCCTTGGGCGGTTCAACGCCCACATAAATGCGTGGCAAGCCATCCAGCATATAGGTTTCAAAATCGGTGGTGAAGGTGCGTTTCAGGCTGCTGTTGTTTTCAATTTCGCCCCATGTTTGGTACACGCTTTGCGCGCTTGGCTCGGGCACGATAAAGCGAACGTAGTCTTGCGCGGGGATGTGGGTTTCGCCTGCGAAGCTGGGCAGCGGGAAATCGGTGGCGGTGATGCGCCCGATGGTGATGAGTACGTCGTTGGGCGCGTCGTCAAAATATTGGTACACGCAGTAAATGGTCATGGTAAACGAGGGCAGGCGGTTGGCTTTGTGGTCGCCTTCCCATTGCCGCCACATTTCGCCGAGGGTTTCGTGGGCTTTGTCTAGCGTGGTGCGTTGTTGGATGCCGATGATGCGCAGGGGGACGGGGACGGAAGTGTAGTCAAGCATGGTGTTCCTTGGGGGGTGATGATGAGGCAGCCTGAAACGGCGTTTGCGGTTGCCCGATGTTTCAGGCTGCCCGATGGATAAAGCAAAAGATGCAGCCTGAAACCGTGTTGGCGTTTTCAGGCTGCCTTAATGGGGGTTGTTGATTGCCAACAGCCCCATGATTTAATTATTGATTACGCAAATCCATAATATCGCGCCAGCCATCGTTGGTTTTTACCAAAGTGGCGTGTTTGGTTTGCGTTTGGTTTAAGCCGTTGTAATACGGGCTGTCTTTCAGCAATTTTTTCGCCCAGCGTTCGGCGTTGATTTTTGCCTCGTAAGACACTTGGGTAACGGTTACGCCGTTGCTGGGGGTGGGCGCGGTGAAGAAATTGATTTTTTCCACTTTTTCGTTGCCAATGCACATCAAGGCTTCTTGGTTGGGCAAGGCTTGAAAGGTGTCTTCGCCTTTTTTGGTGAGGCTGTAAACCATGTAGCGCACCGCGTTGTCGCCCTCGCCCTCGCGCTGTTCCTTATCGCGGCGATACAAGCCCGCATCGGTGAGCACTTCCATTTGGTCAATCGCGGTTAAATTGGCGCGTTTGCCGTTGTCTTGGCGTTTCACCAGCTTCACTTCGGGCGAACCGAGCACAGGATTGTCGCCCGCTTTGCGCGTATCCACCGTAAGCTGGAACGGCACGCACACCGAATGAAACTTCGCCGACGCGTTCACCGCTTTTTGCACGGCAGATTTAGACAAATTGTCGCTACCGCCACAAGCCGCCAATAACAACACGCTGCTCAAAACCCATAATTTTTTCATGATTCACTCCGCGTTTACAAAAGTTGGTTGCAAAAAAAATTGTTTACAAAAATTTGCGAAAGAAGCAAGGATAACGGCAAAACCAGCCTGCGACAAGACAAAAATAGCATGATTTCGTACAATGCCATTTATGATTATCCTTGCCCCGCCCGCCATCAAGGCAAAGCCACGCCCAAAGCGGGCAGGGCGCAACCCATTTTAAGGAATGTAAACATGACGCCACAACTCTACGGCATCCCCAACTGCGCCACGGTAAAAAAAGCCCGCGCTTGGCTAGAAGAACAACAAATCGCCTACGAATTCATCAACTTCAAAACCCAAGCGCCCACGCGCGATTGGCTTTCAGGCTGCCTGAAACGCGTGCCACTGGAAACCCTGCTCAATAAACGCGGCACCACATGGCGCAAGCTCACGCCCGAAGAGCAAGCGCAAGCCAACACGGAAGACGGCGCGATTGCCCTGATGATGGCGCATCCCAGCGTGATTAAACGCCCTGTTTTGCTGTTGGGCGAGCAAATCGCCGTTGGCTTTGATGCGGCGAACTATGCCGCGCTGTTTCAGGCTGCCTAAACTTGCGCCCGCCATTTATCCACAAGGAAAGCCATCGTGATTGCTAGGCAGCCTGAAAAGCCGATTCTCTTCATCGCCGATTTGCATCTGTCGGACGACACCCCCAGCCTTAACGCCTTGTTTGTCCAGTTTTTGCGCGATTGGCAAGGCAAAGCGGGCGCGCTCTACATCTTGGGCGATTTGTTTGACGCGTGGACGGGCGATGATGACGACAGCGCTACCGCCGCCGAAGTAGCGCGTAATCTTGCTGCCTTTGCCGCCGCTGCGCCCGTGTATTTCATCGCGGGCAATCGCGATTTTTTGTTGGGCAAACGCTACGCCGCCCAATGCCAGATGACGCTGTTGCCTGAGCGGCAAATCGTTGAATATTTTGTCAAAACTATATTGCTCTCGCACGGCGATGAAATGTGCAGCGACGATATTGGCTATCTGCGCTACCGCAAAGTGATGCGCAACAAAATCGTGCAGAAAATCTTGCTGTCGCTGCCGTTTCGCACACGCAAAAACATTGCCGCCAAGCTGCGCGCCGCCAGCCGCGAGCGCAAAAAGCAGCCTGAAAACTACGCCATCACCGATGTAACCGAACACGGCGTTCAGGCTGCCTTAAACGATTTTCCGCAAACCGAAATCATCATCCACGGGCATACACATCGCCCCGCCAGCCATGTGCACAGCTTCCAGCAGCGCCGCATTGAGCGTCATGTGCTGCAAGATTGGTATGGCGACAAGGGTGGCTATTTGCTGCTAGACGAAAACGGCGTGCACGCCCGCAGCCTGCCAGAGTGATTTTCAAGCTGCCTTTGGCGGGGGTGTAGAAATCAACAGCGTTGTTTACACTTTTCGGATTTCGGATGCAGACCCAACTGGTAGGTTTTACTGCTTGTCAAGAATGCCACAAGGCACGGCGAGGTCGCATGGTTCTTGACAAGCGGCAAAACCTGCCAAACTATCATGCAGCCTAAAAAACGAAAGCTGGGCAGCATGAAAAAGTGTAAACAACGCAACCTTTTCCAACATTTAGGGATATTTATTATGGCAGGTTTATTGGTTTTACTGGGATTGTTCATTTGGATAGCAATCACGATTTTTGCCATCAAAGCTGGCTACAAATTATTCAAGCGATTTTCCCAAAGCAAGCGGCTTCATTTTTTCGGCGCATTTTTAGGCTTTATGCTGACAATGGGTGGTTTTTTTGTGAAATGGTCTTGGGAATATTGGGAAATTAAACGGTATACAGATAAAATGTGCAGTCACGCAGGTTTAAGGATTTTTGTTACATCAAAAAAATGGAAAGAGATGGTAGGCGGGGAAGATGCTTGGAAAGCCATGCCTTACATTAATGAGTTGGTTGATAATAAGCCCCCCTATCCTAACTATCTTGTTTTTGAAAATGAAGGATACAAAATGGTGTGGCAAGCAAACGATAGGATTTTTACCTATCGTTATTATAAGCCACGAAAATTTAATACACTTATAATAAAAAAGATATATTACGATGTTGTTTCAAAAAAAATTTTAGCTCAGAGTATTGAGATTTTTCCAAGTCATTCTTCTATGCAATATTTGGGGCTGGATTTTTGGAGAGAGATGCCTGATTGTAGTAACAATCCAAGAGACATATGGCTAGATAGTTATGTTGCAAACATTCCTTTTATTGGAGCGAATTATGAATAATCAAAATATTTCAGACTTTGTTGTTTTGGCAGAGGCAAGCTATGCAGATTTTTCCAAAATGGAAAAAGTGAATGATTTCTACACCAAAGGCAGCCTGAAAACAAGTTTGCACGCTATGGCAAAGCCCCTAATTCTTTCTCAAACTTTCTCCGCATCCCTTCATGAAACCGCATCGCACGCTCATTATTTCCGTGTTCATCGTTGCCAGCTGCGGCTTGGCGTATGAGCTGATTTCCGCCGCGCTGGCCAGCTATCTGCTGGGCGACAGCATTTTTCAATATTCGCTCATCATTGGGCTGTATTTATTTTGCATGGGCATCGGCGCGCACCTCACGCGCTACATCGCCGATAAAGACGTGTTACACCGCTTTATTGAAATTGAATTGCTGGTGGGGTTGATTGGCGGCATTTCCGCGCTGTTTTTGTTTACCGCGTTTGGTATCGCCGCCGCGCCGTTTCGCACGCTGCTGTATGCGCTGGTTGCCATTATCGGCACGGTGGTCGGCATGGAAATCCCGCTGGTGATGCGCGTGCTCAACGAGCAACGGCTCGCATTCAAAGACACCGTTGCCCGCGTGCTCATCTTTGACTACATGGGCGCGCTTGCCGTGTCGCTGCTGTTTCCGCTTTTCCTTGCGCCCAAGCTCGGCATGGCACGCTCCGCGCTGCTGTTCGGCTTGCTCAACGCCGCCGTTGCCCTGCTCACCGCCCGCGTTTTCAGGCTGCATCTGCCGCGCTATTGCAGCCTGAAATGGCGCAGCTACGCCGTGCTGCTGTTGCTGCTGGTTGCCTTTGTTTTTGCTAACCGCTGGGTGTTCCAAGCCGAACAGCGCTATTTTGGCGACCCCGTGGTGTTTGAAAGCCATTCGCTCTACCAGCGGTTGGTGGTAACGCAATGGAAAGACGATACCCGATTGTATATTAACGGCAATTTGCAATTCTCCTCGCGCGACGAAGCCCGTTACCACGAAGCCCTTGTTATCCCCGCCATGCAAGCCGCCGCGCAACACAAGCGCGTGTTGATTTTGGGCGGCGGCGATGGCTTGGCAGCGCGGGAAGTGTTGAAATACCCGAAAGTCGGGCAGGTTACGCTGGTGGATTTGGACCCCGATATGACGCGCACTTTTCAAACGTCTGCCAAACTGGTTGCCCTGAACCAAAACGCGCTCAACCACCCCAAGCTGCGCATCATCAACGACGATGCCGCGCAATGGCTGCAACACACCGCCGCGCAGTTTGACGTCATCATCATCGACCTGCCCGACCCCTCCAATTTTGCGCTGGGCAAGCTCTATTCTGTGCCGATGTATCGCCTTGTGGCGCGGCATTTGGCGGCGGGCGGCAAAGTGGTGGTGCAATCCACCTCGCCTTATTTCGCGCCCCATGCGTATTGGTCGGTGGTGGCGACGCTGGAAGCGGCGGGGCTGGCGACTGCGCCGTATCATGTGTATGTGCCGAGCTTTGGCGAATGGGGCTATGTGTTGGCGGGCGCGGAACGCGATTTCAGGCTGCCCACCCGCGTGGACGTGCCTACCCGCTTTTTGAACGCGGCAGAAATGGCGCAAATGTTTCGCTTCCCCGCCGACATGGCGCGGCGCGAGGTGGAACCGAATTATTTGAATAATCAAAAATTGGTGGCGTATTTTGAGCAGGATTGGGCGAATGTGATGCGGTGATGAACGCGGAGTAGGTTTTCAGACTGCCTTTGCGGCGAGACAGAGGCAGCCTGAAAATATTTTTGAGCATAACAGGAGAGAACGATGAACCAACTACCTTGGAATGAAGCCGCAATCATCAGCGCGTTGGCTGCGGTGTTGTCGTGGATTTATCCGCCGTTTATTTGCTTTATCGGCGTGGGCGGCGTGTGCGCAGCAACTTTTGGCGGCATTGCCTTGCTGGAATTGCGCGAAACGCCCGCGCGCGGGCTGGCTTTGGCGCGATTGGGCTGGTATGCAGGCTGGATAAACATCGCGGCGTATGTGTATTTGATGGCGGGCTTGGTTCGGCAAGCCATAGCGGGTGGTTAGTGAGCGGGGCGTATGGATTGTGGCGCGGCAATTGGATGGTTGGCGTGTTGCGGGTTTTCAGGCTGAAACCTTTGCAAAACCCCAGTGGCAGCCTGAAATTTAAAATGGAGCGGCGACGGCTCGTCGCCAAATAGTTGATTTAAAGCAGTTTTGCTAATTGAAAATATGTCGGCGAGCCGCCAACGCTCCATCGGTTACAGGTTTTGCAAAGGTTTCAGGCTGCCTTAAACCGCGTGCGTGGCGGAGCTACACGCCCTGCGGCTTGCTGCGGTTTGCGGTGGGTTGGGTATTGATGCCCGACATTTTTTTTTAATGTTCGGGTGTCTGCCCATCGGGCATAAATGACCGACCTACTCATCTCGCGCCGCACACCGCCAACGCCTCGCAAAACCCCGCCGCGTGTTCGGGCAGATATTTTTCCACCACCGCTCGCGCGTCTTGCGACCATTCTTCGGCAAACCCGCCATCACCGATATCGCAGAAAATTTTCCGCCCGCTGCCCTCGTATGCGGTTTCCAATTCGCGCAACGCCGCCAGCGTATCCATAAAAGCCGCCAAACTCGGCGCAACGCTCGTGCGGTTTTCCACCGTGCCGTAGCCTGTCGGCAGCCAGAATACAGGGCATTCGGGCTGGGCAGTGTCGGCGAACAGCACCGAATCATCAACCAGCCACGCAAAAATCACCCAGCTTGGCTGCCATTGCAGGTTTGGCACAAGCTCGTGGGTTTTGCTGTCCGCAACGATAGACCAGCCCTCCGGTGCGTCTGCCAGCTCTTCGTAGTCCAACCATTCCACCAATCCGTCCAACAACGGCAAAAAACCGCTGCTTTCGTCCAATCTGCCGATGCGGATATGGCGGTAAAACCCGCCCAGCGCGTCCATGTTTTCGGGCAGGCTGCCCATAGCCGGCAATTCGCTGTGCGGCACGCGGTGTGCGCCGTAGCCGATGCCGTTAGGGAAGTATGGCAGCGGCAGCAGTTCGCGCGGCTGGGGTAAATATTCCAATCCGAAAACGCGGGCAAATTTTTCTAAGTCCATTGTGTTTCCTTTCCCCGTGGTGGCAGCCTAAAACCGCTGTTTGGTTTTTAGCTGCGCTGACCTTGGTTTCGGGCTGCCTTGAACTACGTGTGTAGCAAAGCTGCACACCCGACAACTGCCAGCGCGTAGGTCGGGCATTCATGCCCGACGTTTTCCAATTTACCGGTGCCTACCAGTCGGGCATCGATGCCCGACCTACGGTATGCTGCACTTTTCAGGCTGCCTACCGCCCAATCAACGGGTAACCGGCTTATAGCGAATCCGTTTCGGTTTCGCGCCCTCTTCGCCCAAACGGCGTTTCTTGTCGGCTTCGTATTCCTGATAGTTGCCGTCGAAGAACACCCATTTCGAATCGCCTTCGCACGCCAGAATATGCGTGGCGATGCGGTCGAGGAACCAGCGGTCGTGCGAAATCACCATCACGCTGCCGGCAAATTCCAGCAATGCTTCTTCCAGCGCGCGCAGGGTTTCCACGTCGAGGTCGTTGGACGGTTCGTCCAGCAACAGCACATTGCCGCCGCTCAACAAGGTTTTCGCCAAGTGCAAACGTCCGCGTTCGCCGCCGGAAAGCTGCCCCGCAATTTTGCTTTGGTCACTGCCTTTAAAGTTGAAGCGTCCCAAATATTGGCGGGCGGGGATTTCAAATTGCCCAACCTGCAAAATGTCGCGGCCTTCGGCAATGTTGTCGAACACGGTTTTGTCGTTTTGCAAACCTTCGCGGCTTTGGTCAATCAGGCTCATTTTCACGGTTTGCCCGATTTTCACTTCGCCGGAATCGGGCTGCTCTTTGCCCGAAATCATTTTGAACAGCGTAGATTTACCCGCGCCGTTCGGGCCGATGATGCCGACAATCGCGCCCGCAGGCACTTTGAAGCTCAAATCGTCAATCAGCACTTTATCGCCAAACGATTTGGAAACATTCACAAATTCAATCACTTCGTTACCCAAACGCTCGGCAACGGGAATGAAGATTTCCTGCGTCTCATTGCGTTTTTGGTATTCGTAGTTGCTCATTTCCTCAAAACGCGCCAAACGCGCTTTGGACTTGGCTTGGCGGCCTTTGGCATTTTGGCGCACCCATTCCAATTCCTGCTTCATCGCTTTCACGCGCGCGGCTTCGGATTTCGCCTCGTTTTCCAAGCGTTTTTCTTTCTGCTCCAGCCAAGACGAGTAATTGCCTTTCCACGGAATACCGTGTCCGCGGTCGAGTTCCAAAATCCATTCGGCGGCGTTGTCCAAGAAGTAGCGGTCGTGCGTTACCGCAACGACTGTGCCGGGGAAGCGCACCAAGAATTGCTCCAACCATTCCACCGATTCCGCATCCAAGTGGTTGGTCGGCTCGTCCAGCAGCAGCATGTCGGGCTTGCTCAACAAGAGTTTGCACAAAGCGACGCGGCGTTTTTCACCGCCGGACAGATTGCCGATTTTGGCATCCCATTCCGGCAGGCGCAGCGCATCGGCGGCGATTTCCAATTCGTGCTCCGCACCGCCGCCGGTTGACGAACCTGCCGCAATAATCGCTTCCAAGCGGCCCTGCTCTTCCGCCAGCGCGTCAAAATCCGCATCGGGATTGGCGTACTCGGCATACACTTCTTCCAAACGTTTCTGCGCAGCGGCCACTTCGCCCAAACCGCTTTCCACTTCCTCGCGCACGGTTTTTTCAGGATCAAGCTCCGGCTCTTGCGGCAGATAGCCGATTTTGATGCCGCCCATCGGCACGGCTTCGCCCTCAAATTCCTTATCCACACCCGCCATAATCCGCAGCACGGTGGACTTACCCGCGCCGTTCAAACCGAGCAGGCCGATTTTCGCACCGGGGAAGAAAGAAAGGGAAATATCTTTAATGATGGTTTTCTGCGGCGGCACAACCTTGCTTACGCGCAGCATAGAATAGACGTATTGTTGGGACATGGTTTTCTCAATTCGGTCAAACAAATTTCAGACGACCCATTTTAACCGATTGCACCGATTGTTGCTTGCACGGATGATATTTAGAGGGGAAATAGATGGAATGGATTGATTTGTTCGGATTTGGAAGAAGGTCGTCTGAAATAGTGGTTTCAGACGACCTTTCTTCATTTTTTCACGAGAATATCCCCAACCCCCGCGCAGCCCTACCCTTCAGCCTGCCGCCTGCTTTTTCCAATCGACACTCTCTGCCAAATCGGTATTGAAATGCGCGCCGATGTTTTGCCGCCTGGCGTATGCGGCTTGGGCGACGGCGAGGCTGCATTCGAGCAGGTTGCGGTTTTCGTATTCGGACGCGGTGTGCGGCTCGGCTTGGTTTTGCTTCCAAAGCTGCAGTTGGGCGATGGCGCGGCGCAGGCCGGTATCGTTGCGGAGGATGCCGAGATGGCGTTGGTTGAAGGTTTGCAGGATGGGGCGGCTGAAGGTGTTTTGGAGGTCGTCTGAAAAGATGTCTGCTGCGGCGGTGGGGTTTTCAGACGACCTTTTGGACGGTAAGGTTTGGAACGCTTGTCCGTCCGCGATGGTTTGGGCGGCAAGCCTGGCGGTAACGACGCATTCGAGCAGGGAGTTGCTGGCGAGGCGGTTGGCTCCGTGCAGCCCTGTGCAGGCGGTTTCGCCTAAGGCGTAGAGCTGCGGCAGGGAGGTTCTGCCGTAGGGGTCGGTTTGGATGCCGCCGCAGGTGTAGTGTTGCACGGGGCGGACGGGGATGGCTTGGCGCGTGATGTCCAAGCCGCATTGGGATAAACAGTGTCGGTGGATAGACGGGAAATGCTGACGGACGAACGCCGCGGGTTGATGGCTGATGTCGAGCAAGACGAAGTCTTGCGTTTGTTTGGCGATTTCGGCGGCGATGGCGCGGGCTCCATGCGGCTGCGCGTCCTGCCGCTGAGCGAGGACGGCGAGC
>ERZ773060.510-NODE-510-length-12967-cov-7.07884_pt1 | contig 12967 bp, 9 predicted proteins | sample MGYA00580628_ERZ773060 | MGnify/ENA primary metagenome ERZ773060 (study PRJEB29015, sample SAMEA2738019) | human oral metagenome | biome: human oral; feature: human-associated habitat; material: dental | place: China | collected 2045 ... | reverse complement strand
CAGGGATATAAATTCCAAAAAACGTATGCCTTTGCCTGGTTTGGAAAGAGGTCTATTGTTGCCCTGATAGGTGAGCGCACCATAACGGGCATTGCCGCCACGGGTCATGCCACTCACAAATTTTTTATAGGACGTACCACCAAGCGTCAAATTATCGACATTCACCAGTCGCCCTGGCCGAATGCCTTCGACGACCAGCGGCAATTCGACCCCATTAAAGCTCAAAGTATCAAAACTGGGCGCGCTATTGGAGACCGAGCTGCCAAAGGAGCCCTGTTGGGCATTGTAAAAACTCAAATGGCGATAGACATTCTGCCCCGGTTGCGGATGGGGCGCAGGCAGATTCGGATTGGGCTTGGGGTCGGGCGTCAATTGGATATCGCCACCGCCGCCACAACCGGCAAGCAGCAGGGCCAATATCGCACCACCCATCATTTTGACTGGCATGGAAATCTCCGGGAAAGGACAGAATTGCGACGCGGGCATCATCGCCGCGCCTCCGTTTCCGCGGCAGAGCGCGGAAAATCAATGGCATTATTATCGGAACGGCAAGGGATTGGGTCAATATGGCGCAATGGGGTAACGCTGCTTGTGTCCACTTAACTGCCTCAATTTTCTGCCGCTTCCAGCGGATTACCCATCAGACAATTGACGGACAGTTTTTGGTCATTCGGCAAACCCAAAAAAACGGGGCATTGCCCCGTTTTTTTTATACGTCAAAATTCATGCCGCAAGAGCAGTTTGCTCAAATAGCTGTGTTCACCGCCCTGGGTGCGCCAGGAGCCTTTAATTTCGGTATAGGTATGCTTGCTGAAATAATAGCGGTAGCCGAGGTGATATTGCTGCCAGAATTTTTCTTTTTCATAGTCGATCATTTCCCAGCCTGCGCGGAATTTTTGTGAGCCCAGACTGTAATCGAGCGAGGTTGCGGCAAATTCGCCAAACCCGGCGTGGTGCTGGTAATCCAGCGCCCATTCGAGCGACTGTTTTTTGTCCTTGTTTTCAAGGAAGGTAAAGGCGACGGATGCACCCATGATTTCTTTGGTTTTGCCGCCCAGTTCGGTTTCGATGGCGGGAACGCTGGTGGTTTGATAACCAAGGGAAGCGTCAATACCGTTTTTGTTGTAACCAATGGTGGCGTCATAGGCATTGAAGGCGCGGTTTTTGCCGTTTTTAATCACTTCATGCGAGCCGTCGAGGATGCCGTCAATGGCGAATTTGAAGCCGCTGCCGCCGATATTGTCCAAATCGTAGCGGATAACTTTTCCGGGACGCGCCAAACCAATGGCGGCATCGTCAAAAACGGATTTGCCCATATAGCTTTTCCACGCGGTATTTTGCCGCCCCAGCGTCAATTTGCCGAAATCGCCTTTCAGACCGATATAGGCTTCGCGCAGACCATTCAGGCCGCTGCCGTCTTTCGTTTCTTTACTGGTGAGATGGAGATTGAAGAATGCCTGGGTATTGCCACCCAGTGCTTCTGTCGCTTTTATGCCAATACGCAAATGGTCATTCAGATAATCCACTTTGCCATCGTTTTTTTTGCCGCGATCAGTGATTTTGACGCCTTGCGACAGCGAGCCGTAAAGGGTCACGGTGGATTCGTTTTTGTCGCCAGCGGCAAGGGCGGTTTGACCTGCCCATGCGGCAAGGGCGACGAGGGCGATATGGCGTGATTGGCACATAAACAATAATTCCTCTTGTTTGGATTAAAAGCCGCGAGCTTAACGACATCATTGCGCGCCCGCAATGTTTTTTTGCGCCAATAAATGCAGCCATTTTCTTTGTCGCAATCGTGGTGCGAACGTCGGCGAAAATGGCAAATCTGGCAGTCATCTTCATTGCCGTTTTATATCGCTTTCGCTGCCGCCAGATTGGCGCAGCAGCCATGCGCATAAACGGCTACAATGCCGCGCATCAATTGACGTACAGCAAGGAGTTTTCATGGCAGCAGAAGGGGCGGGCGATCTCGTCCGCGTGGTTTCATTATTGGGTGCGGCGGTGGTCGCCGTGCCGCTGTTCAAGCGCCTCGGCCTCGGCTCGGTACTCGGCTATCTCGCCGCCGGTCTCGCCATTGGCCCGTTCGGGCTGCGGCTCGTCACCGATTCGCAGGCGATTATTCATATCGCCGAATTTGGCGTGGTGATGTTTTTGTTCGTCATCGGTCTGGAAATGAAGCCCTCGCATTTGTGGGGGCTGCGCCGCCAGATATTCGGCCTCGGCAGCCTGCAAGTGGTGGTCTGCGCCATCCTCCTCACCGCCGTCGGGATGCTTTACGGCTTCCCGTGGCAGGTGAGTTTTATCAGCGCGGCGGGCTTCGTCCTCACCTCGACCGCCATCGTCATGCAGGTGTTGAACGAGCGCGGCGACATCGCCGCCCCGCGCGGACAACGCATTGTCTCCATTCTCCTTTTTGAAGATTTGCTGATTGTGCCGCTGCTCGCCATCGTCGCCTTTCTCTCGCCGCTGGAGCCCGCCGGCGAAGCGGTACGGCCGCTGTGGCAATCCGCCGCCATTGCCTTCGGCGCACTCGCCGCGCTGGTCGTCGCCGGGCTGTTCGTGCTGAACCCGCTTTTCCGCATCCTTGCCGCCACCCGCGCGCGCGAAGTGATGACCGCCGCCGCGCTGTTCGTCGTCCTCGGCGCGGCGCTGCTGATGGAAGCGGGCGGGCTTTCCATGGCGATGGGCGCGTTCGTCGCGGGTGTTCTCCTCTCCGAATCCTCCTTCCGCCATCAGCTGGAAGCGGATATTGAGCCCTTCCGTGGCCTGCTGCTCGGTCTCTTTTTCCTCGGCGTCGGCATGTCGCTCGATTTGGCCGTGGTCGCGCGTAACTGGTGGCTGGTTCTCTCCGGCGTGGCCGCGCTGATGGCGACCAAAGCGGCGTGCATCTACGCCGTCGCGCGTCTCGCTAAAAGCAGCCATGCCGACGCGCTCGACCGCGCGGTGATTATGGCGCAGGGCGGCGAGTTTGCGTTCGTCCTGTTCTCCGGCGCATTGGGCAAAGGGGTGATTGATGAAACGGTCAACGCCAATATGACGGCGATTGTCGTGCTCTCTATGGTATTTACGCCGCTGATGATTATTCTGCATAACCGTTTTGCGAAAGCTGAAGAAATGGAAACGCGCGCAGCCGATACCATCGAAGAACAAAATCCGATTCTGATAATTGGCATGGGCAGATTCGGCCAGCACATTCAAAGAATGATACAAATGAGCGGATACGGAACCACCATCATTGATTTGGATCCGAAGGTGGTTCAGAACTTTACCCAATACGGCGTCAAAACCCATTTTGGTGATGCCTCACGCCATGAATTGCTCATTGTCGCCGGGATTGAAAAAGCCTGCATGGCTGTCGTCGCCATTGATAACCGCGAACAGGCATTGCAAATTGTCCGCTTTGCCCGCGAGATTAACCCGAACATTAAAATCGTCGCCCGCGCCTTTGACCGCCTCCATACCTTTGCCCTCTATCAGGCAGGGGCGGATGACATTGTCCGCGAAGTATTCGATGCCTCCGTCCGCTCCGGTAAAGGCGCCCTGAAACTGCTCGGCATAAAAAGCGATATTGCCGACAAGATTGCCCATTACTACTTCCATACCGACCGACATGAAATGGTCGAACAGGCGCGGGTGCATGACCCGGCGCTGGGGCCATTCCAAAACCAGCAAATGATCGAAATCTCGCAAGCCTATGACATCAGAATGGCGAACGACATCGCCGCCATCCTGCGCGGTGAAAATGTTGCCCCCGTCGGCAGCGACAACGACACCGACGACGCATAAACCGCACCACCCTCCACCACAAAAAACAAAAAAGGAACCCGTCATGAAGCACAAAACCCCTGCGGCGCTTGCCGCCTGGAACCTCTACCCGCTGACGCGCGACCCGGCAGTCATCGGCTTCCTCGTCAAACACGACGGCGACGACATCCTCGCGCAGGCGCGCGAACTCATCGCGCAAAGCTGGCAGGGGGCGCCCGACCCGGCGCTGGCCACCGCGCTGCAAGACCGCCTGATGGACTACCTCTGGGACAAAAACGACGACGAAAACGGCGAACAGGGCGCGCTGGAGCTGCTCGCAGCGCTGGAATCCCTCTGCCGCGACCTGCTTGGCGGCGGCAGCCGCGCGCTCAAGGCGGCGGAAAACGCGCTCGATTACCGCCTGAACTATCTGGCGGAGACGGGCGCAGACGCGGCCGCCATCGCCGCCCTGCAACGCCAGTTGACGGAACAGCGCGCCGCCCTTGGCAAAGCCCCCGCCGCCCCGCTCGGCAGCGACCAGGAAGCACTGCTGGCGGCATTGGGCGCGCGCGCAAATTGAAACCAAAAAACCCCGCCGAGGCGGGGTTTTTTCTGGCTCACAAATGCCGCAGCAGCTTCTCCTCCTCGGCGCTGGGGGCAAAGGCACGGCCTTCGTAAAAATCCAAAATGGCGGCGATGACCGCGTCGGCGTCATCGACCAGCGTCATCAGCCGCATATCCTCGGCCTTGATGAGGCCGCCGGTGACCATCGTCTCTTCCATCCACGCCAGCAGGCCGCGCCAGAAATCGCTGCCGACGAGAATCACCGGAATCTTGCGGCTCTTGCCGGTCTGAATCAGTACGAGAATTTCCGCCAGCTCGTCCAGCGTGCCGAAGCCGCCGGGCATGACGACGTAGGCATTGGCGTATTTGACGAACATCACCTTGCGCGAGAAAAAGTGGCGGAATTCCAGCGAAATATCCTGAAACTCGTTCGATGACTGCTCATGCGGCAACTGGATATTCAGCCCGACCGACAGCCCCTTGGCGCCCTCATACGCGCCCTTGTTTGCCGCCTCCATCACGCCGGGGCCGCCGCCGGAAACCACGGAAAAGCCCGCGTCCGACAGGCGTTTGGCAATTTCCTGCGCTTGCCGGTACACCGGATGCTCCGCGTGAATCCGCGCCGAGCCAAAAATGCTCACCGACGGCGCAATCACCGCCAGCTTCTCAAACCCCTCGACAAATTCCGACATGATGCGGAACACCCGCCATGCCTCACCCTGCATACCGTGCGCACCATTGTCCGGGTGCAACTCCTTCGGCGGACGCCGTTTGCCCATTAAACACTCCTTAAAAAATTGACAAGCACCCGGGGCGCCCAAACAATAGCGCGCCTGCGGGAAAGCGCGCCATTCTGCCGCAAAGCCCCGCCCACCACAAACGGAACCCCCATGCACCAGCCCGACCCGAACCACCTCGTCGTCCTCGTGGACGGCTCGTCCTACCTCTTCCGCGCCTTTCACGGCCTGCCGCCGCTCACCAACCGCGACGGTCACCCGACTGGCGCGCTGCACGGCGTCATCAAAATGCTCGCCAAACTCTACGACGACCACCAGCCCGCCTACTTCGGCGTCGTCTTCGACGCGTCGGGCAAAACCTTCCGCCACGAACTCTACCCCGCCTACAAGGCGCACCGCCCGCCGATGCCAGACGACCTGCGCGTACAAATCGAACCGCTGCACCGCCTCATCGAAGCGCTTGGCTTCCCGCTCATCATCGAGCCGGGGGTGGAAGCAGACGACGTCATCGGCACGCTGGCGATGCAGGCGCTGGCCGAACACTATCAAGTCGTCATCTCCAGTGGCGACAAAGACATGGCGCAACTGCTCACCCACGCCGACATCACCCTGCTCGACACCATGAAAAACGCCGTCACCACCACCGCCAATATCGCCGACCGCTTCAAAGTGGACGCGCTGCGCGCCGACCAGGTGATTGACTTCCTCGCGCTGGTCGGCGACACCTCGGACAACATCCCCGGCGTGCCGAAAGTCGGGCCGAAAACCGCCGCCAAATGGCTGGCCGAATACCAAAACATCGACAACATCATCGACAACGCCACCAAAATCCCCGGCAAAATCGGCGAAAACCTGCGCGCCGGGCTGGACACCCTGCGCCTCTCGCAGCAGCTCGCCACCATCAACACCGCGCTTGAGCTCAACACCCGCATCGCCGACCTCGCGCTGCAACCGCGCCAGCCGGACAAACTCGCCGCCCTCTGCGACACCTACGAACTCGCCAGCATCAAAGCCCAATACCTGAAAAACAGCGCGCCACCGCCGCCCGCCGCCCCCGTCGCCACCCACTACCGCGCCATTACCACCCTGGACGAACTCGACGCGCTCATCAACCGCCTGCAAACCAGCGACGGCTACGCCATCGACAGCGAAACCGACAGCCTCGACTATATGCGCGCCAACCTCGTCGGCATCAGCCTCGCCCCCGCCCCCGGCGAAGCCTACTACCTGCCGCTGGCGCACCAGTTGAGCGCCAACCTGCCTTATGACGAAGCACTCGCCCGCTTGAAACCCCTGCTCGAAGCGGACGCCCCGCCGAAAAGCGGCCAGCACCACAAATACGACCGCCACATCTTTGCCCGCGCGGGCATCGAACTGCGCGGCGTCAAAGACGACACCATGCTGATGAGCTACATCACCGACAGCACCGCCACCCGCCACAACCTTGACGACCTTGCCGACTACTACTTGAACCACAAAACCACCACCTTTGAAGACATCGCGGGCAAAGGCGCCAAACAACTCACCTTCGACCAAATCCCGCTGGAAACCGCCACCGCCTACGCCTGCGAAGACGCCGACATCACCCTGCGCCTGAAAAACCACCTCGCGCCCAAACTCGCCGCCGCACCGCGCCTCGACGCCCTCTACCGCGACCTCGAAATGCCGCTGGCCGAACTCCTCTACAAAATCGAAGCGACCGGGGTGCGCATCGACCCGGCGGCGCTCGCCGCACAAAGCGCCGAAATCAGCGCACAACTTGCCGCCCTCGAACAGGCAGCGCACGCACTCGCCGGTGCGCCGTTCAACCTCGGCTCGCCCAAACAACTCCAGGAAATCCTCTACGACCAGCTTGGCCTGCCCGTGCTGCGCAAAACGCCGAAAGGCCAGCCCAGCACCAACGAAGAAGTGCTGGCCGAACTCGCCGAAACGCACGGTGCCGAACTGCCGCGCCTCATCCTCGAACACCGCAGCCTCGCCAAACTCAAAACCACCTACACCGACCGCCTGCCCGAACTCATCAACCCGCAGACCGAGCGCATCCACACCAGCTACCACCAGGCCGTCACCAGCACCGGCCGCCTCTCATCGAGCGACCCCAACCTGCAAAACATCCCGGTGCGCAGCGACGAAGGCCGCCGCATCCGCCGCGCCTTCATCGCAGAAGACGGCTGGCAAATCCTCGCCGCCGACTACTCACAAATCGAGCTGCGCATCATGGCGCACCTCTCCGCCGACCCCGGCCTGCTCGCCGCCTTCGCCAGAGGCGACGACATCCACCGCGCGACCGCCGCCGAAATCTTCGGCGTCGCGCCAGACGCCGTCAGCCGCGAACAGCGCCGCGATGCCAAAGCCATCAACTTCGGCCTCATCTACGGCATGAGCGCCTTCGGCCTCGCGCGCCAACTGAACATCCCGCGCGGCCAGGCCGCCGCCTACATCGACACCTACTTCGCGCGCTACCCGAAAGTGCGCGACTACATGGAAACGACGCGCGCGACGGCGAGCAAACAGGGCTACGTCGAAACCCTGCTCGGCCGCCGCTTGTACCTCCCGGACATCAACAGCAAAAACCCGCAGCGGCGGCAGGCCAGCGAACGCCTTGCCATCAACGCGCCGATGCAGGGCAGCGCCGCCGACATCATCAAACGCGCCATGCTCGCCATCGACCGCGAACTGGGCAACCGCGCCGACCTGCGCCTCATCATGCAAGTACACGACGAACTCGTCTTTGAAATCCGCCCGGAAGCCGCCGCCGACCTGACGCCGCGCATCGTCGCGCTGATGGAGCAGGCGATGACCCTCGCCGTACCGCTGATAGTGGACACCGGCATCGGCGCCAACTGGGACGAAGCGCATTAGCGGCTGTTTGTGATTGCTCATAACACGATGATGTTATTCGTAGGGTGGGGCTTGCCCCACCGCCGCAAAACCATCGCCATGCCCCGGACGGTGCGCCAAGGCGCACCCTATGGTGAATTTCGTGCGTAGGGTGTGTGGCGGCGTAGCCGACACGCACGCGTTCTCTTTTTTTCTCCGCCTGCGTGCCTACGGTACACCCTACAAGTGCAGGTCGGGCATAGATGACCGCCCCTGCACGCTATCCGTAGGGTGGGGCTTGCCCCACCGTCGCGAAACCGTCGCCATGCCCCGGACGGTGCGCCGAGGCGCACCCTATGATGAATTTCGTGCGTAGGGTGTGTGGCGGCGTAGCCGACACGCACGCGGGCATTGGGCAGCGGCAAGCAGATGCACGGTGACGCGCTTGATACACCCGCGCAAAACCCCTCGCTATCAAATACTATTTCATCTCATTGCCACCAAACCCATGCGGACAACTGCCGCCGGGAAAGCCGCCACCGGGCGGACGCGGGCGATTGCTCCGCCAAAAGCCGCGCCGTTGTGCTACATTCGCCGCCGCACATTTACTTGAACGAGGCAATCACATGAACTGGTACCAACTGATACGCGAAGACTTTTCCGTGGTGTTTGAGCGCGACCCGGCGACGCGCAGCCGCATCGCGGTGCTAACCCTGCACACCGGCTTCTGGGCGGTGGCGTTTTACCGGATGCAGCACGCGCTGTGGAATCTCGGCCTGCGCTGGCTGCCGCGCTGGCTGTCGCTGGTGTCGCGCTGGATGACCGGGGTGGAAATCCACCCGGCGGTGGTCGCGGGCAGGCGGCTGTTCATCGACCACGGCATGGGCGTCGTCATCGGCGAGACCGCCATCCTCGGCGACGATGTCAGCATTTACCAGGGCGTGACCCTCGGCGGCACCACCTGGAGCGAAGGGCGGCGGCACCCGTCGGTCGGATCGAACGTCATCCTCGGCGCCGGGGCGAAAATCCTCGGCACGGTACACGTCGGCAACCATGCCCGCGTCGGCAGCAACGCGGTAGTGGTGAAAGAAGTCGAGCCCTACACCACCGTGGTCGGCGTCCCTGCGCGCGCGGTGCGGCTGCGCCACGAAGAAGGCGAGCAGTATTCCGCCTATGGCCTCAGCCACGAAGTCATCCCCGACCCCATCATCACCATGCTGGAGCAGCTCAGCGCGCGCGTCGCCAAACTGGAAGCGGAAAACGCCGTGCTGAGACAGCGCCATGACTGACTGGGCGTACTTCGACTACGCCGCCACCGCCCCTTGCGAGCCGCAAGTGACGGCACAACTGGCAGCCGACCTCACCGCGCCGTGGGCGTTTGCCAACGCGGGCGCGACCTACCAGCCCGCGCTTGCCAGCCGCCGCCGCCTCGAAGACGCCCGCGCCCAACTGGCGGCGGTCATCGGGGCGGATGCGCGCGAAATCGTCTTCACCAGCGGCGCGACCGAGGCGGACAACCTTGCCCTCAAAGGCGCGCTCGGCTACCACGGCGTCAAACAGCCGCACCTCGTCACCGTGCAGACTGAACACAAGGCGGTGCTTGACCCCGCCGGGGCGCTGGCAAAAGCGGGGGCGAAAATCACCATGCTGCCGGTCGGCCGCGACGGCCTGCTGGATTTGGACGCGCTCGACGAAGCGCTCGCCACCGCGCCGACGCTGGTGAGCGTGATGGCGGTCAATAACGAAACCGGCGTGGTGCAACCCATCGCCAACATCGCCGCGCGGGTACATCGCGCCGGGGCGCGGCTGCACGTCGATGCCGCACAAGCCTTGGGCAAACTGGCGCTGGACGTGCGCGGCTGGGACGTCGATATGCTGAGCCTCTCCGGCCACAAAATCGGCGCCCCGGTCGGCATCGGCGCGCTTTACGTGCGACGGCTGCCGAAAATGCGCCTGCAAGCCCAACAACACGGCGGCGGACAAGAACGCGGCCGCCGCTCCGGCACCTCGCCCGTCGCCCTCATCCGCGCCTTTGCCCTCGCCGCCGACATCGCCGAACGCGCACGCGAGGCGCGCTGGCAAAGCGTGGCGGCATTGCGCGCGACGCTGCTGGCCGGGCTACCTGCGACGATGCACACCAACGTGCCAGCGGAAACCCCGCAAGTGCCGCACATCGTGAGCATTCACACCGGACGCCCCGCGGCCGACGTCTTGCGCGCGGCAGATGCCGCCAGACTGGCGCTGGCGGCAGGCTCGGCGTGCAGCGCCTCCGACGAAGGCTCGCACGTCCTGCGCGCGATGGGCTTGAGTGATGCGGCGGTGCAAAGCGTGCGCGTCAGCCTGTCGCATCGCACAACGGCGGCGGAAATCGACCGCCTTGCCGCCTTTTTGCGCGACAGCGCGGGCGATTAAGCACGCGGCCACAACCGGAAAAACCATGCCCACCTACACCGTCAGCCAATTAAACGCCCACGTCCGCGCCCAGCTCGAAAGCGACTACCGCGACCTCTGGGTTGAAGGTGAAATCAGCAACCTGAGCCGACCCGCCTCCGGCCACCACTACTTCACCCTCAAGGACGACGCGGCGCAAGTCGCCTGCGCGCTGTTCAAGGGCAGCACCTACGGCCTGAAACTGCCCGCGCGCGACCTTGCCAACGGCCTCGCCGTGCGCGTGCATGGCCGCGCCACCCTCTACGAACCGCGCGGCAGCTACCAGCTCATCCTCGACCAGATAGAGGCGGCGGGTATCGGCGCGCTCGAAGCCGAACTCAAACGCCGCCGCGAGCTGCTCGCCGCCGAAGGCTGTTTCGATGCGGCGCGCAAGCGCCCCATCCCGCCCGACCCGCGCCGCATCGGCATCATCACCAGCGCCAGCGGCGCCGCCATCCATGACGCGCTCACCACCCTGCGCCGCCGCAACCCGCTCGTCGGCGTCATCCTCTACCCCTCGCTGGTGCAGGGCGAACACGCCCCGGCGCAGCTCATCAGCCAAATCCAAGCCGCCAACCGCCGCGCCGAATGCGACACGCTGCTGCTCATCCGCGGCGGCGGCAGCCTCGAAGACCTGTGGGCGTACAACGACCCCGCGCTCATCCGCGCCATCGCCGCGAGCCGTATCCCGGTCATCAGCGGCGTCGGCCACGAGACTGACGTCACCCTTGCGGATTTGGCCGCCGACCTGCGCGCGCCGACGCCGACTGCCGCCGCCGCGCACAGTTGCCCCGACCTTGCCGGACGGGCGCAAACCCTCGCCCATCTCGCCGACCGCCTGCGGCAGGCGGCACGCCGCCAACAACAACAGCGGCAACAACATCTGCACCACCTCGCCCACCGCCTGCACCAACAAAGCCCGCAACGGCAAATCCGCACCGCGCAACAGCGCGCCGACCAGCTCGGCGAACGCCTGCACGCCATCGCCCACCGCCGCTGCCAGGGCGAACAGGCGCGGTTGCGCGTCCTGACGCAGCGCCTGTACCAACAAAACCCGCAGCGGCACATCCAGCGCGCGCAACAGCACACCGGCCAGCTCGGCGAACGCCTGCACGCCGCCACCCGCCGCCGCTGCGAGAGCGAACAGGCACGATTGCACGCCCTGATGCAGCAATTGCACCAGTTAAGCCCGCTCAACATCCTGCAACGCGGCTACGCGCTCGCCAGCAACGCCGACGGCAAAACCCTCACGCGCAGCGACGCCGTCCAGCCGGGCGAAAAAATCAGCGTCCGCCTCGCCGTCGGTCGCCTGCACTGCACCGTCAACCGCCGCAGCAAAACCTGATTGCCGTAAGGCGCGTTTGCCATGCCACAAGAGATGTTTGCCATAAATGACCGACCTGCGACAGCGCGTTCGTAGGGTGTGTGGCGGCGCAGCCGACACGCACGCGGTGAAAACAGGGAACACGTGCGTGCCTGCGGCACACACCCTACAAAGACAGCGATGCAAATCGGGCTTTTATGCCCAACGTTTTTTGATGTCAGCCATAAATGGTCAACCTGCGACAGCGCGTTCGTAGGGTGTGTGGCGGCGCAGCCGACACGCACGCGGGATTTTTTGCACCAGCGTAGAAAACCGCGTCGCAACAGCATTCAAAACGACGTATAGCCATCCACCCCGTCAATCACTGACCCGCAGCACCTCGCACAACGCCCGCAGCGCGGCCGACACCTGCCGGTTCGGATAATACAAAAAGAAACCGTCGTAGCGCGGCAGCCAGTCCTCCAGCAGCGGCCGCAGCCGCCCGTCGGCGAGGTAATCGCGGCAAAACACATCGAGCGCATAGGCCAGCCCCAGCCCGCGCGCCGCCGCATCCAGCATCAATTCCGGGTCGTCCAGCACCAGCGCGGACGGCACGCCGAGGTCAAACGCCTGCCCGTCGCGCACAAACTCCCAGCGGTACAGCCTGCCGCCGCCCAACTGACGAAACCCGATACAGCGATGCGCCGCCAAATCCTGCGGCGACTGCGGCGCCGGATAACGCGCCACATAATCCGGCGCGGCGACAATCACCGCCTGCACCGGCGGGGTGATGCGCACCGCGACCATATCGCGCGCGACGCTGCCGCCGAGCCGCACCCCAGCATCAAAACCGGCGCTGACAATATCAACAAAGCCGTTATCGGCGGCGATGTCGAGCTGCACCTCCGGGCAGCGTTCCATGAAGGCGCGCAACTGCGGCAACAGCACGCAGGAAGCGATACCACGCGGCACGGAGAGGCGTACCCGTCCCGCCGGATGTGCGCGGAAATCATTGACCGCCTCATCCGCCGCCTCCAGCGTCGAAAGCGCCGGCGCAATCCGCGCGAGCAGCGCTTGCCCCGCCTCAGTCAGCGCCACACTGCGCGTCGTGCGGTGGAAAAGGCGCACACCGAGCCGCGCTTCCAGCGCGCGCAGCCCGTGCGATACCGTGGACGGCCGCAAATCGAGGCGCGCCGCCGCCGCACGCAAACTGCCTTCCTCGGCAATCGCCACAAAAATCGCAAAATCCGCAAAATCACCTGCTCGCATTGATGGCTCTCCGGCAACAAGGCATACAACAAAACGGGGCTTATGCTAGGGGCTGTTTACAATTCGTTTTAAACGCCGCCGCTACGCGATTTTTCACACC
>ERZ773060.509-NODE-509-length-12971-cov-6.06751_pt1 | contig 12971 bp, 12 predicted proteins | sample MGYA00580628_ERZ773060 | MGnify/ENA primary metagenome ERZ773060 (study PRJEB29015, sample SAMEA2738019) | human oral metagenome | biome: human oral; feature: human-associated habitat; material: dental | place: China | collected 2045 ... | reverse complement strand
GGGTCATTGAAACGCCCGGCGTAGATACCGCGGTAGATAGTCGCGTAGCTGATGGAATGCGGGCTGTCTTCACGGCGCAGGCGGTACTGGATCTGCTCCGGCGACCAGTGCTCTTTCAGAAACCTGTCCTTGACCAGGGCAAAAAGCTCCGGGTCATCCAGCTTGCGCTTGCGGCGGCAGACCAGACGCCGGTTGTCGTATTGCTCCTGCGCCTTGCTGGCGCTGTAGCTCCCGCCACTGTTGTTGCGCTTAAGTTCACGTGAGATGGTGGATTTGCTACGCCCCAGCGCGGCGGCGATGGCGGTGATGCTCCTGCCCTTGGCGCGTTGAACCATTATGTATTCCCGTTCGGTTGGCGTAAGATAATGGTAGGCGCTCATTTGTGGTCTCCTGCAAGGTTTTGAAGTTTTTTGCAGTATCGCTTATGAGCGTCTTTTTTTGTAGCTGTTGCACTTGAATTGTAAATTCGCCACATACACCTAAGCGCTCGATGTGTATGTATAGCCATCCACCGAAAGCCTCATACGGTGTTGCGCCGCCTGACCGGGCACCCTAAAAAATGGCGGAGCCATTTTTTAGGGAAACCCGCACTGTACCAATTCCGATAAAAAAACCGCCCCGGAGGGCGGTTTTTTATTTGCGTGATTTACAGATGACGGATTATTTGGCGTCTGCCATTTTGCCCAAATCTTCGTCGATATGGTAAAGGCCAATGCCGGTATCGCCAGCGACATTAAATTTGTCGAGAATGGAGGTAAAGAGATGCTCTTCTTCATGCTGCTCGGCGACATACCATTGCAGGAAGTTGAAAGAGGAATAGTCTTTTTCTTTGAAGGTTTCTTCCACCAGTTTGTTTATTTTGCCGGTGATTTCTTTTTCGTGGGCATAGACTTCTTCAAAGAGTTCTTTCAGGCTGGCGTATTCGGTTTTGGGTGCGGCAATGGCAGCAAGGCGCGGCATCGCGCCGGTTTCGCAGAGATAGGTAAAGAGGCGCTGCATATGTTCCATTTCTTCGGCGGCGTGCGCTTTCAGGAATTTGGCGGCTCCGGGGAATCCTTTGTAATCCGCCCAGGCCGACATTTGCAGGTACACGTTGGACGAGTAGAACTCGGCGTTTAATTGGTCATTGAGGTGTTTGATGATGTTTTCTGACAGCATGGTTTGCTCCGTGGGTTGGTGAAAGCCGCAAAGGCGGCGGGCGAAGACTGGCAGCTATGCGGGTAAATGTCAAATGCGAATGAATGTCATCGGTCGTCTGCGGCGGCGCGCAGGACTTGCGCCACTTCGCGGTATTCGTCCAGGCGGGCGAGGTCGCGCGCGCTAGGCTGCGGGATGCGTTCGATTTTCAGGTTTTCGGCGACATCCGCCAGTTTGACCGCCCGCGCCAGCGGGTTACTTGCGGCGCGGTAAGCGGCGGTGATGCGGCTTTCGTCGGCTTTGCGCGTCAGCGCCAGCACGGCTTCGACGATGGCTTCGCTGAAACCGGCGACGCGCAGGTCGTCAGCGGTAAGCGGTGTGTCTTCGAGGATGTCGTGCAGCACGGCGATGGTTTTCGCTTCGATGCCATCCACCGCCATCATTACCGCCAGCAGGTGGAGGATGTAGGGCGTGCCGCCACGGTCGGTTTGTCCGGCGTGGTAATTGGCGGCGAGTTCGATCGCTTTTTCAAGGGTGGACACGGGATGCTCCGGTTATGGGTCAATATTGTGCCGGGGATTCACCGACTTTTTTCAGGATGACACCGCTCCATGTTTCGGGATTTTCCGCAGCGGGAGATTCATCCTGGAGGATTTTTTCGATTTTGATGCGGTGTATCCAGTCGTCGATGAAATCAAACCAGTAATAGAAGAAATCTTTTTCCTGAAATGCCGCCTCGTCAAGGGTAAAAGTTTCGGCATTGTGTTGCACCGGTCTTTCTTCTTCCGGCAGGCTGGATATCATGTTTTTATGGTTGCAAATGACTTCTTCGTTGCATTGGTAAAGGATGCGCCGGTTGGTGGCTTCGCGACGCGTCAGCATGAATTTGTAAAGGCACGGCTCGCGGCGGTCAAAGGCCTCAAAAATGAGTTCATGCAGATTGGCAAAGGTGGCATTGCCGCTAATTTCTATGATGCGGTGCAATTGGGAAATGGGCACGGCGTGGGATTCTATCAGCGAGATTTTCAGGCGGTAATAATTCAGCATGGCTTTCTCCGGGTTTTAGCAGAAATGGTCGTCTATCAGGCGGCGCACCGGCGCGGGCAGGCCTTTCGCCAGCGCCTCCTGTTGCGGCAACCAGTCGGCGGCGCGGGCGGGTGCGGCGATGGTCACGGCAAAGGGCGCGATGTGCAGGGTGTAGTGGGTGAATTTGTGGGTGATGGCGGGCAGCGTTGCACGCGCGGTAATCGCGCCCAGCGTTTGCGCGGCGGTCTCGGCGGCGGCGATGCTGTCGTATTCCGGCAGCGACCACAGGCCGCGCCAGATGCCGCGATCCGGGCGACGGTAAAGATGCAGGCGGTCGCCACAGCGGGCGAGCAGCATCACCGTATGCCTTTCCGGGTTGGGCTTTTTCGCGCGCTTTTCCGGCAGCGCGGCGGTGGCGTCGTGCCGGTAAGCGTAGCAGTCGGCGGCGACCGGGCATTCGCCGCAACGCGGGCGGGTACGGGTGCAGATGCCGTTGCCCAAATCCATCAGACCCTGCGTATAACGGCGCAGGGTGGCGGCATCGTCCGGCAGGCGCGCTTCCGCCTCCGCCCACAGCGCGGCGAGGGTCGCGGGCTGGCCGGTCGCGCCGTAAATGCCCGCGTGGCGGGCGAGCAGGCGTTTGACGTTGCCGTCGAGAATGGCTTCCTTCTGGCCGAAGGCGAAGACGGCGATGGCGGCGGCGGTGCTGCGCCCCACGCCTTTCAGCGTCTCCAGTCCGGCGCGGTCGCGCGGGAACTGCCCGCCGTGTTCGTCCATGATTTGCCGTGCGGCGTGGTGCAGATTGCGCGCGCGGCTGTAGTAGCCGAGGCCGGACCACAGCGCGAGTACGTCGTCATCGGCAGCAGCGGCGAGGCTTTCGACATCGGGAAAGCGGGCGAGGAAGCGCGGGTAATATTGCAAGACGGTGGCGACTTGCGTCTGTTGCAGCATGATTTCCGAGAGCCAGACGCGGTAGGGGTCGTTGCCCTGCCAGGGCAGGTGGTTGCGGCCATATTGGGCTTGCCAGGCGGCGAGGCGGTGAGCGAAAGGGGTCATGGTTGGCGTGGTGAGCGGAGTGTGGATAAAGCGGTGGATAACTGGCGCGTTTTGCCAAAAATTTTAGCGTTCACCGGCGGTTGCGGTCGGTATTGCGCATGGCGCCTGCTGTAAAAATTCACGATAAAACAATAAAATAGGAGAATCTGCGGTAAACAAAGCGCTTTTTCCGCTTGCAATCCTTGCCGTCGCGCCAGCGCTGGATTTGTGCATAACCTGACGGCAGCGCGGTCGCCTCCGTCCATCGAGGCGGTAGCGGTTTATCCCCAAATTTTGTGGACAAAGTGGCGGGCGACGATGGGCGTCGTCGAAAAGCGTAATGCTGGCGACGGCTTGCATTACGGCAACAGACAAAGTGCTGCTGGTGATTTTCTGCGCAGCCATCGGTTGCGTTCAAATGTAGCACGCGAATCTGTGCCGCGCTACCGCCTGCGCCCCTGCCTCCGGCGGTGATTGCTCGCATGGGTGCGACGGCAATGAGATGGTAGAGTATTCAGTGGCGACACGTTTTGCGCGAGTGTATCAGATGTGCCGCTGTGGTATTCGTTTGTCGCTGCCCAAATGCCTTGAACCGTGTGCGGTGCGCCGAGGCGCACCCTATGGCGGACGGGAACAGCTACCGTAGGTCGGCCATTCATGGCCGACAAAACTTGATGTCGGGCATAAATGCCCGACCTACGACCGGATAACACCCGCCGCGCTGCGGATGCCTCTCCCTCAGCCGAGGCTGAATGCCGGATGCTGCAACAGATGCGGGCTTTGCCCTACAGGGGGCGGGGATTTTTCGAGGTAATGAGATGGTGGAGTATTCGGTAGCGACACGTTTTGCGCGAGTGTATCAACCGTACCGAGGTGGTGTCCGTTTGTCGCTGCCCGAATGTCTTGAACCGTATGCGGTGCGCCGAGGCGCACCCTATGGTGGACGGAATAGCTACCGTAGGTCGGCCATTCATGGCCGACAAAACTTGATGTCGGCCATAAATGCCCGGCCTGCGACCGGATAACACCCGCCCCGCTGCGGATGCCTCCTCAGCCGAGGCTGAATGCCGGATGCTGCAACAGCTCCGCCTTTTTCGCCGCGTAACCGGCGGGGTCGATGGCGCGGGTGGCGCGTTCCAGCAGGCGGACGCGGAAGCCTGCGGCGAGCGCGTCCTTGATGCTGTAATAGACGCAATAATCGGCGGCAAGGCCGGCGACGTCGATGTCGGTGACGCCGCAGGCGCGCAGCCAGGCGTCAAGCCGGGTGTGGTGGCGCTGGCCGTTGTCGCAGAAGGCGCTGTAGCTGTCGGTGTGCGGATCCATGCCCTTGCGGAAGATAGCGGCGATGCGGCGCGTGTCCAGCGCCGGATGCAGCGCCGCGCCGTCACTGCCCGCGAGGCAGTGCTCCGGCCACAAGGTTTGCGCGAGGCCGTGCAGGGTGATGGTGGCGAACGGCTGCTGGCCGGGGTGGGCGCTGGCGAAGCTCTCGTGTCCGGCGGGGTGCCAGTCCTGGGTGGCGACGATGAGCGGGTAGTCGTGCATGGCGGCATTGACCGGGGCGATGATGGCGTCGCCATCGGCCACGGGCAGGGCGCCGCCGGGCATGAAGTCGTTCTGGATGTCAATGAGCAGTAGTGCGCGCATGGGGTTTCTCCTGGGTTTAACGGGTTTTGTGGATGCGCCACGCAACGGCGAGGCAGATTGCGAGGCCGATGAGGGCGGGGAGGATGATGGCGGTTGCGGCGACGCCGCTGCCGAGCAGGCTGAAGAGGATTTTGCTGCAGGCGGCGGCGGTCAGGATGGCAGCGATTCCGCGCCAGTGATGATGCCAGGCAGCGCCGACCAGCAGCGCGAAAAAGGCGGATACGGTCAGGGTGTAGCCGGTTTTTGTCCATGTCCAGCCGCTGCGGAGGAAGGCGACTTCATCGGCGAGGAATTGGCGCACATGGTCGTCCGCCACCGCCGGCGCGGGAAACCAGCCCATGCTGGTGAGGAGCGCGAAGATGGCCGCCATCAGCGCGCCCCAACTGCGCCACCATGCCGCGAGCATGACCGGGATGAGCAGCAGCGGGCGAATGTACCAGCTCAGGATGTTGTGATGGCGGGCGAAAAGCCAGTCCTGAAAGGCGGGGTTGGCGAGCGCCTGCCAGAGAAAGGCGGCGGTGAGGGCGAGGAAGATGAGGGCGATGAGGCGGTCGGTGGTTTGGCGGGTCATGGTTCTTTCCACGGATTGATGACGGGGACTCCTGCCGCGATGTACGGCGCGGTATCCCGGCTGGCGACGCGCATTTGTCACGAATGCAGTTCCGCCAACGTTACGGTGCTGAGAAACGGTTCAAAATCCCGGTTATCCGCACGAATTTTAATTGCTGCGCCCGAATTGTCCCCTCCCCTGCAGGGTGAAGCCCGCAGCGGGGCAGGGTGGGGGTGAGCGATGCTTTTTATGAATTGACGTTTGCTTTTCATGTTTGCTGCCCTCACCCCAGCCCTCTCCCACAGGGAGAGGGGGCATATCGGCGGTTTTTCCTGTTTTCAGTTCCCTGCACAAACATACGGAAAAATGCGATTCCCAAGATTTTAAATAATTTCTGAGGAACAGGCTCGCTGTTTACTGTGCGTCCAGTCATGTGTAGACAATGACTGCCGGATTCGGTGCGGGGCGCAGCGGTTCGGAAATGACGTTGGTGTCGAGCAATATCATGTGAATGGCACCGGTTCGTCAGGTTCCGCCTCGCGCGTTATGGCGCGTTCGACGCCGCCGATGTCCTGTCCGATGGCGACCAGCAGGCTGCCGGGTCTGGGGGCGTGCTCCGGCTGGAGCGCCGCTTCAAGGATGGCGCGTATTTCCGCTTCGGTACTGCGTCCCGCCTGTTTGGCGCGGGCTTGCAGGGCGCGGTGGGTGGCTTCCGGCAGGTTGCGCACAAGGATGGTGGTCATGGTTGGCTCCGGTTGGTGTGGCTCAATTCACCGGCAGGCTGATGCCGGTGATTTTTTTGTAGAGCGAGACGGCGTAGCTGTCGGTCATCCCGGCGACGTAGTCGCAGACGCCGAGCAGTTTGCGGTAGAGGGTGTCGCGGTTTTTGCGGAAGCGTTCGGGCAGGAGCGCCAAGATCATCTGGTCGGCGCGGGTGTGGTGGTCGCGGCCGTGGGTGTTGGCAATGGCCTGGCAGTAGGTCGCCATCAGCCCGGTGAGGACGCGGTGTCCGGCGATTTGCACTTCCACCACCGGGCGGCTGAGGTAGATGTGTTTTTCGGCGTAGGCGCGCAGGGCGGCGAGTTTGTCGATGGCGGGGATGCTTTTTAGCAGCGGTGCGTCGCGCGCGCCTGCCAGCAGCGCCGCTTCGTTTTCCTGGAAGACGGCGACGGTTTCGTGGACGAGGCGGCCAATGGCTTTGGCGCGCAGGTAGGCGAGCTGGTCGCTTTTGCTTTCCATCGCGGCAAGGCGGCCGCCGTCGGCCATGTCGCCCGCCAGATCGGCGAGCAGTTCGTAGGCGATGCGGTGTTCGATTTGCCGGATTTGGTAGGCGTCTTCGATGTCCACAATCAGGTAGCAGATGTCGTCCGCCGCTTCCATCAGATACGAGAGCGGGTGGCGCTGCCATGCCTGGCCGCTGTCGCCGCGCGGCGGGATGCCGAGCGCTTGGTAGATGGTGGCGAAGTCGGCGAGGTCGTCCTGATAGACGCCGTTCTTTTTGTAGGGGTTTTTGTAGGCGGTGGCGGGGTATTTGCTGGCGGCGGCGAGGGTGGCGGCGGTCAGGCGCAGGCCGCCGTGGTTGTCCGGGCTTTCGAGGCGGTTGGTGATGCGGAAGCCTTGCGCGTTGCCTTCGATGTTGAGCAGGTCGGCGCGTTGGGCATCGTTGTCAAGGCGTTCGAGGATGCCCGTGGCGTCGGCGCTGTTGAAGTAGTCGCGCATCGCCTGTTCGCCGAAGTGGCCGAAGGGCGGGTTGCCGATGTCGTGCGCGAGGCAGGCGGCGGCAACGATGTCGCCGATGTCGGCGGCGTGGATGCCATGCCGCGTGAGTTCGGGATTTTTTTCCAGAAGCCAGGTGCCGACGCTGCTGCCGAGGCTGCGCCCGACGCAGGAGACTTCCAGCGAGTGGGTGAGGCGGGTGCGGACGTAGTCGTTTTTTTCCAGCGGGAAGACTTGCGTTTTGTCTTTCATGCGGCGGAAGGCGGCGGAGAAGATGAGGCGGTCGCCGTCGCGCTGGAAGTCGGAGCGCACCGAGGGTTCGGGGCAGGCGGCCTGGCCGATGCGGTAGGTGGAAAGCAGTTGGGTCCAGTTCATGAGCGTGTCCTTGTGAAAGCATTGATGATAGCGCAATCGGGCGGGCGGCGCGGCAGATGACGGTTCGGTCGTTGGCGCTTTGCCGTGCTTTCGTGTTAAATGGCGTTTTTCTTTTTGGAGGTTTTTATGTCTGCCTTGTTCAAGTCGTTTTTCCGCCTCGGCGTGTTGTTGACGGTTGCCGGGTTTGTCGTCGGCTTTATGCGTCTCACCGATTTGGCGCTCAGTTTTGTGCTGCTGGCGTTTGCCGCCGTTTATTTGGGCTGGTCGGTGTGGACGGCCAACAAGTCTTCCGGCTATGAGCATCCGCGCGAGTGTTTTGCCGATATTTTGGGCGATATTTTTACGTATTCCTGGTTGTTGGCGGGCTTGTGTTTTTGGCTGCTCGCGCCGAAGCATCTGGCGATGGTGCAATCGCTGCCCATCAATCATTACTGGATTCTCACCGCCTTTTTGGGGGCGATGATTGGCGTGACGCTGATTGAAATGCTGATTACGGTACACACCTGCCTCATTGCGATGTGGCGGCAAAATCCGATTACGATTACCCGCTGATGGGGAGCGCAAGAAAAAACCGCCGGACGGGCGGTTTTTTTGTGGGCTGTTTCAGTCAATCCCCTTCAGCAGGCGGTTCAGCGCCGGGACGGCGAGGGCGAGGGCGACGCTGGTGGCGATGCTGATGCCGCCGATGAGCGCGTAGTAGTTGGCGGTGTTCATCGTTTGCAGGTAGTCGTGCCAGGGCTGCGCGGCGGCGCGGGCGAGCAGGCTGGTGGCGTCAATCGCCGCAGGTTCGGCGAAATGCACGCCGTAGTTTTTGGCAAAGATGATGCCGCCCAGGGTGAAGCCGAGCGAGATGCCGAGGAAATTCAGCGCCACCATCTGCGTCTTGACGTGGTCGGGCGCGATTTTGGTGACAAAGGAGAGCGAAATCGGCGAGAGCAGCAGTTCGGCCAGGGTATTGAGCAGGATGGCGAAGGCGAAGACGGCCAGCCCCATCACCACGCCGGTGCGGATGAACGGCACGAAGCAGAGGTAGCCGAGACCGAGGATAAAGAGCGACAGCGCGAATTTGAGCGGCGTTTTCGGTTGAGTGTCGCCCAGTTTCGTCCACAGCGTCGCCATCACCCCGGAAAACAGGATAATCCACAGGCTTTGCAGCGAATCTTTCCACGACACCGGGATTTCAAAGCCGCCGAGGTTGCGGTTCATGGTTTCGGAGAAGTAGCTGGTGACGACGGTGTATATCTGGAACCAGATGGCCCAGAAGACGCAGATGGCGGCGAACAGTGGCAGGTAGGCGATGATGTAGCGGCGGTGGTTGCGGTCAACTTTTGGGTCGAGCAGCAGCCGGGCAAAGTAGCCCGCAGTGGCGAGGATGACGACGGTGAGCAGCACGCCGGGGAAATTGTCCAGGCCGAGTTTGTCGTAATGCACTGCGGCGCTGAGCGCGAGGATGATGGCGAGCGCGGCGGTGGCGGCGGTTTTGCGCTGTTTTGGCGGCAGCGGGTGCGGTGCGCCAGGGCGTGGCAGTTTTTTGCGCCCGGCGGCGTAGCGCCACAGGCCAAATGCCATGCCGATGGCAGCGGCACCGAAGCCGTAGTGAAAGCCGATGTAGCGTTGCAGCACGCCAGTGATGAGCGGGCCGAGGAAGCCGCCAATATTGATGGCGATGTAGAAGATGGAAAATCCGGCATCGCGCAGCGGGCGCAGTTTTTCGTCTTCATAAAGCGCGCCGACCATCGAGCTGGCCGATGCCTTGACGCCGCCGCTGCCGAGGGCGATGCAGACCAGCCCCGCAATCAGGCCGTCCACGCCGGGGATGACGGCGAGCGCGATGTGGCCGGTCATCACGAGGATACCGGCGTAGAACAGGGTGCGTTCTGCGCCAAAAATGCGGTCGGCAAGCCAGCCGCCGAGGATGGTGGAGAGGTAAACGCTGCCGCCGTAAGCGCCGACGAGGCCGCCCGCAGCCGCCTCGCTGAAGCCGAGGCCGCCTTTGGTCGCGCTGTAATAGAGGTAGATAAAGAGGATGCCCTGCATCCCGTAGAAGGAAAAGCGCTCCCACAGTTCGATGTGGAAGAGCGTCGAGAGTTGGCGCGGGTGGCCGAAGAAGGAGTTGTTCGTGGTCATGGCGGTCTCCGGTGAAGATGGGACGAGGTGCCGCGTAGCGCGGTATGGCGAATGTAACACAGCTTTAACGATAATCCACGAAAATTATCACCCGGAGCAAGTATTGCGAACGGTGCGCCGGGGCGCACCCTATGGTTGTCGCCATCCGCCTGTAGGGTGGGCCTTGGCCCACCATTAAAGCCAACGTCCGACGCCCTCTCCGTGGGAAGGCGGGGTGGGGGTGTCCGTTTCCCCGCCGGAGCAAAGCAATCTTCCCGCGGATGGCAATCCTCACCAAGCCGCAAACGTAGGTCGGCCATTCATGGCCGACATCAAGAAATATCGGAGATGCACCCAATCTGCGCCTGCGGTTTGCATGATTACGGATGCCGCGATGCGGTTGCCACAGGCAAAAGAAAACGCCGACAACCGTCGGCGTTTTTAATGGAAATTCCTTTGCAGTAAACGCAGGTCGGCCATTCATGGCCGACATCAAGAAATATCGGGGATGCACCCAATCTGCGCTGCGGTTGCATGATTACGGATGCCGCGATGCGGTTGCCGCAGCCAAAAGAAAAAACGCCGACAACCGTCGGCGTTTTTAATGGCAATCCCTTTGCAGTAAACGCAGGTCGGCCATTCATGGCCGACATCAAGAAATATCGGGTATGCACCCAGTCTGCGCCTGCGGGTTACATGATTACGGATGCCGCGATGCGGTTGCCGCAGCCAAAAGAAAAAACGCCGACAACCGTCGGCGTTTTTAATGGCAATCCCTTTGAAGCAGGGACAAGTTTTTAATATTTTATGGCACTCAAGGCTGCGCAATTACGGGGTCACAATCCCTTTGCAGCAGGGACAAGTTTTTAATCGCGATGCTTTTTGGATTTGGCCGGTGCCAATTGTCACAATCCCTTTGTAGCAGGGACAAGTTTTTAATCATCCAGAATAGCCAAGGGCGGTACTTATTATATGTCACAATCCCTTTGTAGCAGGGACAAGTTTTTAATTGGCGGTGTGTATTTTTTCTCCTTGTTTTCAATAAGTTGAGAGGGGTATTTCCAACTTTTGCCAGCGGGAAAAAGTTGAGCTTTCGGGCTTTGTTTTTGTTCGGGTTTTTATGGGTGTTTTTGGAGCGCCGCAGGATGCGGTACGCGCGTATTTTACGGTATTTGGCCGGTTTTTTGTAGGCGGTGGCGGGATGTTGTTTGGTTGCCGACTGTTTTTGGAAAACGGATATGTCCGCGATAGCGGGGATGGCTATACATCCTCCCCGTTTTCTCATGAAAAAGCGTTCGCTTTTTTATAGGGGAGTCCCGACCCTCCCCCGCTGCGGACGCTGGGGCGTCCTGCGGGGGAAGGGCGATACCCGCCTTTTAGTCGATACCTTTCAGCAGGCGGTTCAGTAGCGGCACCAGCAGCATCAGGACGACCCCGGCGGCGATGCCCAGCCCGCCGATGAGGGCGAAGAAGTCGGCGGTGTTCACCATTTGCAGGTAGTCATGCCAGGGCTGTTGCGCGGCGTGGGCGAGCGCGGTTGCGGGGTCAATGACGACCGGATCGGCAAAATGTACGCCGTAGTTGGCGCGGAAAATGATGCTACCCAAGGTAAAACCGAGCGAGAAGGCGAGGAAGTTCAGCGCGATCATCTGCGTTCTGAAGTGCGGCGGCGCGATTTTGGTGGCAAACGAGGTGGAAATCGGCGAGAGCAGCAGTTCGCCGAAGGTGATGATGAGGATGGCGAAGGCGAAGGTGACCAGCCCCATCACCACGCCGCTGCGCACGAACGGCACGAAGAAGAGGTAGCCGCTGCCGAGGATGAACATGGCGAGGGCAAATTTGAGCGGGGTTTTCGGCTGTTTGTCGCCGAGGCGCGTCCACAGCGTCGCGGTGACGCCGGCGAAAAGGATAACCCACAGGCTTTGCAGCGAGTCTTTCCAGCCGGCGGGGATGGTGAAGCTGCCGATGCTGCGGTTCATGGTTTCGTCGAAATAGACGGTGACGACGGTGTAGAACTGAAAGTATTCGGCGGCAAAGACGCTGACCGTGGCAAAAAGCGGGATGTAGGCGATGATGTAGCGGCGGTGGTCGCTATCGACGCGCGGATCGAGCAGCAGGCGGGCGGAGTAGCCGAGGGTGGCGGCGATGATGGTGGTGAGCAGGATGCGTGAGTAGTTGTCGGTGTTGATTTTGTCGAAATGGACGGCGGCAATGAGTGCCAGCACGACGGCGAGGATGACGACGGCGGCGGCACTGCGCTGGTTGGCGGGCAGCGGGTTGGGCGCGGTCAGTTTTGGCAGCTCTTTGCGGCCATGATTGTAGCACCACAGACCAAATGCCATGCCGATGGCAGCGAGGCCAAAGCCGTAGTGGAAGCCGATGTTTTCTTGCAGGATGCCGGTGAGGAACGGACCGAGCATCCCGCCGATGTTGATGGCTATAGAAGATGGAAAAACCGGCATCGCGGCGCGCGCGCCATTCGTCGTTTTCGTAGAGCGAGCCGACCATGGTGCTGGCGGAGGCTTTGACGCCGCCACTGCCGAGAGCGATACAGACCAGCCCGGCAATCATGCCGCTGACGCCGGGGATGAGGGCAAGGGCAATATGGCCGAGCATGACCAGCACGCCGGAATAAAACAGGGTGCGTTCCGCGCCGAGGATGCGGTCGGCGACCCAGCCGCCAAAGATGGTAGAGAGATAGACGCTGCCACCATAAGCCGTAGCAATGCTGCCGCCAACCGCTTCGCTAAAGCCAAGCCCGCCTTTGGTCACGCTGTGGTAGAGGTACATGGCGAGGATGCTGTTCATCCCGTAAAAGGAGAAACGCTCCCACAGTTCGATGTGGAAAAGCGTCGAGAGTTGGCGCGGTTGGCCGAAGAAGGTTTTGGACATTGCCGGTCTCCTGTGTGAATGAAGGATTGCGCGAATGTAACACAGAAACGGGCGGGGTGTTTTTCGGCGAATTAAGGGCTTTTTTGAGTGATTTGTTGCGAGCGCGACGCGATGACCGGCGCGGCGGTATGAAAAACGCCCCGGGCGGGGCGGTGGTGTTGGCATCAAAGCGCTGTGTTTGGCATGAATGGCGCGGCGGCGTAGCCGCAAAATCGTCGCCATCACCCGGATGGTGTCGCCGAGGCGCACCTTATGGCGGATTTTGGGCGTAGGGTGTGGCGGCGTAGCCGACACGCACGCGGGGAAGGTTGGAAACGCGTGCGTGCCTGCGGCCATACCTACGATTCTCTTTTGTTTTATGTGCGGACTGTGCAGGTTGGGTTAGAGGGCTGTTTGCAATTCGGCGGATGAGCGCCTCTCTCTTGCTTCGCAAGCAATAGACCTCTTTCCAAACCAGGCAAAGGCATACGTTTTTTGGAATTTGTATCCC
>ERZ773060.507-NODE-507-length-13025-cov-5.33485_pt1 | contig 13025 bp, 11 predicted proteins | sample MGYA00580628_ERZ773060 | MGnify/ENA primary metagenome ERZ773060 (study PRJEB29015, sample SAMEA2738019) | human oral metagenome | biome: human oral; feature: human-associated habitat; material: dental | place: China | collected 2045 ... | reverse complement strand
GTTCGGCTTTGGCCGCTTCGGGCTGTTTGGCCGGGGCGGCGGGCTCTTCTTCGGCGAAAGAGAGGAAGTCGAAGTCGTCGCCTGCATCAGCAGCCGGAGCAGGTTCGGCTTTGGCCGCTTCGGGCTGTTTGGCCGGGGCGGCGGGCTCTTCTTCGGCAAAGGAGAGGAAGTCGAAGTCGTCTTCCGGCTCGGCGGCGGTTTTGTCGGCGTGTTCTGCCTTGTTTTCCGCTTTGGTAGCGGGTGCTGCCGGTTCTTCTTCGGCGAAAGCGAGGAAGTCGTTAAAGTCGTCTTTTTCTTCGGCAACAGGCGCGGTTTCGGCTTTCGCCGCAGGTTGGGCGATGGGTTCTTCGTCGCTGGCGAAGGAGAGGAAGTCATCAAAGTCGTCTTTTTCTTCCGCGACCGGGGTGGCTTCGGCTTTGGCCGCCGGTTTGGCGGCAGGCGCGTCTTCGCTGGCAAAAGCGAGGAAGTCGTCAAAGCTGTCTTCTGCTTCGGCAGCAGGCGCGGCGGAAAGGTGCGGCTCGGCTTTGGCGGTGTGATCCTTGCCGTTTTTCAGCGGAGCTGCGGGCTCGTCTTCGGCGGACAGTTTTTCAAGGTCGTTGAAGAAGTCGTAGTCTTCGTCGCTGTCGCTGGCAGGCGGTACGGCAATCGCGGTCGGCTCCTGTTTCGCGCGGTCGTTGCCTGCCACGGCGGCGACCGGTGCGGCGGGTTCGTCTTCCGGGATTTCCAGGTCTTTGAAGAAGTCGTCCGGCAGTTCGTCGGCGGAGTGCGGTTCGCCGTCGTCGTATTCGTCGCGGTATTTGGGCAGACCGGAGAATTTTTTGTTGAGGTCGTCCAGTTCGGAGAGTTGCGCATCCAGGCGTTCCAGTCCGTCCACGTCGGTGCTGGCGGGGGCGGCGTTGCGGATTTTGACTTCGCCGACTTTGTCGCCGATTTTTTGGCTTTCGCTGCTGTCCATTTCGGCGGCGAGGCGCTCGATGTCTGCTGCGCTAAATTCTTCGATGCTGTCTTCGTCGCTGTCGTCACGGCGTTTGCGCTTGGCGAGCATGAAGGCGGCGGCACCACCGAGGGCGAGAACGCCGGTGCCTGCAGCGGCCAACAGCGGCAACGGCAGGCCGCTGGAGATTTTGTCTTCCGGTTTTTCCTGGGCGACCGCAGCGATGGTTTCGCTCTTCATTTCCGGCACGACGGCGGGGGCGGCCGGTGCCGGCGCGGCATCGTTGCTGGCGACTTCCACCGGCGGGGTTTCTTCGGCTGGTGCGGGCTGAGCAACGGGTTCAGGTTGTACGGCAACAGCGTCTGCCGGGGTATCGTTGGCGGCGACTTCCGGCGCCGGGTTGTCGGCGGTGAGGTCAACCGGTTCGGGTTCGGGACTGGCGTCGGGTTGTGGCTGCGGGTTGTTGGTGGCGACGAGGGTGTCGGCACCGTCCAGGGTCAGTGCATTGCCATCCAGCGGGGCGTTTTCCGCGGCATTTTCGGGTGTTGCCGGGGCGGCGGGGGTATCGTTTTGCGCCACCTCGGGTGCGGGCGCGGCGGCTTTGTTGTCCTGGTCGCCTGCGTTGTTGTTTTGTGCCAGTTCGGTGGCGACTGCCGGGGTGTCGGTGGCCGCTTTGGCTTCGGCAGCGTCGTTTTGTGCCAGCGCGTTGTCGGCGGTGGCAGCGGCTGCGCCCGCAGCGGCGGCTTTGGCGGCATCGGCCTTGTCTTTTGCCGCTTTTTCGGCTTTTTTCGCCTCCGCTTTGGCCTTGGCGCCGTTGTCGGCGATTTCGGTTTTGGCGGCAGGCATGGCAGCGGCGCCCGGATCGGGGATGGTAAGGGTACTGCCAACCATCAGGTTGCCCATGTCGTTATGGGCGAAGGAGCCACGGTTGGCGTTGTAGATGGCGCGCATCATCTGCTGGATGGAGACGGATTCGGACGGGCGTGCGGCGTTGGCAATGGAGAACAGGGTTTCGTTTGATTTGACCGGGCCGTATTTGCTGCCCACCGGGATGCTGCCCGGTTTGACCGAGGTGGAGTAGTAGGAGTAGCCGCCGTCGCCGTTGTCGTTGTTGCCACGGTCGGCCAGTACCGGCCGCGCCTGTTTGGGCTGGGTGGCAAGGTCGTGTCCGCCCCAGCCTTCGCTGTCGGCGCTGGCGGCACGCAAGGGCGCTGCCGCCTTGCTGCGCGCAGCCAGTTGTTCTTTTTCTTTGGCTTTGTCTTTTTTGTTTTTTTCTTTGTCTTTTTTCGGGTTTGCCAGTACGGGCTCGCTTTTTGCCGCTTTGCGGTTGTCTGCCAGCGCGCTGCGTGATTCGGGCTCGCCGATGGGCAGCAGTTCGCGTTCGCTGTTTTCGTCTTTGTCTTTTTTGCCTTTTTTCTTGCCTTTGCTGTCGCTGTCCGCCAGGGTCGGTTTTTCGATGATAGCCATCGGTTCGGCAGCGTTCGGGTTGAGCGGGTCGGCGTTAAAGAAGGCGGCGTATTCGCGGGTGACGGTGCTGCCGTTGCTGTTGATGGTCAGCATGAAGTTGACGAACGGCTCGCGGATGGTGGCGGTGCTGGTGACGCGGATGACGTATCCTTTGCCAGACGGTACCAGGCTGAAGCGCAGTTTTTTGTGGATGGGCAACAGTTCTACGCCCTGGGCGCGATAGGCCGCGGGGCTGGCAAGCTGAACGGTTGCACCTTTGGCGGCAGCGGCAGTCATGCCATCTACCGGGATGGTGGCGCTCATCGGCTGGCCAATGCTGGAGTTGACGTGGATAGGGCCGAGGCCGATGGAGATGGCGGCACTGCTGCACCCCAGACCGACTGCCAGTGCAACGGTGTGGCGCAGACGTGCAGGTGTTTGATTCCTGTTCATTTTGTGCTCCTGAGCCGTATTGCATCTACGGCGGTATCATAAAAACAACATTGAGATTATAGCAGCAGTTGTTATACAAGCAAGTAATGTTTTACCAACCCCGTGATAATGCTGCTTCCAGGTAATTGCAGACGGCATCGCCGATGGCGGCGGTGCTGTATGGTTGTTGCCCGTCTGCAACAATGTCGGCGCTGCGGTAGCCCTGGCTGATGCTTTCTTTGACGGCGTTTTCCAGAAGCCAGGCGAGGCTTTCTTCTTGCAGGGAGTGGCGCAGCAGCATGGCGAGCGAGAGCAGCATGGCGTAGGGGTTGGCGATGCCCTGCCCGGCGATGTCCGGCGCGGAGCCGTGTACGGGTTCAAACAGGCCGACGCCGTCGTCGCGCAAGGATGCAGACGGTAGCAGGCCAATCGAGCCGGTGAGCATTGAGGCTTCGTCGGAGAGGATGTCGCCGAAGAGGTTGCCGGTGACGATGACGTCGAACTGGCGCGGATCGCGCACGAGCTGCATCGCGGCGTTATCAACCAGCAAGTGCGTCAGCGCGACGTCGGGGTAGTCGGCGGCGACGGCTTCCACGGTTTCCCGCCACAGTTGCGAGCTTTCCAGCACGTTCATTTTGTCTATCGAGCAGAGGCGTTTTTGCCGCCCACGCGCCGCTTCAAAGGCGACGCGGGCGATACGGCGTACTTCGCTTTCGCTGTAGCGCAGGGTGTTGTAGCCCTCGCGTTCGCCCGCCGCGTTGGTTTCGATGCCGCGCGGCTGGCCGAAGTAGATGCCGCCGGTGAGTTCGCGCACGATGAGGATGTCCAGCCCGCGCACCCGTTCGGCTTTGAGCGCGGAGCGGTCTATCAGCGCGTCCATGACGTGTGCCGGGCGCAGGTTGGCAAACAGTCCCAAATCGGCGCGGATGGCGAGCAGGCCGGTTTCCGGGCGTTGCGCGCGCGGCAAGCCGTCCCATTTTGGCCCGCCGACGCAGGCGAGCAGTACGGCATCGGCGGCGCGGGCTTTGGCGCGGGTCGCTTCCGGGTAGGGTTCGCCGCTGGCATCGACCGCGCAACCGCCGAGGTCGGCGTAATCAAGCGCGACCGCCAGCCCCGCCTGTTCTTGTAATAGATGCAGGACTTTTTCCGCTTCTGCCATAATTTCCGGGCCGATGCCGTCGCCGGGGAGGAGGAGGATGTTTTTCATGTTTATTCCTTGAAAAGCCAGGGGAATTGTTGCCGGTGCCGCGCTTCAAAGGCGCGGATGTCGGCGGCGTGTTGCAGCGTTTGCCCGATGTCGTCGAGGCCGTGATAGAGCGCGTGCTTGCGGAAACCGTCAACCGCGAACGGGTAACTTGCCGCACCGCATTGAATCGTCTGCGTTTCCAGATTGACTTCAATCGTAACCGCTTCCGCCGCCTGCGTCGCTGCCAAGAGCGCTTCGGCGTCGGCAGCGCTGACCTGCGCGGGCAGGACGCCGTTTTTGAAACAGTTGCTATAGAAGATGTCGCCGAAGGATGGCGCGATGATGGCGCGAAAACCGTATTCATCGAGCGCCCACACCGCGTGCTCGCGCGAGGAACCGCAGCCGAAATTCGCCCCGGCGAGCAGGAATTTCGCCCCCTGGTAGCGTGCCTCATTGAGGATAAACGCCGGGTCGGGCGCACGGTCGGGCAGATAGCGCCAGTCATCGAAAAGATACTGACCGAAACCCGTCTTGCTGATGAGCTTCAAATACTGCTTCGGCAAAATCGCGTCGGTGTCGATATTGCTGCGAAAGAGCGGCGCCAGTACGCCGCGTTCAACGGTAAACGCCTTCATGCCAACCACTCCCGCACATCGACAAAGCGCCCGGCAACCGCCGCTGCGGCTGCCATTGCCGGACTGACTAAATGGGTGCGCGCGCCCTGCCCTTGCCGCCCTTCAAAATTGCGGTTCGACGTGGAAGCGCAGCGTTTGCCCGCCGGAATGCGGTCGGCATTCATCGCCAGACACATCGAACAACCCGGCGAACGCCACTCAAAGCCGGCATCCATAAAAATACGGTCCAGCCCTTCCGCCTCTGCCTGCGCTTTGACCAGACCGGAACCCGGTACAATCAGGGCAATCTCAATATTGGCCGCGACCTTGCGCCCTTGAACGATACGCGCGGCGACGCGCAAATCCTCAATGCGTGCGTTGGTGCAAGAGCCGATGAATACCGCATCGAGCGGAATGTCGCGCACCGCCTGCCCCTCGTGCAGCCCCATATAATCGAGCGCGCGCGCGTAGGCGTTGCGCTGGTTGTCGTCGCGGGCATCGGCAAGATGCGGTACGACGCCGCCGACATCGACCACCATTTCCGGCGACGTGCCCCAGCTTACCTGCGGCGCGATTTTCGCCGCCTCAAGCACCACTTCGGCGTCAAAAACCGCATCGTCATCGCTGACCAGCGTGCGCCAATACGCCTCCGCCGCCTCCCACAGCGCGCCCTGCGGCGCACTCGGCCGGCCGCGCAAATAGGCAATCGTCTTCTCATCGACCGCGACCAGCCCGGCACGCGCGCCCGCCTCAATCGACATATTGCACATCGTCATCCGCCCCTCCATCGTCAGCGCGCGAATCGCCGAGCCGGCAAACTCCAGCGTGTAACCGGTGCCGCCGGCGGTGCCGATGGTGCGAATCACCGCCAGCATCATGTCCTTGGCGTACACACCCGGCTGCAAATCGCCGTCAATGACGATGCGCATCGACTTCGTCTTCTTCTGCGGTAGGCATTGCGTCGCCATCACGTGTTCGACCTCGCTCGTGCCGATGCCAAACGCCAGCGCGGCAAAGGCGCCATGCGTGGACGTATGCGAATCGCCGCAAACAATCGTCATCCCCGGCAGCGTCAAGCCCTGCTCCGGGCCGATAACGTGCACAATCCCCTGGCGCGGGTCACGTCGCCCAAACAGACGAATGCCAAACTCGGCGCAGTTGCGCTCCAGCGCCTCCACCTGCGCGCGCGAAACCGCGTCCTCAATCTCGCGCTCCGGGTGCAACGTCGGCACATTGTGGTATGATCCGGCACCGCCTGAATCGCATCGACCCGCCACGGCTTGCGCCCGGCAAGACGCAGACCGTCAAACGGCTGCGGCGAAGTCACCTCATGAATCAAATGACGGTCAATATAAAGCAGTGCCTGCCCGTCCGCCTCGCGCACCACATGCGCCTGCCAGACCTTGTCATACAACGACTGCCCGCTCATAACAGCTCCTGCGCCCACAAATCGGCGAACGACTCGCGGCGGCGAATCAACCGTGCCTGCCCGCCCTCGATTAACACCTCGGCGGGACGCGGGCGCGAGTTGTAATTACTCGCCATCGAAAACCCATAAGCGCCGGTGCCGGGAATGGCGACCACATCGCCGCGCTCGCCGCAAATCGGAAAATCGCGGGCAAAGGTATCGCCGCTCTCGCACACCGGGCCGACCACATCCATGCGCGACACCCCGTCATACGGGCGCGACAAATTCAGCAGCGACGGCCGCACCTGATAGAGCGCCGGGCGCACATAATCATTCATCGCCGCGTCGAGCATCAAAAACTCGCGCCCCGACTGCGACTTACGGAACACCACCTGCGACAGCAAAATCCCGGCATTGCCGACCAGCGACCGTCCCGGTTGCAAATGCAGACGCAGCGGGCGTTCGCCCACCTTCTCCAGCAGCGCGCGAGACAAATCAGCAGGCGATAGCGACATCTTTTCAGCTTCCGTCTCAATACCGAGACCGCCGCCCAAATCCACGTGCTGCAAGGCGATGCCCTCCGCCGCCAGCGCATCGGCGAGCGCCAGCACCGAATCCGCCGCCTGCAAAAACGGCTCCAGCAGACGAATCTGCGAACCAATATGACAGCCGATGCCGGCCACGCGCAGCGACGGCTGCGCCGCTGCCCAACGATACAACGCGGGCGCGTCTTCCAGCGCCACGCCAAACTTGTTCTCACGCATCCCGGTGGAAATATACGGATGCGTCTTCGCGTCCACATCCGGGTTCACCCGCAGCGCGACGGGCGCAACCTTGCCCATCGCTGTCGCCACCTCGGCAAGACACTGCAACTCCGCCGCCGACTCCACATTAAAACAGCCAATCCCGGCCGCGAGCGCCGCCTGCAACTCCGCATCCGTTTTCGCCACACCGGAAAACACCACCCGCGCCGCATCGCCGCCGGCCTGCAACACCCGCGCCAACTCGCCGCCAGAAACAATATCGAACCCCGCGCCCTCTGCCGCGAGCAGGCGCAAAATCGCGAGATTAGAATTCGCCTTCATCGCAAAATGCAATCGCACCTCACGCGACAAACCGTGCGCCAAATACGCGCGGAACTGCGCACGAATCGCATCGCTGTCATACACATACAGCGGCGAACCAAACTCGGCAACGAGCTGCACCAGCGACACCCCGCCGACGCGCCCCTGCGCATCCAACCCGGACAAAAACTCACTCACCGGCCTGCTCCTGCGCCTTGGGCGCATCATCCGGCAAAAACAGCGGCCCCTTCTGCCCGCAACCCGCGCACAAAGCCGTTACAATAAAAAACACAAAAAACCTGAACATTGCGAAAAACCCGCTAAAAAAGGAGCGAAATTATGGCACAGCCCCTCGAACGAATCACCCGCGGCGCCGAAAAAAACGTCACCCACAGCATCATCTGGCTGCACGGCCTCGGCGCGGACGGCAACGACTTCGTCCCCATCCTGCCGCAGCTTGAGCTGCGCCCGACCACGCGCATCACCTTCCCGCACGCCCCCGTGCGCCCCATCACCCTGAACGGCGGCATGCCGATGCGCGGCTGGTACGACATCAAAGACCTCAGCTTCGAACAACGCGACGAAGACCTCGCCGGCATCGAGGCGAGCGCCGCGCAAATCCTCGCCATCGCCAAAGAAGAAGAACAGCGCGGCATTCCGGCAGAAAACCTCCTCTACGCCGGCTTCTCGCAAGGCGGCGTGCTGGCGCTCTACCTCGGCCTGCGCCATCCCTGCGCGGGAATCCTCGCACTCTCGACCTACCTCGCCGACCGCGACCACACCCCGCCCGCCGACTGCGCCCACTGCCCGCCCATCCTGCAAATGCACGGCACCCACGACCCGGTCATCCCCTACAGCGTCGGCAAACTGAGCTACAACCTCCTGAAAAGCAAAGGCTACGCCCCCGCATGGAAAACCTACCCGATGCAGCATCAGGTCATCCCCGAACAAATCACCGACATCGCCGCCTGGCTCAACGAACAAGGATTCTGAACCATATACATACACCTTGAGCGCTCAGGTGTATGTAAATCCCATCTCCCCCTAACCGGAACCAATATGCAAAAAACCCTGACCTTTATCGCCGCCGCCCTGCTCGGCAGCTGCACCACCAGCGGCGGCCTCAACCAAAACGCCATTGCCCGCGAGCTGATCAGCTCGCAGATTGACCAGCAATGCCACAGCCAGCTCAACGCCCGCCAGGAATGGCAACTCGCCTCGGCGTTGATGGGCGCGGAAATCAAACAGCAATGGGAAAACAAAATCTGCGGCTGCGTCAGCGAAGAAGCCCCGGCACAGATGAGCGGCGAAGAAATGCTGCAAGTCCTGAACCCTGCCACCCGCCAGCAGGTAGTCAGCAATGTCGCGGTGAAAACGGTCAAGGCGTGTTTCGCCCGCGTGATGCAGCAGCGTTGAGCATTCACCCACAAAAAAACGGCGCTCATGGCGCCGTTTTTTTCGCAGGGATGGTTTTGCGCGAAGGCAAAAGGGCGGGCTTCCCCGCCCTTGCCGTTTTTCAGATTTTTAGACTTTTTTGATCCAGCCGTAGCGGTCGGGGGTTTCACCGTACTGGATGGCGGTGATGGCTTCGCGGATGGCGAGGCCATGTTTTTGGTTGGCGACCGGGATTTCTTTGTCGTCAATGACGAAGCTGGTTACGGGCGAGATGACGGCAGCGGTGCCGGTGAGGATGGCTTCCGCACCGTTTTCTACCGCCAGTTGCAGTTCGGCGACGGTCAGGTCGCGTTCGTCGATAGTGTAGCCCAGGTCTTTGGCGACTTTCAGTACGGAGTCGCGGGTGACGCCGTGCAGAAACTCGTCGGTCAGCGGTTTGGTGCGGATGGTGTTGCCGTCAATGAGCATGAAGTTGCTCGCGCCGGTTTCCTGGACGTCGCCGTTCGGGCAGAACAGGACCTGGTTCGCGCCGTATTTTTTGTGGGCGGCGGTCGTCCAGCCGAGGGCGGAGGCGTAGTTGCCGCCGCATTTGATGCGTCCCATGTGCGGTGCGCAGCGTTGGTGTTGGGTCTCAACCAGCAGTTTCATCGGGCTGCCGACCTTGAAGTAGTCACCCACCGGCGAGGCGAGGATGTAGAGCACGGCGCTGTCGGTGCCGTGTGCGGCCTTGCCGATGACGGGGTCGGTGCCGATGAGGGTCGGGCGCAGGTACATCGCGTTCGGCGCGTCCGGCACGATGTCGGCGGCGCGGCGCACCAGTTCAAAGAGGGCGTCGCGGTAGGCGGCGGTTTCCGGCACAGGGATTTCGAGCAGGCGCGCGCTTTGTTGCATTCGCGCGATGTTGTCGTCCGGGCGGAAGAGGACGATGTCGCCGTTTTTTTGGCGGAAGGCTTTCAGGCCTTCAAAGCATTCGCTGCCGTAGTGCAGGCCGTGTGCGCCGGCGGGCAGGGTGATTTCGGCGCTGTTCTGCCAGCGCACGGGTTGCCAGGCGCCGTTTTCGTAGGCGATAACCGGCATTTCGGGGTAGAAAACGCTGCCGAAGACAGCGGGAACTTCTCGGCTCATGGGTGGCTCCTTTCGGGTTGGGTTGAGGGATTGCACGATACTGCGCGCGGCGAGCTATGGCAAGGCGAGCAGGCTTTGTCCGGCGATGTAGAGGCTCATGCCGCCGAGGACGCTGATGACGGGGTTGCGCCAGCGGTGTTCGAGGGCGATGACGGTGATGAGGGCAAGGGCGCTGACGGCAGCGGCGCTGGCGGGTTGCCATTTGAGGGTGCTGGCGGCGTAGAGGGCGAGGATGGTCATCACGCCCGGCGGCATGACGCGGCCGAGCCAGGCAAAGGTGGTGTCGTAGCGGCGGGCGATGCGCGCGAGGAGGAAGGGGAAGGCGCGCAGGGCGAAGGTGATGATGGCGCTGGCGAGGACGGCGGCGGCGATGGCGGTGTGGTTCATGCGGCGGTTTTGCGGGGGCTGAGGCAGAGAAGGGCGAGGAGGATGGCGATGGCGGTCGCCAGGACGTTACGCTCGCTGACGGTGGCAAGCGCGATGAGGATGGCGATGAGGCCGTAGGCTTGCGCCGGGCGGCGTTCGCGGTAGTAGCTGTGGCTTTGTGCGAGGATGAGGAAGAGGGCGGTCAGGGCAAATTCGAAGCCGGTGAGCGCGGGCGGGATGATTTGTCCGAGGAGGAGGCCGAGGGCGGTGCCGCCAATCCAGTAGAGTTGGCAGAGGGCTTCGATACGGGTGATGAGGCGCGGGTCGGTGTCGCGTCCCATCGGCGCGATGAGGCTGTAGGCTTCGTCGGTCAGTGCGAAGATGCTGTAGGCGAGGAGCAGCGGGCGGCCGCGGTAGGCGGCGGTCGGGAAGGAGAAACCGTAGAAGATGAGGCGTAAATTGACGGCGAGGGTGGCAAGGGCGACCGCGCCGAGGCTGGTGCCGTTTATCAAAAGGCCGGCAAGGAGGAATTGCATTGCCCCGGCGTAGAGGAAGATGCTGGCGGCGAGCGCCCACAGCGCGGGCAGGCCGTTTTGCGTCCACATTACCGCGTAGGCGATGGCTAGCGGGATGTAGCCGAGGAGGATGGGGATGGTGAGGATGAAGGCGCGGCGCCAGGTGTAGTCTTGCATGGGTTCAGGCTTTGGGGTTGCGGGGCGGGTAGGGCAGGGGCGGGATGGCTGCGAGGCGGGCGCGGATTTCGTCCCACGACCACAGGCGGTGTTCGGGATGGGCATCTATGCCGACGTCCAGCGCCGCACCGCGCAGGCGCACGGTGCCGTGGGTGTGGCCGTAGAGGTGCCAACTGCCGCGTTGCGCGCCGCGCCATTCAAGGATGGGGTAGTGAAAAAGGACGATGGGCTGGCCGTCCAGGGTGTCTTCATGGTAGGGCCTGATCCAGCGGAAACGTTCGCGCAGGTAGGGGTCGGCGCCAAGTTCATCGTCGTGGTTGCCGCTGACCAGGCAGATTTCGCCATTGAGTTCGGCAAGCAGGCGGAAGGTTTCGGCAAGGCCGCCAAAGGAGACGTCGCCCAGGTGATAGACGCGGTCGCCTTTGCCCACTTGCGCGTTCCAGCGTGTAATCATCGCGGCGTTCATTTCGGCGACGTTGCGGAAGGGGCGGTTGCAGTATTTGATGATGTTGTGGTGAAAAAAGTGGGTATCTGCTGTGAAATAAACCGCCATGTCAGGCTTCCGGTTGGTTGAACGCGCGGCATGATACCACCGCGATGCGCAGTCGGGATAAAGCCCCGACGGGCGGGGCTTTGGAGCGGGAAGAGCGGCTGGAACCGCTTGGGTCATTTACATAATGGCTTCGCCATTTTTTTAGAAAGCCCGGTCAGGCGGCGAAATGCCGTACAGGGCTTCGTCTATATCAGCGCAGCGGCGGGGCAAACATGATGCCGCCCTGGTTCCAGAGGCGGTTCAGGCCGCGTTCGATGTTGAGCGGCGAGTCTTTGCCGACGTTGCGGTCGTAGGCTTCGCCATAGTTGCCGACGTGTTTGATGATTTTCGCGCAGAAATCCGCGCCTACGCCCAGTTTGTCCGCACCGTTGGCTTCAAGGCCGAGCAGGCGGCGGATGTTCGGGTTCTCACTCTTTTTCATTTCTTCAAGGTTTGCCTTGGTGACGCCGTATTCTTCGGCATTGACCATGCAGAAATGTGTCCACGCGGCGAGGTCTTTGAAAGCGGGGTCTTCCTGGCGTACCAGCGGGCCAAGCGGCTCTTTGGAGATGACTTCCGGCAGGATGACGTGCTCGTCCGGTTTGGCAAGCAGTTTGCGCTGGACATAGAGGCCGGAAACGTCCGAAGAGTAGGCATCGCAGCGCCCCGCATCGTAGGCGGATTTTACTTCTTCGGATTTTTCAAAGATCACCGGCTTGTATTCCATGCCGTTGGATTTGAAATAGTCCGCCATGTTGGTTTCGGTGCTGGTACCGGTGTTGGTGCAGATAGACGCGCCGGAAAGGTCTTTGACGCTCTTGATGCCAAGGTCTTTGCGCACCATGAAACCCTGGCCGTCGTAGTAATTGACGCCGATGAAATCAAACGGCATATCAACGTCGCGCGAGGTCGTCCAGGTGGTAACGCGCGCCAGTACGTCAATTTCGCCGGATTGCAGCACGGTGAAGCGCTCTTTTGACGAGGTCGGGCGGAAGCTGACTTTTTCCGGGTCGTCAAAAATGGCGGATGCCAGCGCGCGGCAATAGTCCACGTCCAGCCCCGTCCAGCGGCCATTGTCGTCAGCGACGGAAAATCCGGCCAGTGCCTGGGTGACGCCGCAACGCAACTCGCCACGTTTTTTGATGTCATCCAGCGTGCCAGCCTGCGCAATCTGGGCGAGGGCGGCAAGGCCAAGAGCGGTACAAATCAGGGATTTTTTCATGAGATTCTCGCGGTTGGTGATGGGAAGGGGATTGTGCCACGGCGGACGGGGCGACGGGATAGCCGTTGGTTATAGCGCTATTCAGTCTTCGTCCGGCCACTCAATGTTCGCCAGCAATGGTGCCAGTTCGCCCGCCTGGTGCATTTCAGTGATGATGTCGCAGCCGCCAATCAGCTCGCCCTTGACCCACAACTGCGGGAACGTCGGCCAGTTGGCGTATTTCGGCAACTCGGCACGAATTTCTGGATCCTGCAAAATATTGACGTAAGCAAACGGCTCACCGACCTCTTTCAAACAGGCTACCGCCTTCGCCGAAAAACCGCACTGCGGGAAATCCGGCGTGCCTTTCATATAAAGGATGACCGGTGTGGATTCGAGCTGGTCTTTGATGCGTGCAATTACATCCATAAAAACTCCAAGGTTTCAGTTAAAAGGAAGGGGCAGCATCTTACCGAAGCACCTGGAAAAAGCCTAGCAGAAGGCGAATGGCTCGGAGTTGAGTGTAAAGGTAAAAAATATTATTAGTAAAAACAGGTGTTAATGAAGAAAGTTGGAAGATTTGAGGAAAAGGGGTTGCGTGGTGGATTGTTGAAGCTATAATGCGCGCCC
>ERZ773060.506-NODE-506-length-13101-cov-5.38226_pt1 | contig 13101 bp, 9 predicted proteins | sample MGYA00580628_ERZ773060 | MGnify/ENA primary metagenome ERZ773060 (study PRJEB29015, sample SAMEA2738019) | human oral metagenome | biome: human oral; feature: human-associated habitat; material: dental | place: China | collected 2045 ... | reverse complement strand
TGCAAGCGACCATCGAACAGCTCACCGACGGCGGTTACGAATTCATCGGCCTCGACCACTTCGCCCTGCCCGGCGACAGCCTCGTCCGCCACCAGCGCGACGGCACGCTCTACCGCAACTTCCAGGGCTACTCCACCTTCTCCGACTGCGAACTGCTCGGCTTCGGCATCAGCGCCATCAGCATGCTCGACGGCTGCTACAGCCAGCACGAAAAAGCGCGCAGCCGCTACTACCAGGCGCTGAACAACGGCGGCATCCCGGTACTGCGCGGCATCGAACTCAGCCGCGACGACCACATCCGCCACCACGTCATCACCGAAATCATGTGCAACCTGCGCCTTGACCTCGCCGCCGTCAGCGCGCGCTGGCAGATTGACGCGTCAGAATACTTCGCGCGCGAATGGCAGGCGCTGCAACCGCTCGCCGCCGATGACCTCATCAAAATCGACGGCAACCGCGTGGACGTCCAGCCGCTTGGCCGCCTGCTCATCCGCAACATCGCGATGGTGTTCGACGCCTACCTGCACAAGGCAGAAAACAGCAAGCGTTTTTCCAAAGTCATCTGAATCGCAGCCAACCGTATCATTGCCCGAATAGCCCGCCCTCGCGGCACACGCTGCCAGGAAGGCCTTTTGCGCGCGCTCGTGTCGCTTTTTCTGCCGCGTTTCGCCCGGTTATTCGCATTTTGTGCGAAAATTTCGCCGTTTTTGTTGTCTTTCGGAGTTTTCCCATGCCCAAACGTAGTGATTTGAATTCTGTACTGATTATTGGCGCGGGGCCGATTGTCATCGGTCAGGCGTGCGAGTTTGATTATTCGGGCGCGCAGGCGTGCAAGGCGCTGCGTAGTGAGGGGCTGCGCGTCGTTCTCGTCAATTCCAACCCGGCGACGATTATGACCGACCCGGAGATGGCAGATGCGACTTATATTGAGCCGATTCAGTGGCAGACGGTGGAGAAGATTATCGCCAAGGAGCGGCCGGACGCGATTTTGCCGACGATGGGCGGGCAAACGGCGCTGAACTGCGCGCTGGATTTGGCCAAACACGGCGTGCTGGAAAAGTACGGCGTTGAGCTGATTGGCGCGTCGGTCAAGGCGATTGAGACGGCGGAAGACCGCGATTTGTTCAAGCAGGCGATGAGCGAGATAGGACTTGCCAGCGCCAAGTCGTTTGCGGTGCATTCTATGGACGAGGCGCGCGCGGCACAGGCAGAGCTGGGTTTTCCGGTCATTATCCGCCCGTCGTTTACCCTCGGCGGTTCGGGCGGCGGCATTGCCTATAATCGCGATGAATTTGAACAGATTACCGCGCACGGGCTGGAATTGTCGCCGACGCATGAGGTGCTGCTGGAGGAGTCGCTGCTCGGCTGGAAAGAATTTGAGATGGAGGTGGTGCGCGACCAGGCGGACAACGCGATAATTGTTTGTTCCATCGAGAATTTTGACCCGATGGGCGTGCATACCGGCGACAGCATTACCGTCGCCCCGGCGCAGACGCTGACCGACAAGGAATATCAGGCGCTGCGCGATGCTTCCATCGCCATTTTGTGCAAGATTGGCGTGGAAACGGGCGGTTCAAACGTGCAATTCGCCGTCAATCCGCACGATGGCCGCATCATCGTCATCGAGATGAACCCACGCGTGTCGCGCTCCTCGGCGCTGGCGTCGAAAGCGACCGGTTTCCCGATTGCCTCGGTCGCCGCCCGCCTCGCCATCGGCTACACGCTGGACGAGCTGAAGAATGAAATCACCGGCGGCGTCACGCCTGCGTCGTTTGAACCGGCGATTGATTACGTCGTCACCAAAATCCCGCGCTTTGATTTCGCCAAGTTCAAGCAGACCAACAACCGCCTCAATACGCAAATGCGCTCGGTCGGCGAGGTGATGGCGATTGGCCGCACCTTCAAGGAATCGCTGAACAAGGCGCTGCGCGGCCTGGAAAACGGCTACAGCGGCCTGAACCGCCCGGCGGCGGTCGATGACCTTGAAGAAGCGGTCGCGACAGCCACGCCGGAGCGCATTTTTTACCTCGCCGAAGCGCTGCGGCAGGGGATGGGCGTGGCGGAAGCGCACCAGTTGAGCCGCATTGACCCGTGGTTCATCGCGCAAATCGCCGAGCTGGTCGCCCTCGAACAACCACTGCGCGACGGCGGACTGCCCTACCTGGACGACGCCGACCGCCTCTTTGCCTACAAACGCGCCGGCTTTTCCGACGTCTTCCTCGCCGAATGCTGCGGTGTCAAGGAAGCGGAAATCCGCGCGCTGCGCGAACACTACGCCATCCACCCGGTGTACAAGCGCGTCGATTCCTGCGCCGCCGAATTCGCCAGCGCCACCGCCTATTTGTACTCCACCTACGAGCGCTTCTGCGAAGCCGCACCGAGCAACAACCGCAAAATCATGATATTGGGCGGCGGGCCGAACCGCATTGGTCAGGGCATCGAATTTGACTATTGCTGCGTCCACGCCGCGCTCGCCCTGCGCGCCGACGGCATCGAAACCATCATGGTGAACTGCAACCCGGAAACCGTCTCCACCGACTTTGACACCGCCGACCGCCTCTACTTCGAGCCGCTGACGCTGGAAGACGTGCTGGAAATCGCGCGGATTGAGCAGCCCGACGGCGTCATCGTCCAGTACGGCGGTCAGACCCCGCTCAAACTGGCGCGCGCGCTGGAAGCGGCGGGCGTCCCCATCATCGGCACGCCGCCGGACGCCATTGACCGCGCCGAAGACCGCGAACGCTTCCAGCACCTCATCGACGAACTCAAACTGCTGCAACCGCCGAACCGCACCGCCTCCAGCACCGCCGAAGCCCTCGCCAGGGCGCAAGAAATCGGCTACCCGCTGGTGGTGCGGCCGTCCTACGTCCTCGGCGGGCGGGCGATGGACATCGTCCACAACGACACCGACCTCGAAAACTACATGAAAGAAGCGCTGCACGTCTCGCCCGACGCGCCGATACTGCTTGACCGCTTCCTCGACGACGCCATCGAAGTGGATATCGACGTCATCTGCGACGGCGAAACCGTCATCCTCGGAGGGCTGATGGAGCACATCGAACAGGCGGGCGTACATTCCGGCGATTCCGCCTGCTCGCTGCCACCCTACCGCCTCGCCCCCGCCATCTGCGAACAAATCGAGGCGCAGGCAAAAGCGCTCGCGCGCGCCCTCGGCGTCGTCGGCCTGATGAACGCGCAATTTGCGGTCAAAGGCGATGCCATCTACATCCTCGAAGTGAACCCGCGCGCCTCGCGCACCGTGCCGTTTGTCTCCAAGGCGACCGGGCGACCGCTCGCCAAAATCGCCGCGCGCTGCATGGCCGGACAAACGCTGGCCGCGCAAGGCATCCGCGACGAAATCCGCCCGACGCTGTACGCGGTCAAAGAAGCGGTGTTCCCCTTTGCCAAATTCCAGAACGTTGACCCCATCCTCGGCCCGGAAATGAAATCCACCGGCGAAGTGATGGGCTTGGGCGCGACTTTCGCCGAAGCCTTCCACAAAGGCATCCGTGGCGCGGGCGAACGCCTGCCCGCCCCCGGCGGTACCGTCTTCATCTCCGTCAAAGACGACGATAAGGCAAAAGCGGTGGAAGTGGCGCGCCTGCTCACCGCCGCCGGATACAACATTGTCGCGACAGGCGGCACCGCCGCGCACTTGCAGGAAAACGGCATCGCCTGCGAACGGGTGAACAAAGTCGCACAAGGCCGGCCGCACATCGTCGATCACATCATCAACGGCGACATCGCGATGATTGTGAACACCACCGCCGGCAAAAAAGCCATCGCCGACAGCTACACCATCCGCCGCGAAGCGCTGATGCACAAAGTCTTCTACCAGACGACTATCGCGGGCGCACACGCGGTCGCGTTGGCATTGTCCTTTGGCGAAGAAGAAAAAGTGCGGGCGTTACAAGAAATCTGAATAACCGCCTGCTTGCAGGGCGCCGGGTTGGCGCCCTTGCCATTCCGGCGCGGATACACAAGCGGGTATAATCCGCGCCAGATTTCAACGGGAGAACACCATGCCCTTTCTTGCCCTGCTTGGCCTTTGGGGCGTCGCCGAACTGGTCGCGCTGATTGCCGTCGTCAGCAAAATCGGCTTCTTCGCCACCCTCGGCCTCTTGCTCCTCTCCAGCGCCATCGGCTCGTGGCTGCTGCGCAGCCAGCAACAGGCCGTGTTGCGCATGGCCGAAACCCCTGGCCGCGACGTCGCCCGCGAGAGTGTGTACCGCATGACCGCGGGCGTTTTGCTGCTCATCCCCGGCTTTATCAGCAGTGCGCTGGCGCTCGTCTTCCTCGTGCCGCCGCTGCGCGCCCTCTTTGCCGGGTTGCTGTTGCGCGTATTGCCGACGCAGACGGTGTACAGCACCTTTTCCTGGCAACAACAAGGCAACGTTTACGAACACGAAGCGCCGCCAGATAACGACGTCACCGCCACGCGCGAAGACGGCACCGTCATCCACGGCGAGCTGATGGACACCCGCAATCCCAACCGGAGCAACGACGAATGAAACAAGCACCCGCCAACCACCGCGTTTTGCTGATGGACTACTACGCGCTCACCATGGCGCAAAGCCACTTCAGCCAGGGGCGGCAGCACGAAATCGCCTATTTCGACTACTTCTTCCGCACCGTACCCGACCACGGCGGCTACGCCATCTTCGCCGGGCTGACACAAGTGCTGGATTACCTCGAATTCCTCCACTTCACCCCGGACGACATCGCCTTCTTGCGCAGCAAAGGCGTCTTCACCGCCGAATTCCTCGACTACCTCGCCAACTTCCGCTTCCGTGGCGACGTCCGCGCCGTGCCGGAAGGCTCGGTCATCTTCCCGCACGAGCCGCTCTTGACCGTGCGCGCGCCGCTAATCGACTGCCAGCTGATTGAAGCCTACCTGCTGCTCACCCTCAACCACCAGTCGCGCATCGCCACCAAAGCGGCGCGTATCGTGCATGAGGCGGCGGGGCGGCCGGTCTTTGAATTTGGCGCGCGCCGCGCCCACGGCGGCGATGCCGCGCACTACGGCGCGCGTGCCGCCTACATCGGTGGCGTCGCCGCGACCGCCAACACCTACAGCGAATACGTGAGCGGCATCCCGGTGGTTGGCACCATGGCGCACGCCTTCGTGCAGAGCTTCGACAGCGAATACGAAGCCTTCCTCCAGTACGCCAAAACCTGGCCGGACAACACCGTGCTGCTGGTCGATACCTACGACACCCTGCGCCAGGGCATCCCCAACGCCATCCGCGTTCACAACGAATACCTCGCGCCGCGTGGCCACGCGCTGCGTGGCATCCGCATCGACAGCGGCGACCTCGCCTACCTCAGCAACCGCGCCCGCGAAATGCTCGACGCCGCCGGGCTGCACAACACCAAAATCACCGTCTCCAACTCGCTCGACGAATACCTCATCAAAGACCTCGTCCAGCAGGGGGCGGCAATCGACAACTTCGGCGTCGGCGAGCGGCTCATCACCGCAAAAAGCAACCCCGTCTTCGGCGGCGTGTACAAAATCGTCGCGCTGGAAAAAGACGGCGCCATCATCCCCAAAATCAAAATCAGCGAAACGCTGGCGAAAACCACCACCCCCGGCTACAAACAACTGTGGCGGCTCTACGACGCGGGCGGCAAAGCCATCGCCGACGTCATCACCCTGCACGACGAAGAAATCAACGACAGCCAGCCCTACGAACTGTTCGACCCCGAATACCCGTGGAAACGCAAAACCGTTACGGGCTTTTGCGCCGAAAAACGGCTGCAAACGTGGATGGAAGCGGGCGCGCGCAGCACCGCCATGCCATCGCTCACCGACGTGCGCGCCTACTGCCAGCGCGAACAACAAACCCTGTGGGACGAAATCCGCCGCCTGGAAAACCCGCACGGCTACTACGTCGATCTCTCGCAAGCGCTGTGGCAGTTAAAACAAGACCTCATCCGCGAACACGCCGGGAAACCGCAATAGAACCGTTCCCTCCCCAATATACATACACCTTGAGCGCTCAAGCATATGTAAATGAACCAAGTAGGGTGGGGCTTGCCCCACCGTCAACCCGAAGCAATAAAACGCTCCCCAAACACCCCCGGAAACCCCATGAACCTCACCGCCTACATCGACTACCTCATCGCCTGGCTCGAAGAGCAGCGCCGCGACCTCTATAACCTCGACGGCTACACCCTCGGCGTCAGCGGTGGCGTTGATAGCGCCGTCTGCGCCCACCTCGTTGCCCGCACCGGCTGCCCGGTACACGCGCTGATGCTGCCCGCCGCAGTGAGCAGCGAAGCCGACCTGCAAGACGCCGAAGCCGTCCTCAAAAGCGCAGGCCTCAGCGGCCACACCATCTCCATCGCACCGCTCTACGACCTTGCCATGCAACAACTCGCGCCCGTGCTGAACCCCGAACCGGAGCGGCAAAACGTGCTGCGTGGCAACCTGATGGCGCGGCTGCGCATGATCCTGCTCTACACCACCGCGCAAAGCCACCGCGCCGTCGTCCTCGGCACCGACAACGCCGCCGAAGTCCACACCGGCTACTTCACCAAATACGGCGACGGCGCCGCCGACGTCCTGCCGCTCGCCGCGCTGCGCAAAGAACAAGTCTATGAAATGGCGCGCCTGCTCGGCGTGCCGCAAGCGGTGCTTGCCAAAGCACCCAGCGCCGGACTGTGGGCGGGACAAACCGACGAAGACGAAATGGGCGTGCGCTATAGCGAGCTGGACGCCTTCCTCCGCGGCGAAGCGGTGAGCGAACAGGCGGCCAAACAAATCGCTTGGTGGCACGAACGCTCCCGCCACAAACGGATGCTGCCGCCGGTGCCGCCCGCCCCGGACCAACTCTGAAGCCCCGCCCCGCCTGATAATTCATAAAACTAAATCGCCCTGGCCGGGGTTAACCAATCACCATGCTATAATCCCGCGCGCATCACCCCTTACCCCGGAGAAACCCATGCAAGAACAAACCGATATCATCGTCGTCGGCGCCGGCCCGGCGGGACTCGCCTTCTGCCGCGCGCTCGCGGGCAGCTCGCTCAACATCAGCATTGTTGAGGCGCACCAGCCGGACGTCCTCGCCGATCCGCCGTTTGATGGCCGCGAAATCGCCCTCACCCATCCCTCCAAGGCCATCCTCGAAAACCTCGGCATCTGGCAGCGCTTCCCCGAAAGCGAAATCCATTACCTGCGCGCCGCCTCCGTCTTAAATGGCGACTCCTCCTTCCGCCTGCATTTCCCGGTACCCACACAAAACAGCCACCGCCAGGCGATAGACACCCTCGGCTACCTCGTGCCGAATCACATCATCCGCCGCGCCGCTTATGAGGCGGTCAAAGACCAGGAAAACCTGCGCTGGCACACCGGCCGCCGCGTTGTCGCTTGCCAAAGCGACGCCAGCGCCGCACAAGTCACGCTGGACAACGGCGACAGCATCAGCGGCAAACTGCTCATCGCCGCCGACAGCCGCTTCTCCTCCGTCCGCCGCGCGATGGGCATCGCCGCCGACACCCACGAATTTGGGCGCAACGTCCTCGTCTTCCGCCTCGAACACGAACACTCCAACGACCACACCGCGAGCGAATGCTTCTTCTACGGCAACACCCTCGCGCTGCTGCCGCTCTCCGACCACATCACCAACTGCGTCGTCACCATCGACAGCCGCAAGGCACCGGAACTCTTGGCGCTGGACGGCGACGCGCTCGCCGCTTACATCGCCGCGCAAATCGACCACCGCCTTGGCGCGATGAAACTGGTGAGCAGCGTGCATGACTACCCGCTGGTCGGCGTCCACGCCCGCCGCTTCTACACCAACCGCTGCGCGCTCATCGGCGATGCCGCCTGCGGGATGCACCCCGTCACCGCGCACGGTTACAACCTCGGCCTGCAAAGCCAGGAAATCCTCTCGCGCCTCATCCTGCGCCAGGCAGGGCAGGGCAGGGACATCGGCGACCCGGCGCTGCTCGCCGCCTACGACCGCCGTCACCAGTTGAACACCCGCCCGCTCTACCACGGCACCAATGCCATCGTCAAACTCTTTACCCGCGAAACCCCGCCGGCGAAGCTCTTGCGCCACGGCGTACTCCGCCTCTCGCAGGCCCTGCCGCCGCTGAAACACCTGATAACGCGCCAGCTTACCGGTTAGTTAAGCTACATAGACCCACTGCGGCCGCCGTGATACACTTCGCCGCGTTTTTTTCCCAACACAGGAGATTCCATGAAAACCACGCTGAAACTCGCTGCCGTCGCGGCGCTCGCCACCATCAGCCTCACCGCCGCCGCCAAACTCTCCGAAGGCAAAGCCTACGGCGACTGGAAAGGCACCTGCCAGGGCAGCGAATGCGGCGCCATCCAGATAGTCAATAACGAAAAAGGCGAACCGGTCGGCCGCATCCTGCTGCGCCGTATCCCGGAAGCCAAAAACAGCGTTGTCGCATTCATCACCGTGCCGCTGGGCGTGAACCTGCGCGCGGGCATGGCACTGGCCGCCGATGGCAAAGAGCTGGTCGTCACCCCGTTTGACTTCTGCGACCAGGGCGGCTGCAACGCCGCAATTCCGGTGGAAGGCAACATCCTCGACAGCATCAAAAAAGGCAACGTGCTGCAAGTCGCGGCCTTCGTCGGCGACAAACAACAAACCATGGGCTTCTCGCTCAAAGGCGTCTCCGACGTTATCAAAAACCTGTAACCGCAGGTCAGCACCAAGGCCGGACTCGCGTCCGGTTTTTTTATAGCCAAATCATGCCCTCCCGTAAAACCGGGAACAGAGGCGCGCAACACCGCCGTTCTGCCCCCTCCCCCGGTGGGGGAGGGCTGGGGTTACAGGTGGTACGCACGGTATAGCAATCCTCACAAAACCCTGTACGGCGTTGCGCCACCTCGTCGTACTGAATATTGCCTTCGCGCCTTGTACAGAACTTTGTGAGGATTGCTATATTTATATTCTGTAAAACCAAAAGCCCGCTATATTCATAAAAAGGAATTTCTCATGCCCATAAATCTCGGTCCCATCTTTGCCATTGCCTTTTTTCTAATTTGCGCCGGATTACTTCTGTTGCTTATCATTATTTGGCGTCTGGTCGCTGCAAGCAGTAAACCCGGTCATGCGCTGCGCAATAATGTTATAGCTACCATCATCACTTTGGGCGGACTTTGGGCATGGTTTTACCTGCCCATGATGATTGACGAACATAAATCTGCAAAAGCTGCGGAAGCCCACCGTGCGGCCTATTATCGAAGCAAACGAATTTTCGATAAACTTTGCGAAAGCGCGGGTGAGCGCGTTTACCACACCGCCGAAAACGTCGAAGGCATTACCCTGCTGAAAATTTGGAATGATAACGATCATAGGCATATGACCACAATGGGACTTAGTCTGTGGGAATATGGCGGCGTTCCCTGGCAATCTTTTGGCAAAAACTATATAGAGGAATTTCTCGCCTGGCGTCTCATTAAAGTGCGTAATGATCTGGACGGGCAATATACCGATGTCTACAGGGAGGGAACACTAAATGCCTACTACTATACCCCGCAGGAGCTGGATGAACGCTACCGTCTTTGGCGTGGCTACCGATTTGTTGATGTCAAAGAAACAGACGGCCAATACCAACGTTATACCTACCGTAATCCTTACGATACAACATCCTTTGAGCTTGATAGCACACCAATTACCACGCCAAGCCGCTATACCGTGACTTTTACTGATCCATTTGACCAAACAGAGCGCGAAAATTGGATTGGTCACACCCGTGCAACCATTACCGACAGCCAAACGAACACCATCATGGCTACCAAAGACTGGTACAGCATTGATCCGGAACAAGGCCGTAATAGTGCCTCATACGACGCAGAACGTGCAGAAGCCTGCCCGGGCAGAACCGGTGGCACCAGCCAAATCCAGCACTTCACTCAATCCGTGCTGATACCCAAACAAAACGACTGAATCATTAACTCCGCTGTTTTTCCCGTCCTTTCCATTTACATATACCTTGAGCGCTCAAGCGTATGTATAACCTCCCTCCAAAAAACAAAAGGAACCGCCCATGCCCAACTTCTACGACGGCATCGCCTTTGACTGCGACGCCACCCTCTCCGCCCTCGAAGGCATCGACCAACTCGCCGCCCTCGCCGGCGTTGCCGAGCAGGTGAGCGCGCTCACCCACCGCGCGATGAACGGCGAAATCCCGCTGGACGCTATCTACGGCGAACGTCTCGCCCTCATCCGCCCGCACGAGCGCGACCTCGCCACCATCGCGCAGCAGTACCTTGACCGCACCGTTCCCGGTGCGCGCGAAACCATCGCCGCCCTGCACGCGCGCGGCATCAAAGTCGCCATCGTCAGCGGCGGCATCTTGGACGCCATCCTGCCGCTCGCCGCATCGCTCGGCGTCGCCCCTGCCGATACCTTCGCCGTCCGCCTGCAATTCGACGCAAACGGCGACTACAGCGGTTTCGAGCTCAGCCCGCTCACCGGCAGCGGCGGCAAAGCCGCCATCATCGCCGCCTGGAAACGCGCCAATGGCCTGCAGCGCGTGGCGATGGTGGGCGACGGCATGAGCGACGTAGAAGCGCGCGCGCCCGGCGCGGCCGACGTAATCATCGGCTACGGCGGTGTGGTGGCGCGCGAAGCCGTGCGCCAGGTCGCCGACCACTACAGCACCGCCACCGACCTGCGCGACCTCCTGCCCCTGCTCACCCCGGAGACCCCATGACCGCCATCCCCGAAAAAATCGGCCAGTTCTACCTCGGCGACCAAATCCTGCCCGAGCCCGGCACCCCCGTCCTCTACGACGCCGCCGACCTCACCACCCACGCCGTCATCATCGGCATGACCGGCTCCGGCAAAACCGGCCTCGGCATCACCCTGCTCGAAGAAGCCGCGCTGGACGGCATCCCCGTCATCGCCATCGACCCCAAAGGCGACCTCGGCAACCTCGCCCTCAACTTCCCCGCGCGCCGCGCCGCCGACTTCGCCCCCTATGCCGACGCCGCCAGCCTCAAACAAACCGGCCAGACTGCCGACGAATGGGCAGCCGCCACCGCACAAAAATGGGGCGACGGCATTGACACCAGCCGCCAAAACGCCGCCCGACAACAAGCGCTTGCCGCCGCCAACCCCGTCCACATCTACACCCCCGGCGGCGAACACGGCCTGCCGCTGTCGCTGCTCGCCCACCTCGGCGCGCCCGACCCCGCCATCCGCGACGACCGCGAAACCTACGCCGACACCCTCGACAGCACCGCCGCCGCGCTGCTCGCCCTCATTAAAGAGGCAGGCGACAGCACCGCCCCGACACAACTCTACCTCTCGCACCTCCTCAAACACTACTGGGACGAAGGCCGCGACCTCGACCTCGCCCAACTCATCGCCGCCATCCAAAACCCGCCCATCAAACAAATCGGCGTCTTGCCCGTCGCCCAAATCTGCCCGCCAAAAATGCGCGACAAACTCGCGCTCGCCTACAACACCCTGCTCGCCTCGCCCGGCTACAGCGCCTGGCTGCAAGGCGCACCGCTGGACAGCCAACAACTCCTCTACGACGCGCAAAACCGCGCGCAAACCAGCATCATCAACATCGCCCATCTGAGCGACGCCGAACGCATGACCCTCGTCACCCTGCTGCTCGGCAATCTCATCGCCTGGATGCGCCGCCAAAGCGGCAGCAACACCCTGCGCGCCATCCTCTACATGGACGAACTCTACGGCTACCTGCCGCCCAGCGCCAACCCGCCCAGCAAAAAACCGCTGCTCACCCTCCTGAAACAGGCGCGCGCCTACGGCCTCGGCCTCATCCTCTCCACCCAAAACCCGGTGGATTTGGACTACAAAGCGCTTGCCAACGCGGGCACCTGGCTCATAGGCCGGATGCAAACCGCACAAGACCGCGCCCGTGTCGCCGACGGCCTCACCAGCGCCGCCGCCCAGGGACTCGACCGCGCCACCCTCGACCAATGGTTTGACCACATCGACAAACGCCGTTTCCTCCTGCACAACATCCACGAAGCCGCGCCCTGCATCCTGCAAAGCCGCCACGCGATGAGCTACCTCGCCGGCCCCTTGAATCGCGAACACATCCGCGCCATCACCGCTGCCGACCCGCGCCGCGCGACCGCAACCGCCGCCCCCCGCGACGACAGCGGCGACACCCCGCCGCCCGCCCTGCCTGCCGGCATCAACCGCCATTACCTGCCAAGCGAACAGAACGGTGGCATGACCCACTACTACCCCGTCGCCCTCGCCAGCGTCCACCTCTACTACCGCGACAGCAAAAGCAACACCCGCCACGAACAAACCCTGCTCCTACAAGCGCCCATCGACGAAAACGGCATCGACTGGAGCCAAAGCCAAACCGCGCCCGTTGCCGCCGACCAACTCCAAACCGCGCCGCACCAACCCTGCCAACACCACCCCGCGCCCGCCGCCGCGAGCGACCCCGCCGCGTGGAAAACCGCCGAAAAAACACTCGCCACCCACCTGCGCCAACACCAAAACCTCACCCTTTATTACAACAAAGCGCTGGACAGCTACAGCAACCCCGGCGAAGACGAAGCCACCTTCCGCAACCGCCTCGCCACCGCCGCGCACGAAAAACGCGACGCCGCCATCACCGCGCTGCGGATGAAATACGCCAAACAACACACCGCGCTCGCCAAACAACAACAAACCGCCCAAGCGGCGGTCGAACGCGAAAAAAGCCAAAGCAACCAAAGCCTGCTGCAAACCGGCCTCGCCATCGGCGGCGCGCTGCTCTCCGCCTTCACCGGTCGCAAGGCACTCTCCGCGACGACTATCGCCAAAACTCAGACCGCCATCAAAAGCGCGGGCAAAATCCAGAAAGAACGACAGGACATCGCCGCCGCCAGCGCGCGCGAAGCACTGGTTGCCGAACAAATCGCACAAATGGAAGCGGCACTTGCGCAAGAACTACAAACCCTGCGCGACCAATACGACCCGGCGACCCTGCCGCTCGAAGAAAAAACCATCGACGTCAAGGCGAGCGACATCACCATCGAACGCCTCGCGCTGGGCTACGTCCCGTTGGGATAACTGGCGCGTCCAGTCATATATAAACCACCGGACGGCTCCCTCCCCCTGTGGGGGAGGGCTGGGGTGG
>ERZ773060.504-NODE-504-length-13109-cov-4.77907_pt1 | contig 13109 bp, 10 predicted proteins | sample MGYA00580628_ERZ773060 | MGnify/ENA primary metagenome ERZ773060 (study PRJEB29015, sample SAMEA2738019) | human oral metagenome | biome: human oral; feature: human-associated habitat; material: dental | place: China | collected 2045 ... | reverse complement strand
GGTGTAGGTGACGTCCAGATTCGGGCGGTTGGTGGATGCCGCCCAGGCGGACCAGAAGAAGAAAGCGTTGAGCTTGGCGCGTTTCTCCGCGCTGGGCAGGGTGTCTTCCTTCATCGCATAGGCTTCACGCAGCTTGTGCAGCTCCGGGTCGGCACCGAACAGCTTGTCGTAATAGGCGGCGACGGCTTCAATGGAGCGGACGCGGTCGGCAGAGAGCGTCACCTTGTCGGTTGCCGGGTCGTAAGTGTTCTTGCGGAACGCCTGCTGCGCGTCGTAATTGAGCGTGGCCTGGTCGCGCGGACTCAGCTCGGCATAGTTCTTGCCGTATTCACGCTGCGCCTGCTGATCAAGCCAGCCAAGCACCTCGCGGTGAATCCAGTCGGCAGTCCAGTCAGGCGCCTGATAGGCGCCGTGCCCCCAGCCCGTACCGACGGACATTCCGCCGATGGATTGCCAGGCGGACTGTCCCGCCATGATGTCGTCTTTGGTGTAGAGCGTTTGCCCGTTTTCATCGACAAAGGCGGTGGGCACAGGCGGTTTTTCGTTGTAAACCTCCTTGCCGAAATAGCCGAGGATGAAGAACGAACCGATCATAATCAGACCGAGTATCGCCCATAACCGTTTGTAATCTTTCATATTTTATTGCCTCCAGGAACAGTAATGCGGCGACGGTTGTCGCAACGCGCGGCATTTTTACAAAACGGCAAGGCGGCTACCTTGATAAAGGTCAGGATAGTTAACGGGCTTGGGATTTCCCGTGTCGAAGGCATTCGCCTGCATCAGGTTGGGCAAGTACCTTGGTGCCGAACGTGATGGCGGGTGTCCGGATCAAGACTGCCTTGCCGCTCGAAGCCATCCATGCCGCCTAAGAGCCTGTCCAAGATTCCAGGGGCGAGGTGGGTTGGTACGGGATGCAAGGCGCAAAACGTAGGCAATGTGGACTACCTTGCCAAGTTTTGCAACGCCGCAGCACGCTCAATCCCGCGCTCATCGCGCTCGCCATGGGATTTTGAACAGGCTCTAAAGCCCGAAATCGGTGCGTATCCACGCGGGCGTCACCGCTGGTGGGTGCGACGTGAGTATCGTTATAACCCCGCAGCGAATCACAAAATACACAAGCTCCGTCCATAACCATGCCGCCGTTGTAAAATCCGCACGGAATAGATGACAGAGGAGCAAACCATGCGTATTGAGACCATTCGTATCCATAATTTCAAAGCCTTCCGCGAGGCAGAAATGACCGATATTCCGCCATTTTGCGTGGTCGTTGGCGCAAATGGCTCCGGTAAATCGACCCTGTTCGATATTTTCAGTTTTCTCCGCGACTGCCTGACTTTCAATGTCAGCAGTGCATTGCAACGGCGTGGCGGTTTTCGTGAAGTGTTAAGCCGGGGCGCCAATATCGAAAAGGACCATATCGCGCTGGAGATCCAGTTCCGCATGGATATTGGCGGTGTCAATCGCCTGGTAACTTATGAAATTCATATTGGCCAAAATAAAAACAGAAAACCGGTCGTGCGGCGAGAAAAACTGCGTTATAAACGTGGGCGGCATGGTTCGCCCTACAATTTCCTTAATTTTGAAAATGGTCAGGGTTATGCCATCATCAATGAAGAAGATTTCAGCAAGGAAGAGGAAGAGCTGACGCGTGAATATCAGGAAATCGAGCCTGATGTTTTGGCAATCAAGGGGCTGGGGCAATTTTCCCGTTTCAAGGCAGCCAGTGCTTTCCGCCAACTCATTGAAAACTGGCATGTCTCCGATTTTTATATCAATCTGGCGCGCGGCAGCAAGGATGCCGCGGGAGAATATGAGCATTTATCGGTATCAGGCGAAAACCTGCAATTGGTAGCGCAGCACATTTATGAAAGTGAGCCGAAAGTCTTTCAGCGCATTGTTACCGCCATGAAGCACCGTGTTCCTGGTATTGGCGATGTAGAAACTATTCAGTCGCCGGACGGTCGTCTGCTGCTGGGTTTCCGTGACCAGAGTTTCAAAGATCCTTTTATTGATCGCTATGTTTCCGATGGCACCATTAAAATGTTTGCCTATCTGGTTTTGTTGTATGACCCGCATCCGCACCCGTTATTGTGCGTGGAAGAGCCGGAAAACCAGCTTTATCCCACGCTGCTGTGGGAATTGGCAGAGGAATTTCGCGCTTACGCCGAACGCGGCGGGCAGGTATTTGTTTCCAGTCATTCCCCCGATTTTTTGAATGCTGCCCAATTGGATGAAGTTTTTTGGCTGGTCAAGGAAAAAGGGCATACCACCATTCACCGCGCCCGCGACGATTCGCAGATTGCCGCTTTTATCGGCGAAGGCGACCAAATGGGCTATTTGTGGAAGCAGGGATTTTTTACCGGAGCCAATCCACAATGAAGCTGGTATTTTTTCTTGAAGAACCGTCGGCAAAAGAAATGCTGCAAGGGATTCTACCGGTAATTGCTGCAGGACACGAATGGCAGTTTGTCGTTTTTGAAGGCAAGCAGGACTTGGAAAAGCAATTAGAACGCAAGTTGCGTGGCTGGCAGCATACGGAAAATATCCGCTTTGTGGTTTTGCGCGATCAGGATTCTGGCGATTGTTACCGCATCAAGGCAAATTTGCAGTCCATTTGCCACCTGGCAGGCAAACCCAATACGCTGGTACGCATTGCCTGTCATGAGTTGGAAACATTTTATTTGGGCAACCTGGCTGCGGTTAGCCGTGCTTTTGGCAGAAATCTCCACGCGCAACAACAGGGAAAGAAATTCCGCCAGCCAGACAATCTGAACAATGCTAAACAGGAATTAAAGAAGCTGGTGCCAGAATATCAGGAAATTGCTGGTTCGCGTGCCATCGCTCCACTATTGATGCAACGGAGAAATATGTCGCAAAGTTTTAATGTATTAATTCAAGGTATTCAAAATCTACTTTAATCAACGGGTAGAATGTGTTGCCGAGCAAGAGGATGCTGAGAAAATCGCATTAATCCGGGAGACAGCCGTTATTACCATCACCGCATCTAATCTGATGTAGGAAATTGAAAGCCGTGTCTGTGCATAGGAATGGAGCATTAAAGCATTGAAAGTACTGAATTTGATTGAAGGCGTATGGTGCGACAAGCCAGGTGAATCCCCGGTTTTTTTGTATCCGGCGCGATAGTAATTTTTTAGCGCTCCTTCACAATCACTTCAGAAAACGGCGATTCTAACCGCTTGTTGGTGCGAATACAATAAGCGCTCCTTCACAAACCCCAGGAGAACCCCATGAAATTCGCAGTTATCGGCGCTACCGGTTATGTCGGCAACGCCGTCGTCCAGGAGCTCGCCGCGCGCGGTCACGACGTCACCGCCTTCGCCCGCAATACCGGCAAAGTCTTCGCTGCGCCAAACGTGCGCGCCGTCGCCGCCGATGTCACCGCCGCCGGTTTTGTCGAGCAGCTCGCCGGATTTGATGCCGTCGTTAGCGCCTTCAACCCCGGCTGGACCAATCCGAACATTGGCCGCGATTTCCGCGACGGCTACGCCGCCATCCTCGCCGCTGCCAAAAGCGCGGGCGTACCGTACCTGCTCATCGTCGGCGGCGCGGGCAGCCTCTACATCGCCCCCGGCGTGCAAGTCATCGACACCCCGGATTTCCCCAAAGAAATTTACGACGGTGCCAACGCCGCGCGCGACCTTTTGACCGAACTGCGCGGTCGGAATGACCTCAACTGGGCGTTCATCTCGCCGCCCATCTGCCTCGGCGCGGACGGCGGCCACAGCGAAGACCGCACCGGCAAATACCGCCTCGGCCAGGATGACGCGCTGATGGACGGCGACGCCCCGGCAGGCATCAGCGTCGCCGACCTCGCCATTGCCATCGCCGACGATGTCGCGCAAAAAGCGCACCTGCATCAGCGCTTTACCGTAGCGAGTGTCTGATTTTTCCAAATCTCTAACAGGGAGTTTTCCATGAAAATTGCCGTAATTGGCGCAAGCGGCTTCGTTGGCGACGCCGTCGTGCGTGAACTTGCCATGCGCGGCCATGACGTCACCGCCTTCGCCCGCAACGCCGCCAATATATTCAGCGCGCCGAACGTGCTTGCCGTTGCCACTGACGTTAATGACGCCGACTTTGCCGCGCGACTCGCCGGTTTTGATGCAGTCATCAGCGCTTTCAACGGCGGCTGGACGAATCCGAACCTCGTTGCCGATTTTCGCCGCGGTTACGCCGCCATTCTGGCCGCCGCCCAAAGCGCAGACGTGCCGTATTTGCTGGTGGTCGGCGGCGCGGGCAACCTCTACGTTGCCCCCGGCGTGCGCCTGATTGATACGCCGCAGTTCCCGCAGGAAATCCTCGACGTCGGCAAGGCCGAACGCGATCTGCTGCACGACCTACTCGCGGCGGACGGCCTCAACTGGGCGATGATTTGCCCGCCCGCGTGCTTCTCGCCGGAAAACAGCGCCGCCCTGCCGCGCATGGGTCGCTACCGCCTCGGCGATGAAACGCTGCTCATGGACGGCGACAAACCTGCGAACATCAGCCGCGCCGATATTGCGGTTGCCATCGCCGACGATGCTGAGCAAAAGGCGCATCTGCACAAAATTTTCACCATAGCCGCAATCTAAAGGAACAAACTTGAAAAAAATTCTCCTCTCCTCGCTTTTCGCCGCCGCACCGCTGGCTTTTGCCGCCGACACGCTCGCGCGCAACAAGGAAAATGTCGCCGCCTTCTACGAACTCGCCTTCAATCAGCACAAACTGGAAGAAGCGGTCGCCAAATACGTCGCCGAGCCGTACATCCAGCACAACCCCGGCGTCGCAGACGGCGGCAAGGCGTTCATCGATTCGTTTGCGCCGTATCTCAAGGAACATCCGCAATCGCGCGCCACCATCAAGCGCGTCATCGCCGAGGGCGATTTGGTGGTCGTCCATGTGCATAGTCAAAGCGCACCGGATGACCGCGGCGAGGCGGTGATGGATATTTTCCGCCTCGATGCCGACGGCAAAATCGTCGAACACTGGGACGTCGCCCAGCCCGTGCCGGAAAAAACCGAAAGCGGCCATTCCATGTTCTGACCGCCGCTCACAAAAAATCCCGCCTGATGCGGGATTTTTTTTGCGCCGTTATGGAAAATTCGTCCCTGTCACCGCAGGATGCCTGGCATTCGTGAGCGGGCAGCGTCCATAAAATTGCAGTCCATGCGGTAGTCTTCCCTGTCCGCTTTTCAGAACTATGATTTGCGACGACTACTTTCCCATAATAAAAACCCCGTTATGCAAAGCATAACGGGGTTTCAGGAATAAATGGCCCGCCCGAAGGGATTTGAACCCCTGACCTTTGCCTCCGGAGGGCAACGCTCTATCCAGCTGAGCTACGGGCGGTGTGGCGGCGCATTGTACTGGAAGCCCCGGCACGGGCAAAGGGTTTTTGCACGCCAAAAAAATCCCCCTGCCGAAACAGGGGGGAATAACTCACACATTCAGGCATCATGCCCCTTCCTCGCAATGCCTCCTGCACAAGGTCGTGAAGGTAACATTCTCGACCAAAGAATGAGCGCTAATCCTAAGCTTACCTTCACGTCATGAACTTAGCTTTACGAGTGCCAACGCGGAAATTGTCTATAAAAATAAGAGGTAATGTTCTGTTTCGTGCAGATTGCCACCGCCAGTCCGCCTTGCGTGCGACAACGGCGGCATTTTTGGCGCATCGGGGCATTTTGCGGCTTGCAAGCTGTTTTTGTTGTAAAAATACGAAAATCGCCTGCTGTCGCGGTTTTCCCTGCGTGCGGGGCAGTTGCCGCAAATAGTCATTAACTGACGTTAATGTAATGACGCTGCCCATCTTTGTCCCCGTGGCAGCTTTGCAATTATTCCAATCGGCCATTTTGGAAAAATCCGTTTAACTTCCAAGATTAACGCGCGTGTCTGTCGTTATAATTGCGCGCGCCGGCTCGCCCGGCAATCCATAATTCATAACAAAATCCGGCACCCCCGCGCTGCAAGGAATCATCATGGCAACCCTCTCCCCATCGCAACCCGAAACGCTCTACGAGAAGCACGTCAAAATCCGGCCGCGCCCGGTCAAGGGACGCTTCGCCAACCTGCGCAAAACCGCGCTGTTGGTGCTGCTCGGCATCTTCCATTTCCTGCCCTTCCTCCAATGGAACGGCCGTCAGGCGATATTTTTTGACCTGCCGCACCGCCGCTTTTATATCTTCAGCCTCAACATCTGGCCGCAGGATTTCATCCTGCTGACCTTTATTCTGCTCGGCCTCGCGCTGCTGCTCTTTTTTGCCACCGCCTTGCTGGGGCGCGTCTGGTGCGGTTACGCCTGCCCGCACACCGTTTACACCGAAGTGTTCCTCTGGATTGAACAAAAAATCGAAGGTAACCGCTCCGAACAGTTAAAACTCGCGCGTAAGCCGTGGCGCGGCGAGAAGGGGCGCAAGCGCGTGCTGAAATATTCGCTGTGGGTCGCCGTCGCCCTGAGCGCGGGCATCGGTTTCGTCGGCTACTTTGTCCCCATCCGTAAGCTCATCCCCGATTTCTTCACCCTGCACGCGGGCATTGACACCTATTTGTGGGTCGCGCTCTACGGCAGCTTCTGCTACCTGCAAGCGGGCATCGTGCGCGAGCAGTTTTGCAAATACGTCTGCCCCTACGCCCGCTTCCAGGGGGCGATGTTCGACCAGGACACGCTGATTATCGCCTACGACCCGCATCGCGGCGAACCGCGCCGCCGCTTGAAGAAACAGGATCGCGACAACCCGGACGCGCTTGGCTTCTGCGTCGATTGCACCATGTGCGTGCAGGTCTGCCCGACCGGCATCGACATCCGCGACGGCCTGCAACTGGAATGTATCGCCTGCGCCGCCTGCATTGACGCCTGCGACAACATGATGGACCAAATCAAGGCGCCGCGCGGCCTCATCCGCTACACCTCGACCAACCGCCTCGCCGGCAAAAAAACCAAGCTGCTGCGCCCGAAAACCTTTGCCTATGGCGCGGTACTCATCGCCGCCTTCAGCCTCTTCATCCTCTCCATCGCGGGCAAAGGCGACCTGGACGTGAACATCCTGCGCGACCGCAACGTGCTCGCGCGCAAAATCAGCGGCGGCCGCATCCAGAACATCTACACCATCAAAATCCTCAACAAAACCGAAAACCCGCGCCAGTACACCCTCGGCATCGAAGGCGCAGAAGGCGCGGCAATCGACGGCAAAACCCGCTTCAGCGTTGAGCCCGGTGCCGTTTACGAGACCGTGCTGCGCGTCAACATCCCGCGCACCTCCCTCACCGACAACAGTACCAACATCGACTTCATCGTCACCCCGCAGGACAACCCTGCGGACGCGCACCGCCAAACCAGCAAATTCCTCGGCCCGACCAAATGAACCCCATCCCCTGGTACAAAAACCACATCCTGCTGCTCATCATCCTCATCCCGCTCGCCACCGTCTGCGGCAGTATGTACACCATCTACCTCGCCGTCAGCAGCAAAGAAGCACCGGTGCTGGAGGACTACAGCAAAACCGGCCTGTCGCCGCAAAAACGCCACGAAGGCCGCACCACCATCACCGCCACCCTTGCCGACGGTGCCATTACCCTGCAACGCGAACCGCCGGGCATCGAGCCGCTCACCCTTACCCTGCAACACGCGAGCAAGGCCGCCCTTGACCAGACGCACACCCTGCAAGCGGACGCGCCGAACCACTACCCGCTGCCTGCCGCCGTCCAACAAACCCTGCCAACCGCCACCTGGTACCTCAGCCTCGCCCCCGCTGACAAAACTTGGAAAATCAAGGGCAAATACCCGCATCCCAAACGCGGCGAACCGCCGCCCGCCACCATCCCGCTTGCCAACCCATGAGCGCCTGCTACCACTGCCAGCAGCCCATTCCGGCGGGCATCAACATCAGCGACGACCACGGCCACCACTACTGCTGCCACGCCTGCCAGACCGTCGCGCAAATCATCAACGCGCACCACCTCGACCAGTACTACCAAGTCCGCGACCGCCCCGCGCCGCGCCCCGCCCACCCCTACGACCCCGCCCACTGGCAGGCCTACGACATCCCTGAAATCGCCGCCCAATACACCTACCAGGACGGCGACGAACAAGAAATCCACCTCTACATCGACGGCCTGCACTGCGCCGCCTGCACCTGGCTCATCAGCCGCGCCCTGCAAGACGCGCACGGCATCAGCCACGCGCGCATCAACCTCGGCACAGGCCTCGCCGAAATCCGCTGGCGCGACACCCCGCTATCCGCCATCCTCGCCACCATCGCCAGCCTCGGCTACACCCCCAACCTGCACACCCCGGACAAAAACGACGACAACCAGCGGCGCGAACGCAACCACGACCTGCTGCGCCTCATCGTCGCCGGCCTCGGCATGATGCAAGTGATGATGTTTGCGACAGGCCTCTACACCGGCGCCTGGCACGGCATCGACCGCGAATACGAACAACTGCTGCGCTGGATAAGCCTCATCTGCTCCGCCCCGGTCATGCTCTACGCCGGCTACCCCTACCTGAAAAACGCCTGGCTCGGCCTGCGCCACCGCCAGCCGAACATGGACCTGCCCATCGCCCTCGCCTGCGCCGGAGCGTGGCTCGCCAGCCTCTACCACACCCTCATCGGACGCGGCGAAATCTACTACGACGGCGTCACCATGTTCATCTTCTTCATCAGCATCAGCCGCTACCTCGAAGCGCACACCCGCCGCCGCGCCCGCCACAACCAGCAACACTTCGCCCGCCTCCTGCCCGACGCCGTGTACAAATACAATGACAGCGGCGAAACACAACTCGTACCCTTGCCAACCATCCAGCCGGGCGACCACATCCGCGTCCTGCCGACCCACACCATCCCGGTGGACGGCGAAATCACCCACGGCGCAAGCCGCATCGACGAACAAATGCTCACCGGCGAAAGCACGCCGCAATACAAAACCATCGGCGACCGCGTCCACGCGGGCAGTACCAACCTGCAAAGCCCGCTCGACATCCGCGTCAGCCAGACCGGCCAACAAACCACCCTTGCCGCCATCCGCCGCATCAGCGCCCGCGCCGAACAACACCGCTCGCCGCAAATCGACCGCAACGAAGCCCTCGCCCGGCAGACCGTCCTCGCCGTCCTCATCCTCGCCGCCGCCGGCTACCTCCTCTGGCAGATCATTGACCCCGCGCGCGCCTTCGACATCGCGCTTGCCATCCTCGTCGCCACCTGCCCCTGCGCGCTGTCGCTCGCCACCCCGACCGTCCTCACCGCCGCGCTCAACCACGCGCACAAACACCACATCCTCATCAAAAACAGCAACACCCTCGACCGCCTCAACCACATCCGCCGCATCCTCTTCGACAAAACCGGCACCCTCACCCAGGGCAAATACCAACTGCAACAAAGCGACTATTACGGCAACCCGGCACGGCTGCTCGCCATTGCCAAGACCTTGGAAACCCACAGCACCCACCCCATCGCCTGGTACTACAGCCAACAACCCGTCGCCACCGTCTCGATGGACAACATCGAACAACACAGCGGCAAAGGCATCAGCGGCGACTGCGACGGCAGCCGCTGGCACATCGGCAGCGCCGCCTATATGCAAGAAAACGGAGTGGAAGGATTTCCCCCCTCCCCCTGTGGGGGAGGGGACGGGGGTGGGGTTCGCCCGCATACCGCCGCTGCCGAAACATCAACCGAATTGCCCCCTCCCCCTGTGGGGGAGGGCTGGGGTGGGGTTCGCCCGCATACCGCCGCTGCCGAAACATCAACTGAACTACCCCCTCCCCCCGTGGGGGAGGGCCGGGGTGGGGGTCGCCCGCATATCGCCGCTGCCGAAACATCAACCGAACTACCCCCTCCCCTGCAGGGTGCGCCCGCTGACGTAGGTCGGCCATTCATGGCCGACACAAAGAACGTCGGGCATAAATGCCCGACCTACGAAGAGCATAACCCCCTCCCCTGCGAAGCGGAGGAAGATTGGGGTTGGGGTAGCGCCCGTCTTTCCATCTCCGATGCTGAAACATCATCCGGCAAAACCGCGAACCCATCGCCGATCGCTGCTGCAACTACGACAGTTACCAATCACAGCGCGCCTCAATATCCGGCTGATGAAACCGCACCGGGCGAACCCCTAGTAACCCCACCCCACCCCTCCCCCACAGGGGGAGGGAGCGCAATGGCTGACACCTTACGCGCCGATGCAGAATTATCAACCGAATCCCCCCCTCCCCTGCAGGGTGCGCCAGCACCCGCAGCGGGGGAGGGTTGGGGTGGGGGTAGCGTTCGTCTTTCCATCTCCGATGCTGAAACATCATCCGGCAAAACCGCAAACCCATCACCGACCGCCCCCCCCGAAACCACCAACCACGTCTACCTCGCCGAAAACCACGAATTACGCGCCCACTACCAACTGGGCGACCCGGAACGCGCCGACCTCGCCGCGACTCTGGCGCAACTCAAAACCCGCTACCACCTCGCCATTGCCAGCGGCGACCGCGCCGACAACGTCGCCCGCCTTGCCGCCCGCTACGGCATCGAAGACCACCACGGCGGCCTTGACCCCGCCGCCAAACTGGCGCTCTTGGAAGCGAACGACCCGGAACACACCCTGATGATCGGCGACGGCATCAACGACGCGCCGGTGCTCGCCCGTGCCAGCGTCTCCGTCGCTGTCGGCCGCGCCAACCCGCTCTCGCAAACCCACGCCGACATCGTCCTCCTGAAAAACGGCCCGGAAGCACTGCCCTACCTGCTCAACCTCGCCACGCGCAGCCGCCGCATCACCCGGCAAAACCTCGCCTGGGCGACCGTCTATAACCTCACCATCCTGCCGCTCGCCATCAGCGGCCACCTCACCCCGTGGATTGCAGCATTGGGCATGAGTGCCAGCTCACTGCTGGTCATCGCCAACGCGCTGCGCATCCACCGCACCGCACCACCGCCTGCCACCGAATGATGCTCACAAAAAAACGCCGCATCCCGCGGCGTTTTTTATGGCAAAGGCTCTATTGCCCCGCCAGCGCTGCAACCTTCGCGGGCATATCGAAGCGGCGCACGCGGAAGGGTTTGAGGCCGTCTTTCGCGCGTTCGGGGATGAACAACGCCGCCACCTGGCTTTCGGCGACGTAAATTTTGCCGTCATGCACGGCGACACCGGTCGGCACGGCGAGATCGGCATTTTCGATGACCGGCGTCAGGCGGGCACGGTCGCCGTCAATTTCGAGCAAGCTGATTTTGCCCCGGTTGGCGACAACACTCGCTTCGCAGATGAGCATTTTGCCGGGCGCGGGCAGGGCGATGCCGTCCGGGTCGTCAATGCGGCGCGGCAGGCGGATGATTTCAGGCTCGCCCGCCGGTTGTTCGTCGGCGGTGAGGCGCAGGCGCAGCAGCTCGCCGCTGTCCAGTTTGCCGACGTAGAGCGTGCGCGCATCGGCTTCAAGCGCAAGGTTATTCAGCGCGTAGCTTTCGCCCGCGAATTTGTCGCTTTTCAGCCAAACGTCCAGCTTGTCGCTGCCCGGTCGCAGCACGAGGATTTCCGGGTTGAGGCTGTCTGTCACCAGCACCGCGCCGGAAGGCAGGACAACCATGTCGTTGCAATAGGCCTTTGCGCCGCCGGGCAAGTCCCAACTGCCTTGCAGGCTGCCGTCTTTGAGCGCAAAGGCCTTGAGGGCGGAGGCGCCTTTTTTGGCGTGCGGGTTGGCGCCGTTGTGGCTGGAGCAGACGTAGAGCAGGCCGCGTTTTGCGTCAATGCGGCCGCCTTGCGCGCCCATCAGTCCGCCGCTGCCGGGGGCGATGAAGGGTTCGGCGGTATCCGCGCCGGGGCGGACGCGATCGACCGCGCTGCGTCCCATGCTGGTGACGTAGAGATTGCCGTCGTCATCGAATACGACGCCTTCGGGATGGGCGTGTTCCGGCAGGGCGATGTCGGCGGCAAGTGCGGGGACGACAAGCGCCGCGAGGGCAAGGGCAACAAGGGATTGGCGTTTCATGGGTTCTCCGTGATTGAAAAGGAGGCGCATGATAGTCGCCGCGATTGTGCGAGATAAGCCGCCTTTTTTCGCATGAATTGCTGCATGAAACGGTACAATCCGCGCTTTTCCCCGGAATCATCATGCGAACCTCCGAACTGGGCGAACTCGCCGCCTTTGCCGCCATCGCCCGTGAGGGCAATTTTCGCCGCGCCGCCGCGCAGTTGGAGCTGAAGCCGTCCACCTTGTCGTCGGCGATGCGCGCGCTGGAAAGCCGCCTCGGCGTGCGCCTCTTGAACCGCACCACGCGCAGCGTCTCGCTCACCGAGGCGGGACAACAGCTTTTCGCCACGCTTGCGCCCGCGCTGGAGGAAATTGACGCGGCGCTGGAAACGGTGAACGGCTTTCGCGCCCACCCGATAGGGCGGCTGCGCATCAGCGTGCCGCGCAGCGCCGCCGCCTGCCACATCCTGCCGCTGTTCCGCCGCTTCAGCGAACGTTACCCGGACATCGTGCTGGAGCTCGCTGCCGACAACGGCTTCATTGACATCGTCAAAGAAGGCTTCGACGCGGGCGTGCGCCTCGGCGAGAGCGTCGCGCCGGGCATGGTAGCGGTACGCATCACCCCCGACATGAGCCGCGCCGTGGTCGGCGCGCCCGCCTATTTCGCGCGCCACCCGCCACCGCAAACGCCGAACGATCTGCGCGCACACAACTGCATCGGCTACCGCAAAATCAGCAGCGGCGAACTGCACCGCTGGGCATTCGCCAAAGACGGCGAAACGCTGAACATCGCCGTGCGCGGCAACCTCATCCTCGATGACGCCGAACTGATGCTCAACGCCGCCACCGATGGCGTCGGCCTCGCCTACACCGCCGACGCCTACGCCGCATCCGCGCTCGCCGACGGGTGCCTGCAACGGGTACTGGCCGACTGGTGGTGCCCGCCGTTTCCCGGTTTTTACCTCTACTACCCCGGCAGACGGCAGATTTCGGCGGCGCTGCGCGCGCTGATTGAAACGCTGAAAGTGTCTTGAGACCGCTAAGGGCTGTTTATATTTCAACCCTGCCCCGTTGTGAGCTTTGCTCTGCGGTCATCCACCAAACTGCTCCCTCCCCTGCAGGGCGAAGCCCGCAGCGGGCGGGTTCCGTGCGTAGGGTGTGT
>ERZ773060.501-NODE-501-length-13137-cov-6.26494_pt1 | contig 13137 bp, 11 predicted proteins | sample MGYA00580628_ERZ773060 | MGnify/ENA primary metagenome ERZ773060 (study PRJEB29015, sample SAMEA2738019) | human oral metagenome | biome: human oral; feature: human-associated habitat; material: dental | place: China | collected 2045 ... | reverse complement strand
TCGTCGAGCTCTACATCTCCTACCTGCGCAAGAAGATCGACGCGGGCCGCTCCCCAATGATCCACACCATGCGCGGCGCCGGCTACGTACTGCGACCCGCGAACTCCTGATGCGTCCGGCCAGCCTCTCCGCCCAGCTGCGGCGGCGCGTCACGGTCGTGGTGGCGGTGCTGGCGCTGCTGATCTCGGCAGGGACCATCGTCGCGGCGGGCGTCATCATGTATGAGCAGCTCGACAAACAGGTGGACAACGCCACAGCTCTCCAAGTGCGCGAAACCGGCCAGCAGAACGGCCGCCCGAAGGGCATCCTGGCGCCCGGCACACCACCCGGCACCGTCGTGGTGCTGCGCAGTTCGAGCGGCGTCAGTGTCGCATCGAAGATCGGGCACGGCGAGTACGACAACGTCTCCGCGGAAGCCATCAACGCCCTGTTGAAGGTCACCACGGACGGTCAGAAACACACCGTGGACGTCCCCGATCTGGGCCAGTACCGGGCGGTCGCGCAGTACAACCGCGACGGCGAACTGATGGTTTTGGCCCTGCCGCTGGAAACCGTCAACACCACCATCGTGCGCCTGGGTCTGCTGGCCGTCGCCCTGGGTGTGGCAGCCGTGGTGGCGGCTGCATTCGCGACCCGCGCCGTCGCCAATGCCGCGACGAAACCGCTGCGGTCGTTGTCGGCGACGGCATCGACGGTCTCGCAGCTGGACCTGGACCGCGGGGAGGTCAACGTGCCCGCAGTCCCTGATCCGGCGCTGCCCCCCGAACACGAGGTGGCGCAGCTGACCGGCGCCTTCAACCGGATGCTCGGCAACGTGCAGGGAGCCCTCAAGGTCCGGGAGGCTTCCGAGACCAAGCTGCGGCGTTTCGTCGCCGACGCCTCCCACGAGCTGCGCAATCCCCTGGCCGCCATCCGCGGTTACTCGGAGCTGGCGGCCCGCGGCGACGGCGCGGACTCGGCGTTCGCGCTGGGCCGGATCGACTCGGAGTCGCAGCGCATGACGAAACTCGTCGAGGATCTTCTCCTGCTGGCCCGGCTCGACGCCGACGCCCCCGTCGAGATGCAGCCCGTCGACATCGTCGCGGCGGTGCTCAACGCCGTCAGCGACGCGCGCGCCGCCGGACCCGACCACGTCTGGCACCTGGAGCTTCCCGAGGAGGGTTTCGAGGTGCGGGCCAACGCCGATCGCCTCCATCAGGTGATCGTCAACCTGCTGTCCAACGCCCGCACCCATACCCCCGCGGGCACCACCGTCACCACCGTCGCCGGGATCAAGGACGGCCAGGCGTGCCTGATGGTCGTCGACGACGGCCCCGGCATCGCGCCCGACGTGCTGCCCCGGATCTTCGAGCGCTTCACCCGGGCCGACACGTCACGCCGCCACAACGAGGCGAAGTCCACGGGACTGGGCCTGTCGATCGTGCAGGCGGTGGTCGCGAGCTTCGGCGGCCGGGTGGAGGTGGACTCCCGCCCGGGTCGCACGTGCTTCACGGTCTGGCTGCCCCTGGCCGCCTGACCCGGGAAACACCCACCTGGAACGCTTGCCCTCCCGACGGAAACGCTTGCCTTCCCGCCAAACGCCAGCCCACCTGCCGAACGCCTGCCTTCCCGTCAAACGCCAGCGCTACAGCGCAAGCACACGACCACAAGGCAAGCGAACCCGGTAGAACCCCCACCACCCCCGCCAAACGCCAGCCCACCTGTCAAACGCCAGCCCACCTGCCGAACGCTTGCCTTCCCGCCAAACGCCAGCGCTACAGCGCAAGCACACGACCACAAGGCAAGCGTTTCCGCCGGGCGGGGTGGCGGACGCGGGGCTGTCCGGCGATTCGGCCGCGACCGGCTACCCTCGGCGCATGGAGATTTCCCGGGAAGCGCTGGCGCGCATGATCGACCACACCCTCCTTCGAACCGACGCCACACCGGCGCAGGTCTCCGCGCTGATCGCAGATGCCAAGGAACTGGGTGTCTTCTCGGTGTGCGTCTCGCCGTCGATGCTGCCGCTGACCGACGACCTCGCCCCGCTGAAGGTGGCGACGGTGTGCGGGTTCCCGTCCGGCAACCACACCCCGGCGACGAAGGCCGCCGAGGCGGCGGAGTCGTCGCGGCTGGGCGCCGACGAGATCGACATGGTCATCAACATCGGCTACCTGAAGGCCGGTGAAGCACACCGGGTGGTCGAGGAGATCACCGCCGTCCGCGAGGCCACCACCGGGACGTTGAAGGTCATCATCGAATCCGCCGCCCTGACCGACGAGGAGATCGTCACCGCCTGCCGGGCCGCCGAGGACGCGGGCGCCGACTTCGTGAAGACCTCGACGGGCTTCCACCCGGCGGGCGGCGCCAGCCCCCACGCCGTCGCGCTGATGGCGGCGACCGTCGACGGCCGCCTCGGGGTCAAGGCCTCCGGTGGCATCCGCGACTGGGCAGCCGCCCAGGCGATGGTCGCCGCGGGGGCCACCCGCCTGGGGCTGTCCGCCAGTCGCGCCATCCTGGAGGGCGCCCCGGCCTGACGGGTCGAGGAACACCTCACCCCCGGCCGGCGCGGCATCCGTCGCCTGCGATCCGTCGTTGAGCAGGCGGGTAGCGGGTTCTACCGACGCGAACTTTAGCTTAGCCTAAGCAACTATGTCGACGGTTGATTCCCTGTCCCCGGATGGGGTTACAACTCCTTGCCCGGATCGCTCCGAAGCAAACCTCACGGCGACTTCCCCCGGGACCCCTGAAAGGTTCAGGTCACCCTTCCCCACCAAACCCGATTTCAGGGCGGGGTTGGTCATGCTGGTCGCGATGGCCTTCGGTACCGGCCTGGTCCAGGTCCCGGCCGGTACCGCCCTGCTGACCGCGTACCCCGTCGCCCTGGGGTTCCTGCTTGGGTCGTCCCGGCTGTCACTGCAACTGGCCGGGAGCTACGTCGCGCTGCGGGTCCTGCACCACCTGTGCCTGCTTGGGGCGCACCTGCCGTTGGTGCCGTGGCTCGGGATCCTGCTGACCCTCTCGGTCTACGGTTTCCCGGCGCTCGCCATGGGTTTGGTGGTCTTCACCCGGGTGCCGATGGGTGAGGCGATGGCGGCCTTGGGAAGACTGCGACTGCCGGGCACCTTTCTGGTGGTCGTCATGGTCATCTATCGCTACGTCCCCACGTTGCTGGGTGAGCTCAGGACCATCCGTTCCGCGTCCAGGCTACGGGGTTCGGAGGCCCGGTGGCGTCGCTGGCTGCGTCACCCACTGAAAGAACTGGAACACGGTGTCGTCCCGGTTCTGATGCGTTCGGGACGGATCGCTGACGAGCTGTCGGCGGTCGCGGAGTGCAAGGGCCTCGATCCCGGGCACCGTCGTTCCGCCATGACCGTCCCGCGTCTGGAGGCCGTCGACTGGGTCCTGATGGCACTCACCCCCGCGCTGGTCGCAGCCGTGAGGGTGTGGGTGAGATGGTGATCGAGTTCGCTGAAGCCACCGTCTCCTACTTCGGTGACGACGAAACCCTGCTTCCCGCGGCGCTCAGCAGCATCGACCTGGTCATTCCCGCTGGTCAGAGCGTCCTCGTCACGGGGGACTCGGGTTGCGGCAAGACGACCCTGCTGCGCTGCCTGAACGGCTTGGTGCCCCACTTCTTCGACGCCCACGTCACCGGGAGCATCACCCTCGACGGCGTCCCGGTGGCCCAGCTGCCATCCCGCGGCCTCGCCTCCAGAATCGGCACCGTCTTCCAGGATCCCCGTTCCGAGTTCTTCACATTCGACGTGGCGAGCGAGCTGGCCTTCTGCTGCGAGAACTTCGCCATGCCCTCCGAGGAGATCGTCCGCCGGGTCGGCGAGATCGCCTCGGAGGTCGGAATCACCGATCTGCTGGGCCGCCGCATCGCAGGGCTCTCGGGCGGTGAGAAACAGAAACTGGCTATCGGATCCGCGATGGCACTGAACCCCCGGGTGCTGCTGTTCGACGAACCATCGGCGAACCTCGACCTCGACGGCCTCGACATGCTGCGCGGGGTGATTCTAGACCTCAAGGAAAAGGGGGTGACGACGATCATCGCCGACCACCGCCTCTCCTACCTGGACGGGGTCATCGACCGTTGCATCGTGCTGGAGACCGGCCAGGTCACCGTCGACATCACCAGCGACCGGCTGGGGCAGCTGCCCGATGCCTGGTTCGCCGACCACGGGCTTCGCAGGCTGCGCCGAACCGAGTTCCGGCCGGCGCCGCCGGATCCCTTCGACCAGGCCGGGCCGAGGATCCGGGAAATCCAGTTCGCCCATCCCCGGTGCGCGCCGCTGTGGCGTATCGACGAACTGACGCTGCCCGCCTCCGGGGTGATCGGCATCACCGGGGCCAACGGCGTCGGCAAGACCACCTTGATGAAGGTCCTGCTGGGGCTGCTGAAATCCCGGGGAAGGATCGGCTGGGGCGAAAGGACCTGGACCAGACGCCAACGCACCCGCGACTGCGCCCTGGTGATGCAGGACGTCGAATACCAGCTGGTGGGTGAATCGGTCTGGGACGAGATGCTGATCGGTTCCCCTCCGGGACCTGCGACCGAGGCCCGGGCCGTCGAGCTGCTGGCCCGCACCGGTTTGGAGGAGTTGCGTAAACGTCACCCGCTGACCCTGTCGGGCGGGCAGAAACAGCGCCTCGGAATCGCCCTGGCCTGCATGAAACAGGCGCGGGTGATCTGTCTCGACGAACCCACCTCGGGCCTGGACGCCGGGAACATGCAGCGGATCTCTGGTCTGCTGCGGGACGTGGCCGGGGACGGCACCCTGGTGCTGGTCATCACCCATGACGCCGAGTTCATCAAGTCCACCTTCGACCACACCGTCCACATCGACGGCCACCAGGTCGTCCTGGAAAAGCTCGCGAGGAAAGAGGAATGATGAGCGAGTCAACAGAATCCACACAGCCCGCGGCCCCCACACCGAACCATAGGAACTCCCCGGTCCGGGACGCCGTCACCATCGGCATCTTCATCGCCTTGTACATCGTGCTGTTCTTCATCTGCGGCATGACCATGGGAGCCATCCCGCTGATTATGGTGCTGCTCCCGGTGATCTTCGGAATCTTCGGCGGCCTGATCTTCATGGTCCTGCTCGGCAAGGTGCAGCGCACCGGCATCTTCCTGATCACGGGCCTCATCATCGGGCTGATGATGATCTCCATGGCCCCCGGCGGCGTCATGTGCTACATGACGATCGCGGGCAGCGTGGTCGCCGAGGTGATCTACTGGCTGATGGGCCACAAGTCCTTCGCGTCCATGACCGCGGCCTACACGGCCTTCGTGACCCTCTTCGCTCTCGGCGAGTACATCCCCTTCGTCTGGATGAAGGAGGCCTACCTGGAGCTCTACGCGAACAACCCCACCCTGGACGTGGCGAAGGTGGGGATGGACATGCTCAATCCCGCAACCATGGCCATGTACTGCCTGCTCGCCATCGTGGCCTGCGTCGCCGGGTGTTTCTGGGGCCGCGCGCTGACCCGCAGGCAGTTCTCCCGCGCCGGAATAGTCTGACGGGTCACGCCGGCCAAAACTGGACGGGTTCCCTCTTCTCCGGAAACCGGAACTCCCAATCCCATCAAGGAAGGAAACATGGTCGCCACCATTCCTCGACAGACCCCAACGAGCATCTGGGAACTGATCAGATCCGCACACACGGCAATGTTCCTGGGCGGCGTGGTCGCTTTCATCGGGGCGGCGCTGAAGATCGTCCCCTATATCGCGCTCGTCGAGATCGGGCGCGGATTCCTCAACGGCGCATCCGCCGCGCACCACTGGGGCTGGTTCACGGCCGCCGTGGTGTCCATGGTCATCCACGGGATCGCCTACACCGGGGCCCTGGGGGCCACCCACATCGCCGAGGCGAACCTCCGCAACGAGCTGCGGTTGAAGCTGGTGAACAAGCTTCCTCGCATCCCGCTGGGTTGGGTCAACGACCGTTCCTCGGGGCAGATCAACCGCGCCGTCATCGGCGACACGGAACAGATCCACACCTTGGTGGCCCATCTGGCCGGCGACATGATGAACTCGGCCGGGACCGTCGTCGCCGGGTTCGGTTACCTGCTGTGGCTCGACGCCCGTTTCGCGGGGCTGCTGATACTGGCCTGGCTGCTGTTGCTGGGCATGTCGATGCTGCCCGCCACGAAGGGCATGAAGCAGTCCTTCGACGAGTACTCCGCCGCCCAGCGGAAACTGTCCGAGGTGACGGTCGAGATGGTTGACGGCATCAAGGAGGTGAAGAACTTCGGCATGACCGCGGACGTCTTCGGCCGGTTCGATGCCGCGGCCCGCAACCACGCCGACGTGACCATGAACTGGATGCGCAGATCCGGGGTCAGCATGGCGATCATGGCGGCCGTCATGCAGCCGGCCGCGATGCTGGCCCTGACCATCGGGTTGGGTTTCTGGTTCTTCCACCTGGGTTGGGTCACCCCGATCACCGTGGTGGCCTTCGCCCTGGTGTGGGTGGGGATTCCGGAGGGCCTGACCGGCCTGGTCCAGATCTTCCAGCACATCTACGCGGCCAAGCAGGCCGCCAACTCCACCTTGGAGATCCTGGGCACCCCAGAGCTCGCGACCCCCGCCACCCGGGCCGCGCTGACCGCCGATCCGTCGCTCATCGAGGTCGACGACATCACCTTCGGATACGAACCCGACAATCCCGTCGTGAAGGGCATGACGCTGACCTGCCGGCCGGGCACCGTGACCGCCCTGGTCGGTCCGTCCGGGGGTGGTAAGTCCACCCTGGCGAAGCTGATCGCCCGGTTCTGGGACGTCGACTCCGGCGCGATCCGGATCGGCGGCGCCGACGTCCGTGAGCAGACGGATGAACAACTGATGGGTTCCATGGCGTTGGTCTTCCAGGACGCCATGATCGCCTCCGACACCGTCGCGAACAACATCGCGCTCGGCAAACCGGAGTCCACTCGCGAGCAGGTCGTCGAGGCCGCCCGGAAGGCTCATGTACACGACCGGATCACGGCCCTGCCCAACGGCTACGACACGATGCTGGGGACGGGCGACGGGTTCCTGTCCGGCGGCGAGGAGCAGCGGCTGGGCATCGCCCGGGCTTTCCTGTCCGCCCCACGGATCCTGATCCTCGACGAGGCCACTGCCCAGGCCGACGCCCACTCCGAGCTGGAGATACAGCGGGCCATTTCGGGGCTCGCCGAGGGGCGCACCGTGGTGATGATCGCCCACCGGCTCTCGACCATCCGGACCGCCGACCAGATCGCGGTCATCGATGAGGGCCGGATCACGGAATGCGGTTCGCACGACGAACTGATCTCCCGGGACGGGCACTACGCCCGGCTCTGGGCCGCCCAACAGAACACGATGACAGGAGGCCGGGATGCTTGAGCGTTTCCGGAAATACCTCGACCGCCCACAGACCGTCTACACCCTGATCCTCGGCTACACCGTCGCCGCGGTGCTGCAGGGCCTGGCTTTCGGCACACTGATCTGGTTCCTGCGCGGGTTTCTCTCGGACGATCCGTCCAGCGCCACCGGGGCGTTCTGGTTGCTGATCGCCCTGGGGGTGGTCTCCTTCGCCACGATGTCCGTGACGATGATCGCCGCCAACAGGATCTCCGCCTACGACGTGTGCGGCAACGTGATCGCGAAGATCGGACAGCGGGTCTCCGGGCTGCCGCTGGGCTGGTTCGACTCCGGGGCCACGGGCCGGGTCTCCGCCGCGGTCACCCGCGAAACCGACGCCCTTTCGCACCTGGCCTCCATTGTCTTCCCGCAGCTCATCTCCTCCTTGGTCACCCCCGCCACCGCCGTCGTGGTCACGCTGATCCACGACTGGCGCCTGGGTCTGGTGATGGTCGTCGTGACCCCGGTCGTGTGGGGGCTGTGGCGCTGGGCGATGCCACTGATCCGCCGCGAGCAGGAGCTCACCCCGAAGGTGAGTGCCGAGACCGCGCACCGCATCATCGAGCAGGTCCGGTTGCAGCCGGTGCTGCGCGCCCAGGGACTCAACGGGACGAGTTGGGAACCCCTCAAAAAAGCGCTGCACGACGAGCACGCCACGGTGAGGGGATTGATGGCGGCGCAGTCACGGCCCTCGGCGGCGTTCGGGATTCTGGGGCAGGTGTTCTTCGCCGCGGTCCTGGGCACCGGGTTGGCGCTGGCGCTGGGTGGGCGGCTCGACGTGCCGGGTTACCTGGCCATCGGCCTGATGGCGGCCCGGTTCACGACCCCGATTTCCCAGTCGGTGCTGTACGCGGCCGAAATCCAGAAGTCGGTCGTCAGTCTGGATGCCATCGGTGCGATCGTCGATTCTGCGCCGCTGCCCGAACCTGAAGACCCGAAGGTTCCGCAGGGCACCACGATCCGGTTCAACGACGTCCGTTTCGGTTATGTCGCAGACCAGCCGGTGTTCTCCGGTCTGTCGCTGACCGCCCGGGAGAACGAGATCACCGCGTTGATCGGGCCGTCGGGCTGCGGCAAGTCGACTGTCACCCGCTTGGCAGCACGGTTCTGGGACGTCGACGGGGGATCGATCACCATCGGCGGCGTCGATGTGCGGGACATCCCGACCACGAAGCTGATGGAGATGACCTCCATGGTCTTCCAGGATGTCTACCTCTTCAACACCACTATCACCGAGAACGTCCGGATCTCCCGTCCCGACGCGACCGACGCCGAAGTGGCCGACGCGCTCCACCGAGCCGGGCTCGACCAGACGATCGCCCGGCTGCCGGACGGCGCCGGCACGCAGGTCGGGGAGGGCGGCCAGAAACTGTCCGGCGGTGAACGGCAGCGCGTCTCGATCGCCCGTGCCTTCCTGAAGGACGCGCCGATCCTGTTGCTGGACGAGATCACCTCGGCCCTGGACGCCGAGAACGAGGCCGCTATCACCGCGACCCTGGGCGAGTTGTCGCGGGGCCGGACGGTCATCGTCATCGCCCACCGCCTGTCGACGGTGATGCAGGCCGATCACATCCACGTGCTCTCGGGTCGCGAGAACGGCACACCGACGCGGGTAGTGGAAGAGGGCAGCCCGGGTGCCCTGGCCGCCGGGAACGGGGTTTTCGCCTCGCTGCTGGCCGATTTCGAGCAGACCGCTCGTTGGCGGGTCCGTTGAGTACCCGTCGCTACGGGACGGCCGCGGTCACCGTGGTGCACAGCGCCGCGCGGTGACCGGGCATCCCCGGGAGCATCACGTCGTGGATGCGCAGCCCAGCGACGGGGGTTCCCGGGACCGTTCCGGTACCCACGTAGTCGCGGGAGATGCCGCGCGACAGGCCGGTTCCGATGGCCTTGAGCAGAGCCTCCTTGCGCACCCAGACGCGCGCGAACGCCTCGGGGCGTTCGTCGGCGGGAAGGTCGAGCAGCTCCGCGGTCTCCCGCGGGTGAAAACTCAAACCGACCTGCTGCACGGCCCGCTCCTCCGGAATCTTCTCCACGTCCACCCCAAGCGGAAGATCCCCGAGACCGATCAGCACGACGGAGCCCGTGTGGGACAGCGAAAACTCGACCCCATCGACCGACGGCTTCCCGGAATCGCCGTCGCGGATCCGCACATCCGCCGCAGGTATGAGCGTCGCGCGCCCCAGCACCTCGCGCAGCAGCACGTGCGCCCCGGTCCACGCCTCCCCGAGCCGGGGGAACACGAACCGTGCCGCCCGTTCCGTCTCCTCGCGCGAGAGCACGCCGCCCCGCCGAGGAGCCCACGCCGCCCCGGCCGCGGTGTCGGCGAGCAGCACCGCCGCTGATCCCGGCCCCGGAAGACAACGCACCCCCGGCAGTCCCGGCGGTTCACCACGGGCTGCGTCCACACACAGGCGTCGCCTCAGCTCGGCGACGGAAGGGGAAACGACCATGCCACAACGCTAGCGGAGCCCCCGGACCGAGGTCCGCCTCCAGCGCACATCGTCCGCAACCCCGCAAGGAAGACCCGCCTGGAACCATGCACAAGCATCAAAATCCACAATTTAGATGGAAACCGACACATACGGCAAAGAATAATGCATAATTACCGCATGTTGCTGCTTCAGTTCAGCCTCTCGAACCATGCCAGTTTCAGGGATGAAGCCACCCTCAACCTCGTCTCGCACACCCTGAAGTCCCACGTGCCGCACGACTCGCACTGGTCGCGCCACGTCAGCCGGGTGGCCGCGATCTACGGTCCGAACGCCTCCGGCAAGAGCGCCCTGCTGCACGGAATGCGCTTCTTCACCTCGATGGTGCGGAACTCAGCGACCACGTGGGCGGGAGACCCGAAACTGCCGCGAAGGCCCTTCCTGCTGGACGCCGGGTCCACCAACCGGCCCTCGACCTTCGTCCTGGACTTCGTCGTCGACGACGTCCGCTACGAGTACGGTTTCAGTCTCACCGAGCACGAAGTCACCGAGGAGTGGCTCCGGGGTTATTGGACGTCGAAGCCCACGACACTCTTCGACCGACACGGCGACGACATCGAGGTGGGACGCAGGCTGCGCGGCGGCGCCGCACTCCTGAGCCGGATCACCGGCCCCCGGGAGCTGCTGCTGTCCCGCGCCTTCACCGCAAAACACGAGCAGCTCCAGCAGCTGGCCAGCGAGATCATCGAGGGGCTCGAGTTCGTGTCCTACTCCGAGCAGGCGCGGGAGGAACGTCTTCGGCAGCTCACGACTGAACTGGCCGAGGGGCGTTTCACGTCGGATGATCTCGTCACGTTGCTGCGCGTGGCCGACGTCGGGATCTGCGATGCGGAGGTGAGCGAACGGGAACTTCCCGAATACTTCAAGGAACTCCTGATGAACCTCGGCCCGGCCACCGACGCGACGCAGCCCGAGGCCCCGGAGGATGACACACCTCACGGCCCTACCCGCCTGGTCCTGGAGGCCGACCAGTTCGAGGAGTTGATCCTCCAGCTTCGTCGCACCCTGAGATTCCACCACCTCGGGGTCGACGGGGCCTATCCCCTGGATCTGAACGCCGAGAGCGCGGGAACCCTCACGTGGCTCGGCCTGACGGTCCCGGCCCTGGCGAAGCTTCGCAGCGGCGGGGTGCTGTGCATCGACGAACTCGACGCCAGTCTCCATCCGCAGCTGGCGCAGGTGCTGGTCTCCATGTTCACCGACCCGGACATCAATCCTCACGGCGCCCAGATCGTTTTCACCACGCACGACACGCACTTCATCGACAACGTGAACCCAGCGCGACTCACCCCCGAGCAGGTCTGGTTCACCCAGAAGGACGCGCAGGGGGTCAGCGGCCTCTTCAGCCTCGATGAGTTCCCCACCCGGGCCGAGCAGAACCACGCCCGCCGCTACCTGTCGGGACGCTACGGAGCGCTCCCGCGCCTCGCCCCAACCCAGGTTCGGCATCTCGTCGGCGTCCAGGAGCAACTGCCGATATGAGCAGACGACACAAACGCCGACCGGCGAGGTCATTGAACCGACAGACCGGAACCCGACGAGAAAACCGCAGGCTCTTGGTGGTGACCGAGGGAAAAACAGAGAAGGAATACCTCGAAGGTTTCATGCAATTCCTTCGCCCCAACGGGACGCAGGTGACCGCGATCGACGTGGTTGACGGCAGAGGAGAACCGAGCAAGGTACTCAAAACCGCGAAGGCACGATATCATTCACACGCCGATGACTATGACGAGGTCTGGTTGCTCCTGGATGTTGACGAGCACGCAAAGCTCATCCCCGTTCTCCAGGAAACACGGCAGGAGAATTTCTCAGCCGCCGTGTCCAACCCCTGTTTCGAGGTCTGGCTCCTCTGGCACTTCAAGGACTGGAGACGGGAGGGCTCCAGCAGCGAGGTCCAGCGCGTCGCCAGACGTCACGGCTTGGGCAAGTCCATCCCCCCAGCCTTTCCTTACACAAAGCATCCTGAAGCGAAGCGTCGGGCCTCACGCACCCCGGTCGGTGCGAATGAGATCGGGCGGAACCCCTCCACCGCCCTGCCCTCCCTACTGGAGGTGATTCTCCGGGACGGCCCTGTTTCCTGAGGAAACGGCTCGATTCACCGGGGTTTGCGGGTCAGCCCAATCGGTTTTGTTGGAGGCCTGGGCAGCCTTCTAGGCTGGGCGCCATGAGGACTCCCCGGCTGGTCGAGGACGACCTCATTCTTGAGGCACCGGACGTGGGTGACGCCGACGACTGGTCGGATGCGCAGGACGACGAGTGCGCCCGGTGGTTCGGGTGGCCGTGCCGGCCGGGTGTGGAACGCTGCCGGGCCCATCTGGAGCGGGTCGCGAACAACGCGGAGCCCGATTCCTTCACGTGGGCGATCCGCGTCCCGGCCGGGTTCGCGGGAGGAATCGACCTGAAACTCCACGAGGGCCGCTGGAACGTCTCCTATTTCGTGCACCCGGCCCACCGGGGACGCGGGATCGCGACCTGCGCGCTCCGTCTCGTGTGCGGGTGGGCTTTCGGTGGCCTCTGCCTGGACGTGGTCTCGACGCGTGTCCGAGCGGGCAACGCCGCGAGCCTGCGGGTGCTGGCGAAGACGGGGTTCCGCCCGGTGGGGGAGGAAACCGCCGACGACGGCCACGTGGAGGTGCTCCACGAGCTGACCGGGAGCACCCACCGGGTGTGATGACGCTGAAGCACTAGCCAGAGGCGTTGAACTGGTGCTGGTACAGCCTGGCGTAGGCGCCGTCGGCGGCCAGGAGTTCGTCGTGGGTGCCGCTTTCGGTGATCCGGCCGTTCTCGAGCACCAGGATCAGGTCCGCGGAACGCACCGTCGACAACCTGTGGGCGACCACGATCGCCGTGCGGCCCTGCCGCGCGACGTCCAAGGCCTGCTGGACGAGGCGTTCGGACGTGGAGTCGAGGTGCGCGGTGGCCTCGTCGAGGATGATCACGGGCGGCGACTTCAGCAGCAGCCTGGCGATCGCCAGTCGCTGCCGCTCCCCGCCGCTGAGCCGGTAGCCCCGCTCCCCCACCACGGTGTCGAGCCCCTCGGGGAGGCTGCGCACCAGGTCGGCGAGCTGCGCTCCCTCGAGGGCCTCCCACAGCTGCTGTTCCTCGGCCTTCGGCATGGCGTACTGGAGGTTGGCGCGGATGGTGTCGTGGAACAGGTTCGCGTCCTGGGTGACGTATCCGATGGTGTCGCGCAGGCTCGCCTGCTTCAGCCCCCGCACGTCGGCGCCGCCGACACGCACCGCCCCGTATTCGACCTCGTAGAGGCGCGCCACCAGG
>ERZ773060.495-NODE-495-length-13333-cov-6.18994_pt1 | contig 13333 bp, 16 predicted proteins | sample MGYA00580628_ERZ773060 | MGnify/ENA primary metagenome ERZ773060 (study PRJEB29015, sample SAMEA2738019) | human oral metagenome | biome: human oral; feature: human-associated habitat; material: dental | place: China | collected 2045 ... | reverse complement strand
GCAATCTGTACGTGAACCGCGGGATCACCGGGGCCATCGTGCGGCGTCAGCCCTTCGGTGGCTGGAAGCGTTCCGCGGTCGGCACCGGGGGCAAGGCCGGTGGCCCAAACTACGTGGTGGGCTTCGGTTCCTGGGAGCCGAAGGACCTCGGTCCCTCTGGTGTCCTCACCGAGCCGAAACTCGTGCATCTCTTCCGGGCCGCCGCCCGGGTGCTTGACGAGCAGCAGCTCGAACAGCTCAACGTCGCGGCCGCCTCGGATCAGACGGCCTGGCGGACCCTGTTCGGGGTCTCGCACGACCCGTCGGCCCTGAAGGCGGAGATCAACGCGTTCCGGTACCGTCCCACACCGGTGACGGTCCGGGTGGAGGTCGACGACCCGCTGCGTGTGCTGCGGGAGGCCTCGGCGGCCCTGGTCACCGGTTCCGCAGCGATCTTCTCGTTCCGCGACGCCCCGTCGGAGGAGCTGTCGGAGGTGCTGACTGGTCTCGGCCTGACGGTCGAGGTGAAGAGCGACGACCGGTTCGACCGGAACGTCCGGGGCCGGGTGCGGCACCTGGGTGAGCGGGACCTGCTGACCGCGGTGGGCGGTTCCATCGACGTCAGCGTCCATGCGGGCCCGACCCTCTACGCGGGTCGCCTGGCGCTGCTGCCCTACGTGCACGAGCAGGCGGTGTCGGTGACCAACCATCGCTTCGGACACCCGACGCCACTGACCGACGACCTGCGCATCTGACGATCCGCACCGGTTCGTCAGCAAACGGACCTCAGGGGTCTCCCGGTGTATTCCGGGAGACCCCTGTCATGTGAGCGCCCCGGCAGGGCGGGGTACGGTGATAGTGGCGACAACCCCGGGGGACAGCAACTGGAAAGACAACAAGGATGCGCATGATTGTTCGGCTGATACTCTCGATTTTGCTCTACTTTTTTCTCCTGGGGCTGTTCGTCATTCTTCTTGCTGCCCTGGGAGGAGCCGCAATCGGCCCATTCGAACTCATACTTCTCAACATCGTTGCGCTGGGCTGCGTGATCTTTTTCTGGCGGCGCACCGATCGCACGAGAAAGAAGGACCACTCACAGGAGAAAACCACGGTCTAACGGCAACGAGCATCAATCGCCCATTGAACTCAGTTGATCCGGGACGCAAGGAACGAACGACCCGCGCCGAAACCGCTTCTAACACCCGGACAGCAGCCCGACCACACTCCCCAGCCCGCCCGGACAGGACATAGAGTTGACGGCATGATCCTGATCGTCGTGAAATTTCCCGCGATGTCCGAGCAGGGTAATGACTCCATCGAGACGATGAGCCTCCCAGCTCTTGGGTTCAGCTCAGGGTCAAGTACTGTGTGCTCAAATATCGCTGCACTTAAAACTACTATCCGCCGGAACCGCAGCGGCACCGCCAAACGAAACAGCACAAATTTCAACGATTTCGGATTGATGCAAGCAGAAAAGAAGGACGACAGGCAATGCGCGTGATTGTTCGACTGATACTCTCGATTCTGATCTGCCTTCTCCTTCCGCCCCTGCTCGCTTCCTTTATTTCCCTCGGAGGGGCCAACATCGGAGTGGTAGAAATAACACTCCTCTACATCATCGTCACTGGATGCGTGATCTGCAGCTGGCGATACGCCAAGCGGAAGAAAGAACGCCGCCTCGCACGAGAGAAAACCGACGCCTGATGACGACGAGCACCGTTGACATCAGTTGATCCGCGACGCTAGGAACGAACGACCCGCGCCGAAACCGCTTCTGACGCCCGGACAGTGGCCAGACCACACGCCCCAGCCCGCTCGGACAGGACATAGAGTTGACGGCATGATCCTGATCGTCGTGAAATTTCCCGTGAAACCCGAGCTGGCTGATGACTTCATCGAGGCGGTGGGGCCGTTCACCTCTGCCACCCGTGCCGAGCCCGGCAACAAGTGGTTCGAATGGTCCCGCAGCGTGGAGGACCCGAACGAGTTCGTCCTCGTCGAGGCCTTCAACGACGACGCCGCCGAAGCCCACGTCACCTCCGACCACTTCAAGGTCGGACTCAACACCATGCGCCCCTTCCTGACCGCCACCCCCAAGATCATCTCGCGCACCGTCGACGGTGATGACTGGGACGCCATGGGTGAACTCCGAATCGATTGAGCCCACCGCAGTGAACCCGCCCGGCCTTCACCGGAATGGATGGAAACGCGGTGCGAGCACCTCAGCGAGTGGGCTGAGCCGAAGCGAGTCAACTACGAACGCATGAAAGAAAACGAAAAACCGGACCGCGAGGGAATCACACCACCGGGGACGAGGGGATTGCCCCGCGGTGGTGGTTCCCAGCTCCGAGGCTACTCGGCCCGGAAACACGCGGTCCGGTTTCCCGCACGTTCACATGAGGGCCTGAGCACCAGTCTTCGGCAGTCCGGCCTTGCGGGGAGTCGAGGCCTCCGTGGTTTCGGCGCTTTGGGTCTCCTTCGTCGGAGTGGCGGACGTCGTCGCTTCAACGGACTTCCGCTCCCCACCCCTGGACGTCCTCTTCTCACCGGAGTCGGCGGCCTCGTTGGCCGAGACAGCGTTGACACCGCGGGCGCTTTCCGCGTTTTCTGCTCCTGCTCGTCCGGCTCCCCCGTCGCTCACAGTCAGTCCTGCGGCCTGCGGGTCACCGTAGGTTGCAAAGTTCTGGGTGGCGTACCAGCTTCCACTTCCCGCACTGTAGGCGATTCCGATCCCCAGGGAGTCCACATTGGGGTCGGTCATGTTGGTGTAGTGGCCCGGCGAGTTCCGCCACTGCTCGAACAGCAGCGCGCCGACGTCACCGCCGTCGCTGCGCCACGCGACGTTCTCGGAGCCTCCTTTCCAGCCCTGCGGGTAGTGGTCAGTGAAGTTCGGACGGTGCTCCATTGAATTCCGGGAGGCCATCTGCTCGGACCAGTCCTGTGCGACCGCATCCAGCTCAGCGATCCGGGTCACAGGCTTCAGCCCCAGACCGGTTCGCAGTTCGTTGACCTTGTTCAGGATTGTCCCGGCGTACTCCGCGCCCTTGCTGTTGACGTCCGCTGGGAGAACGGCGGGCCGTTGTGAGGTCGCCTCGGCGTGAGCAGCCAAGGAGAAAAACGAAATCACAGCGGCCAGCAGCGCCACCAGAGACAGACGAGCCATCTTCATCGGCTTCATCAGCAGTCCTCTCAGTTGGGGGGCAAACACCCATTCATCCAATCACTTCCCTGATTTTTTTTCAGGTTCCGATACGTAACTTTCAGGCAGGAACGAGCGCCAAACCCCCTTTACATGGGCTTTGAACCCCTCCAACCGGCACCTGAGAAGCCCCAAGAAAATCTCAGGATATGGGTGTTTTGAACATCCGAGATGCTCATCTGGCCGAAAGGCTGACAGGCGGAAGTGGCATTTTCCAGCCCTCGAACCCACGGTTTCCGCGGAGAAAGCCTCCACATCCGATTGCTGCGCGTCACGCACCCGGGATTCACTCACGGGGTCCTACGTGCTGGGTTCGGCACATCACGGAATGAAACGGACGAACGACCTGCACCCCTGCCCGGGGAGGTCGCGGATCTCGGTGAAACCGATCGACTCGTAGAACGCCCGCTGCCCCGGTTCGGCGTCGGTTAGGAGCACGTGCTGGCGCACCCGGCTGAAGGAGGCGAAGGTCCGGTTGACGAGCGCTGTCGCGATTCCGCGACGCTGGAAGGAAGGATGGACGAGAACGTCCTGCAGGTAGGCGATGGTGGCCCGGTCGGAGACAATGCGCGCCAGGCCGATCAGTTTCCCTCCCGACCGCGCGGCGACCACGACCGTCGAGTTCTCCAGCCCGCGGATCAGCGCATCCAGATCGTCGGTGTAGGCGGCCCATCCCACGGAGTCGTAGAGCATCCGCGTCTCGTCGCGGGACGGGATCCGATCGGCGTCGTAGGTCACCTCGTCGTCACACATCACGCACCCAATTTTTCTCCACATCCACAGCCTGCACGATCTGTACCGCAGGGGCTGTACTTTTTGTATCATAGAAGACGTTCCATCTGTATCATAAGACTTCATGGAGTACCGTCCGCGAGTCCTTGATATGGTCCTGGACGATTTGATGCCCGGGCTTCCCGCGATCGCCCTGGATGGCCCAAAGGGGGTCGGCAAAACTGCGACTGCTTCCCGCCGCGCCAGCCGCACCTGGGCCCTGGACTCCGAATCGCAGCGAGCAATAGTCGCGGCCGAACCCTCCCGAGTGACTGGATCGGGCACCACGTTCATCGACGAATGGCAGCATGTGCCCACCGTCTGGGACGTGGTTCGCCGGGCAGTCGACGACGGCGCCCAGCCGGCCTCTTTCCTGCTGGCGGGAAGCACCACCCCCAATCCCCGGGCCCCCATCCACTCCGGGGCGGGCCGGATCGTGTCGCTTCGCATGAGACCCATGGCCCTGTGTGAACGGGTGGGCGCACATCCCACAGTCTCCCTGAACGCCTTATTGCGGGGAGATGCTGGGGCACTGAGCGGAGATACCCCCGCCGGCCTGAATCACTATGCCCACGAAATAGCCGCCTCGGGCTTCCCTGGAATCCATGGCCTACCGGAACGCTTGCGCAGAATGCAGCTGGACGGCTACCTGCAGCGACTGGCTTCGAAAGAATTGAGGACGGAGGACGATCCGGTCCTGCGACGCCCTGAAACCCTCATGTGCTGGTTGCGTTCCTATGCGTCAGCCGAGTCCACCACGACCACGTATGAGAAAATCCGCAACACCGCGGCAATCGGCGACGGCACCCCTCCGAATCGACCCACCACGCTTCGTTACCGCGACTGGCTCACGAGCATGTGGCTCCTGGACCCCGTCCCCCCATGGCAGCCATTGGGAATCAACCTCGGGGCGCTGGCTTCCTCCCCGCGTCACCAGTTGGCGGATCCAGCATTGTCGTTGCGTTTGCTGAATGGTTCAGCGAGAGCCCTCCTGCAGGGTCGTGACGACGTGGTCCTCCCCGGCTGCGCTCCTTTGTTCGGGCGTTTGTTCGAGGCTTTGACGACGCTGACCGTTCGCGTGTGCGCACAGGTCTCAGATGCTGTGGTCTCACATCTGAGGACGAAACGTGGCGATCACGAGATCGACCTGATCGTCGAGGGCCCCGAGAGGGAGCTGCTCGCGATCGAGGTAAAACTCACCTCTGCGATAGGCGACGACGATGTTCGTCACCTGAACTGGCTGCGCGGCAAGCTGGGCAGTCGGCTCACAGATACGCTCGTCGTGACCACAGGGCCCGCCGCGTATCGTCGCCGGGATGGGATAGGTGTCGTACCACTCGCTCTTCTAGGGCCCTGACACCTTGGTGCTCTTCGCCGAGCGGTCGCGACTCCACAGCATCAGGGCGGTCCCGATGACCGGCTGAACCGATCAAGGACCGCCCCGATTCACGAGCGTCGGATTGCCGTCGTCAGGATTCGACGAGACCCGCCCCGGCAGGATCCTGATACGTGGCGAAGTTCTGGGTTGCGTACCAGGAATTGGTGGCGGAGTTGTAGGCCAAGCCGATTCCCAAGGCGTTCAGATCGCTATTCACCATGTTGTCGTAATGGCGCGGCGAGTGCAGCCACTGCTCGAAGATCATGGCGCCGATGTCCACGCCGGGAGCATCACCGCTGCGCATGGCGACGTTCTCCGCATCGCCGCTCTTCCCCGCCGGGTAGTAGCTGCCACGATTCGGTCGGTGGGACATAAAGTTCCTCGCTGCCATCTGCTCGGACCAGTCCTGGGCGACCGCATCCAGCTGGACGTAACGGGTCAAGGGTTTCAGCCCATGGCTGGCACGCAGCTCATTGACCTTGGTCAGGATGGTCTGGGCATACGCAGCACTGCTTTGAGTGACTCCCGCAGGGGCTTCAATGACCTGGGCAGGCACATCCGTTCCAATGACAGCGCCCTGGGCAGCCGGGGCCGCGACAAGGGGCACGGCAGCCAGTAGGGCACCTGCGAACAAACGCGTCATTTTCATGAAACAGTCCTCTCTTGGCTAGGGAAAATGGACTGCCTCCACCACAACACAACCACGGAGGCTCACAGAGCCGTGATGAGCCGGGCACCCACTGACCGAACGACGACTAACTATGGTTAAGTGCGACTTGACTAGGGGTTTCATTAATCTGAACCACAACCTGAAAAAATCTCAGGTTGTGTGACTTTCCGGGCGTGTCGCGGCCATCGTCGGCCTCTTGACCACCGGGAAGAAGCTGCGATGAGCCTGATCATTCACGATGACCCACGCATCGGGGCGGCCCGATGATCGACTGAGCCGATCCGGACCGCCCCGATGTCGCAGACGTTGATTCGACCTCGTCAGGAGGCGACGAGACCAGAACCGCCCGGGTTCTTGTAGTTGGCGAAGTTCTGGGTGCCGTACCAGGACTTGGTGGACGAGTTGTAGGCCAGGCCGATGCCCAGCGCGTTCGCGTCGGGGGCGACCATGTTGGCGTAGTGGCCCGGCGACTTCCACCACTGTTCGAAGAGCCGGGCGCCGATGTCACCGCCCCCGGAGCCGCCTCGCATGGCGACGTTCTCCGAGGCCGTGCTCCACCCTTGCGGGTATTTGCTGGAGAACTGTGGCCGATGCGACATCGAGTTCCTCGATGCCATCTGCTGGGACCAGTCCTGGGCGATTGAGTTCAGTTGGACGTAGCGCGTCACGGGCTTCAGCCCGAGGCTGGCGCGCAACTCGTTGACCTTGACCAGGATGGTGCGGGAGTATGCGGCACTGCTTTGCACGACCACCGCGGGGGCACCCTGCGCGGCGGCCTGAGGCGCATCCGATACGGCGGAGGCCTGACTTACCGAAGCCGCGACGAGCGGCACGACGGCCAGCAGGGCACCCGCGAACAAACGCGTCATCTTCATGAAGCAGTCCTCTCTTGGTGAGGGAATTTGGACTGCAGAACACTCCAGCACACGATCGCGGGTCTCGTCAGCGCTTTGGCACGACAGGCCCGGAGGTTGGCAAACACGCCATCGCGGGCCATTCACCGTTTGACTGGCCTTTTTGCCCGGTCGATGGACACACTTGAAAATTCGTCACCCCACTCGGTTCCTCGGGCACATCAATAGAGACGACACCCACGCGGAATCTATCGCAGCTCTAAAGCGATAAAACCATTTATATTTCTGATGTCGCGGACCCATCACCGGGCAGTAGGATCACGCGAATCACCGCTGTTTCCGCCCCTCCGCACCGTCGCCAAGGTTCAGCTTCTTGGACGAAAGTGAGCTGACTCTCCGCCAGGGAGGTGCGATTCTGGGGGCTGCGGCATTCTGATGTCGTCAGGCCCGTGGCGAAGAACTTCACGTGCGCGGACGGAGCGCCGCAACGTGGTGTTTCTCGCGTATCGAGAACACCGAGAGGCGTGATCCAAGGAGGTGATCCGATGGTGGAGGAAAGGCGAGAACTACAAGAGGCGGGATACGCAACTCTGGGGCAGGCCATGGCTGGGCATGTGATGATCTCTGTGGTCATTGCACCTCTGGTCGTGGGGGTGTTGTGGCTGCTTGGCCTGATCATGCAGCTGGGAACCGACGTCAGCGCCATTGTGGTGCTGGGGCTGGTAACGACCGTGGCCAGTGAGGTCCTGATGGCTCTGGGTGAGCGACCTGCGGTGGTGCGCGCCCGGCATTCGACTCCCGGTGGCTGGGCCTATGCCATGTGGATTTTCGTGGTGCCGCCGCTGGTAGGGTTCGCCGTCGGGTGGTGGGAATCGCCCCGCGTCGCGGTGCCGACGGCCCTCGCCGCTCTCATTGTGTTCTGGGCCGTTGGTCTGTGGTCGCAGCCGTGGAAACGGGGCGACAGCCAGGCCGAGGTGCGCGCCAAGTGGGAAGCCGCGAAAGAGATGACCGCGGAAACGTTCAGGGAGGACAAGCTCAGCGACGGCTGGGTGATTCGCAGGGATGACCAGGGCCACGATGACTTCCAGGAGGACATACCGCTGTGGGCGAGCGTGCTCAGTCGGCTGCTGTCGTCGCTGGTCGGGGTTCCGTTTCTCGTCGGCGTGCTGTATCTCCTCAGCTGGCTGCTGCACCTGGATCTTGGTTTCGGGACCGCGATCCTGATCGGCTTCGCGACGACAACGACGAGCAGCGTGTTTGTCGCATTGGCGGAGCATCCGGCGGTGGTGCGGGCCCGAAATCCGAGGCCCGGCGGCTGGGCCTATGCCGTCTGGATTTTCGTTTTTCCTCCCATCGTTGGGGCCGGTATCGGCGAGTGGCAGGCACCCGAACTGGCGCTGCCGTCGGGGCTGGCCGCTCTCGTCGTGTTCTGGGCATCGGCGTGTGCCGTCAAACCGTGGCGAAGGGGTTTGCGCAAGGCCGATTATCAGGCCACGTGGGAAGCGACCAGGAAATGGTTGCAGGAGGCCGAGGAGAACAGCTGATCCATGATCGGTTTCGGCGCCCACGGCCTCTGCCGATGGCTTCTTGGCTCATCAGCGTGACACCCGGTCGGGGCGAAGGTGCGGGCGACGACGCGTGACAGCGCCCAGGAATCTGGGCGTCCGGTATCCACACACAGCTCCGCCGTCATCAGTGATCCTTGATTTTCTTGATGTCGGGAGGCAGCGTGTCCCAGTCCCACTCCTTGACCCACTTCCCGTCCTTTTCCACCACACGGGATGTGCCGATATCACCAGACAGCAGCCACAGCACGTCGGCACCCTCCTGCCACACCACCCCCACCGGGTGCGCGCTCAGGAGATAGCGCTGATCGTCACTCCACACCACCTCGCCCGCCGAATTCTTGATCACCGGATACACATTGCGCTTCCCGTTGATCTCCTCCGAGAGAAACTCGGAGGTGTACCGCCCGGACGATGACGTCCGAGTCGCCCCGTCACGCAACACAGCCGGTTCCACAGCAAACAACACACCCCACACCCACCAGAACACCACCGCCGCCACCCCCACGACACCCGCCACCAAGACCCACGTCCTCGCCCTCATCGCTACGGCCAGTCCTTCCTGCTCATCGCGACACACCGAACATCAACGATCACCGCGCTGTTCCCTTCTCACCCGATCTGGACACCTCGCATGTCCCAACGCCACGACCCCGGCAAAGGCCCTCGTCACGATCCGTGAAATAGCGGCCTCGGCACGGGCAGCTCCTGCGCTGCGGCCCGGTGCACTCAGACGCCCTCCCCTTCCGGCCGCTCGTAGGTGAGTGTGGCGGGTCGTTGATGCAAGGGCTCGCGGCCCCGCGATGGGATGGGTGGTGTGAGACATCCCCTCAAGCAGGGGCCACGAGCTGTGGTCAAGTCTACGTGTTCACGGTGCACGGTGGCGAGTGTGAGTACTAACTTGTCCGACTTTGACGCGATCAGCCTGCACTGATCGACGACGGGCGATGGTAGGAAGCGACGAGACCCCACGCCGGCCACCCCGACTGCAGGGTCGCCTCACGCCCGCCATCCGCCCGGCCTCGGCAGCAGGTCAACAACACCAACCGGACGCGGCAACACAACGCGACCACCCAAGACACCGCGCCCAACTACGAAGAGCAGCTTGAGGGTTCGCGGTGGTTTCAGGCCCTACCCCCTGGCACGCCGTCCTAACAAGCCCTGTTGTGTCGGTTTTACACGCCACCCCTCCTCACCCCCTCCAACCAGGGGACAGAACCTATCCTCAATGGGGTAAAACCTCTAGTCACGTGCCATACACACCTGAGGCTGTTTTCGATCGTTCTCCAACACCCCTGTCCGAGGGTGTCTCCACGATTCCCAGTCGCAGGGAGCTGGGCGTCTTCGTCGCGTCCTGGCTCAACCGGTTTAGGAAGGGTTTTCTTCTTGTATGAATGTCATCGGGTTTTCTCCTAGGACCTCCACCGATTGCATTTTTTTCGGACCAGTTTGTTTTCTCTCCCGTGAAGTTGATTTTCAGGCGTTCGTTGTCGGGTTTCCAGGTGATGACCTGCCGGGTTACCGTGGTCACCTCCTTTTCCTTCTCCCCGCCGCTCGGGGTTTTCCGTAGCCATCCCGCTATCACCCTGCCCGCGTCGATTCGACCGCGCAGCAGCCGCCGCCGGAGATGGTCTCTGAGCTGCTCTGCTTCCGGGTATTTCGCCCCAGCTGTTTGCCGGGAGCGTCGATGTCGCATTCGTTCGGGGAACCGGGTTTCCGGAAGGTATTGACGATGTGCAGTTGAAAAACCTCCGGATCTTTCTTCTGGGCCTCGACCAGCAGCGGCACCTCGGTCTCGGGCACGAAACAACTCTCGGAGATGCCGTTGGAGAGCAGCAGAATCCCACCGCTCAGCCCCTCCTCGAAGGCCTGGGTGACGTTGCGTTCGACCGTTCCGACCTCGAGGTCACGGATGTCACGCCACGGCGCAATCCCCCCGACGCGCAGATAGGTTTCGATGAACTCGGCATCGACGGCCCCGCTCCCCTGATGGTAGGAAATGAAAACGGGGCCGGTGCCCCGCACCGGGGGTCGTGATGACGTCATTGCAGTTCTCCTTTCGTGGCCCCGCTCATCACTGACGGACGAGGCCGCCGTTGCCTTGCCACCGGTGGGGAGATTCCTTCCCGTTCGGGAGCGCAATCGAAGCCTGGGCGACATCACCACACCCCTGAATCCGTATGTGTTGTGAGGGATGATCCCTCAGATTGACGGAAGGAGACACACCATGCTGTGGCGTTGGTGACATGACGAGCAGCCGAGGCTGCACACCGCAATCTCATCGTTCATGGGGCGAACCTCAGGGTTCGCCCCACGACCACATTCCCGGGTGCCGCTGGATCCGAAAGTCGGGTGACGGGAAAGCCCCGTCCTCAGGATTCAGGAAGTGAAAGCTCATGTTGTGGAGCTGGTGATGAGCCGAACGGCCCGGGCCGTAACATCAACAAACCGCGGGGTGCGCGATGCGCACCTCGCCTTCACGTTCTCACGACCTCGGGTGGAGCAACCACCGTTCGGCGACGGTGAGGCCCACCCAGTTCTTCCACTCGTCCGACCCCACCGTGCGCAGCAGACCACGGCAGGCCTCGGCGTCACGTTTCCGTCCGGCCACCTCCCAGCACGCAATCGCCTCCGTCAGGGCCGCGACCGCTCCGGCACGCAATTCCAGGTCATCGGCAGCGGTCAGGAGCCTCAGCGCGCTCACCCCCCGCACCGACCAGCGGCGCGTTACCGCCGCCGGTTCCGGAATGTCCAGCCGGGTCGTGTCGTGGCACACCCGAAGCGACATCCCGGCGTCCGCGTCGCGGTCCCGTTGCAGCCTGGCCGTTTGCGCCGCCGTCCCGGTCACCGACCCACCCCAGCTGCGGGCCTGTGGGTCGTAGTCGAGCTGGCCGCTCAGCACCGGTTCGGGGGTCTCTGCGGACAGCAGGTCGAAACCGAGCCGGTCGCCCTCACCCGGTTCCCTCCCCCAGGGCAACCCACCGAACCAGCGCACCTCCTGCGGCCCGTCCACCGCAACCGCGCAGTGGGCCGCACCATTGACGTCGAAGTCCAGCACCCATCGAGCGTTGTTCTCGTCCGTTCCCACCCAGCCGCGAGGCACCTGCTCCCAGTCGACGGTCACGGATTCGACGAGCGCTCCCCATTCCCCTGCGCCCGCCGCCAGGGCAAATTCGGGCCTGAAACGGTCGATGAGTTCAGCGTCCAGCCGCTCAGGTGGTGCGGTTTCTTCCTCGACGGGCCAGGTGGCCAGTAGTTGGCGTGCCCAATCGCCCGAGTCCCCGGTCATCGGGGACTGGTTCGCGACCTGCTCCAGCGCCTCCCCGAGCAGCCCGACCAGGGGCGTGAAGTCGTCCTCGTCACGGTGGTTGTGGAAGTACCTGCACAGCTTCGCCAGTTCGGGCAGCGGGTCGGATTCGTCCGCGAGATGCCCGGTAAGCGAAGCCACCAGCGTCAATTCCTCCAGCCGCAACAGCCGCCAGTCGAGCGGCAGCGGCGACCATTCCTGCAGCCACCGAACCACCCCGAGCCGCACCACCGCCTCGGACATGTCCTCGTCGTCGGGCGCGAGAGGCAGTTTCCCAACCCGCCCCGGCCCATCCCACCCGGCTGCCTGCGACGCGAGCCCGGCCACCGCATTTCCGTAGAGGTCGGCCAGCTCCTCACGGGACACCTCGACGTCAGCCACCAGGCAGCAGGGCGCCTCCTCGGGTTCGGCGGGGTTCACCGCGACGACGACGGTTTCCAGGGGCAGCGTGACGTTCCCCGCCGGCGCCGGTCCTCCAGCTCCTATCTGCACCGGGCCACCACCGAGCGCCTCGATGACGATCTGTTTGTCGGTTCCACTCATTGTTTCCAGTCCTGATCCATGTGATGACACACCTCGTCGATGCTTGGAAGCCCCAGCTCGGCGGCGGCGCGCGCATACTCAGCGGTCGCGTCCTCGCCGCCCCGGACAACCGCCCGGGCGCGTTCCTCGTTGGCGCGCAGCCATTCGAGGGCGCGCCCGAACATCACCAGCCGGTCGGGTTCCACCGTCCCGCCTGTTTCCTCCGGCGGGGTTTCGTCCTGGTGGACGCCCGTCAACCGACGAGAATCCCTGCGTTGTTTCTGGCCACTCGGGATGCCTCCGTAGATGGCCCACCTGACGATTTTCGACGCCTTCGCCTCGGTGACGGGCCTGCCGGCCATGTCCAGCCGGAAACACTCGTGCCAGGCGCGGCGCATGGCATCCTGGTGGGCCTCCTCCATCTTTTCGGCCCATTTCAGAGGTGCTGCCCCTGAAGGGTCCGCCCGGTGAAAGTGGCGATCATCGCCTGGGCCAGCGCCGCAAGTCCGGCATGGATCCCCTCCCATGCCAGGGTGGGATCGCCCTGCGGATCGGCCTCCTCCTCGAGCGGCAGAAGATCGTCGTCCCAGGCGCGTTTCCCGGGTGTGGCGCCCGGGGGCTTCCATCCGGGACACGACGGCCCGTTCACCAATCCGACATACAGGCTTCTCAGCGCAATCCTGGCCGATTCGTCGATCAGCCCAAGCCTGGCGCAGGCCCGGGAAACTTCGCGTCGCGCAATCTCATCGGCACTCCCCTTCACATACGATTCTCGCGCCGCGAGCGAAAACCGAGAAAAGACCGAGCGTTGCAGACCGAGGAAGACGTTCTCCCTCTCCTCGACCACCAACGGCGAGCGTTCATTCTCACCCAGCCCGTAGCGCCCATAGGGTTCGGCGGCCAGGCTGGCGTGTCCCTCGTCCTCCCAGAGCAGATCGTAGAGTCCCTGGTATCCGGCAAACTCGCGCCTGCCCATCCGCCTGCCCAACGGGACGCTGTTGCGCAGGAAGGCCTCCCACACCGACTCGACTTCCATGCCGGTGAGCACCACGTCCTGTCTCCACGTCGATCCGATGGCGACGGCGAGC
>ERZ773060.494-NODE-494-length-13375-cov-5.06089_pt1 | contig 13375 bp, 11 predicted proteins | sample MGYA00580628_ERZ773060 | MGnify/ENA primary metagenome ERZ773060 (study PRJEB29015, sample SAMEA2738019) | human oral metagenome | biome: human oral; feature: human-associated habitat; material: dental | place: China | collected 2045 ... | reverse complement strand
TGTCCTATTCGAAATACCAGGTGGAAAAAATAAGTTGATATCAGAAGTATCTAAAAGAGAGGGCAAACCAACATTGTTTTCTCAAGTTATTTCTGATAAAGAAAAATCTACTATTGAATTTCAATATAGAACTATTGATAATATGAAGTACGCGAACTATACTTTAAATAATTATGATATTAGCGGCAATATTCTTCAAAAAAATGAAATTTCTATTACTTATTTTGTGGGGGATACAGAAACCCGTGTTACATGAGTGTATGATGTATATGCCTATGATACTAATGAAAAAATAAAAGGAACTATAGTTACCATAACTAATGTAGACAAGAATTTGCCAACTAGAATATATGAAACTAGAATAACAGAAAATGATAAAGAAATTAAAGAAGAGACAATAGAAATAGAACAAGGAATGATTGAGCAAGAAAACTCATATTCCCAAGAACGTAAAGAAATATCAAAGGTTATAATAGTTAGGACTACGAATGGTAACATAATTTCCAAAACCATCAAAGATAGTGATGGAAACGAAGCTATAACAACGTATTCTACAGATAAAGATGGCAATGCAGTTGAAACAACTATTACTACTGACCAAAATGGCCATACCGTTGGAGAAAAAACAGTAACAACCGACAGCAAAACCGGTGTGAAAACCACTACGGTTAAAGGTGAAGGTGGTACGGTAATTTCTACGACTACCGAGCATGAAGATAGTAACGGTAAAAAGACCGTAACAACCAACAAAACTGACGAAAATGGTAATGATATTGAAATAACCACCACTACAGACAAGAATGGGGAAAAGGTTGAAATAATTTCTACGTCTGATAATAAAACCGGTATAAAAAATATCACGGTAACCAATGACCATGATAACAGTACTACCACTTCAGAGATTCACTACAAACGTGATGGTAATGGAAAATATGATTTTGACAACAAGAATATAGATTCCTCATCAACAACCTATACCAATTACACCGATGGTCTGCAAATTACCACTACAACGCAGAATGGCGTTACCGTTACTGTAACCAGGAAATATGACAGAAACTCTGACGGGACTTTTGATTTTGATAACGGCTCATATAACTGGGAAGCAACGGTAGAAAACGGAGGGGTAACGACCAAAGATAAAGGCCGCTTTGACCCCGGCAATCCCAACAGCCGTAACCCGCCCGGCCCGGATGGCAAGTTTGATGATGGCGGCAATGCCAACGAAAATGGCAACAACGGTAACGCCAACGAAAACGGTAACAACGGCAATGCCAACGAAAACGGCGGCAACGAAAATGGCAATAATCCGGCCAACCCCGGCGGGTTGCCTATTTGTACCATTCTCGGCGCTTTCGCTGGTGGTTTTGCAGGCGGTGTCGCCGGAGGTCCGCTGGGCGCAATTATCGGCGCGGGCATTGATGCGCAGCATGGCGCGAAAGCCTGCGGCGAACCCGACCCGTGGAAGCCGTTTTTCCCGCCGATGGCGCTCGACCCCCTCGCTCTTGATTTGAACGGCGACGGCAAGATTGGCACGTTGCCGCTTGCGCATGGGGTGCATTTCGATATGGATAACAGCGGCTTTGCCGAGAAGTTGTCATGGATTGCGCCGGAAGACGGTTTGTTGGTGAATCTTGCCGACGGGGCGACGCGCGTCAGCAACGGTTCGCAGTTGCTCGGCAATGAAACGCGGCTGCCGTCCGGCGAGCTGGCGGCGGACGGTTTTGCGGCTTTGGCGGCGCTGGATGATAACGGCGACGGCAAGGTGGATGCGCAGGATGCGGCGTTTGCCCATTTGCGTGTCTGGCAGGACAAAAACAGCGACGGCATCGCCAGCGCGGATGAGCTGTTTGCGCTGGAAGCGCTGGGGATTGTTTCGCTGGCAACCGCTTATGACGCCGCTACCTGGACGGACGCGAACGGCGTGGAGCACCGTGGCGAGGGTGCTTTTGCGACGCAGGATGCGGGCGGGCTGATGCAGACGCTGTGGTTCACCGCCGACAAGGTTGATAGTGTGGCGGTGGATGTGCATCACGGTTCTTCTGCCGGCTTGCCGGAGGCGGTCACGCGCCTGCCCAACGCCGCCGGCTTTGGCAATGTGGATACGCTGCACCGCGCGATGAATGCGGATGCGGATTTGCGCGCACTGGTGGAGACGTTTGTCACGGAGGCCGATCCGGCGGCGCGGCAGACGCTGACGGAGCAGATTCTGCGTCGCTGGGCGAAGGCCGATGCGGTGACGGGCACGCGCGGCGCGCTGGATGCGCGGGATTTGGCGGTGCTGGAGGCGTTCTGGGGGCAGCCCGCGCTGGCGGAGCAGCCAACCGGGGCGTATGCGCGCAGCGTGGCGCAGGTGTATGAAGACTTGAAGTCGCTGTTGCACGCGCAATTGTCGCTGCAAAGTCATTATCGCGAGTGGTACGGGCTGGCGCAGTTCCGCGTGCAGCATGGCGCGTGGGAAATCAATGACACCGCGCTGGCGGATGCCATCGCGCAGCGTTTCGGCGCGGGCAGTGTCAATGCGGCGACGGTCGGCGATTTTCTCGACGCGCTGCAAGGTCTCACACCGGGCAATGCGGCGTTGTTGCAGCATTTGACGGTGAGCGTGCGTCAGGCATCTGCGCAGTTGCCGCAGGAGAGTCGCAGCGCGCTGCATGAGGTGATTCACCGCGGTGATGACCATATCACGCTCGCCGACGGCGAGGATTTCGTCAATGCCGGGGCGGGCAATGACCGCATCGACGGTAATGCGGCTAGCAATGTCATCATGGACGGCGCGGGCAACGATATGGTTCACGCAGGCGCAGGCGATGATGTGCTGGTGAGCGGGCGCGGTGATGATTCGCTGGATGGCGGCAGCGGCAACGATGTGTACCGCTTCGACAGGCATTCCGGGCATGACACGGTTCACAATGTGGATAACGATGCGGGTCGCCACGACGAGATTCATCTGCTCGACCGCGACATGACCGAGGTGGACATCAGCCGCGTCAACAATGATTTGCTCATCCGCAGTCATGACGGCGATAGCAGCGTGACAGTGCGCGATCATTTCAACGGCGCGCCGGTGAATGCGGTGCGCTTCAGCGACGATATGGTCTTTGACCACGCGTTTCTGGATAAAGTCGCCCGCGCCAACAGCGACCCAGATTATCCTGACCCGACGGATTGGGTTGAGAACGGACAACATGATTTGGATGCGTTGCTGCACCGGCTGGCGCATGGTGCGGCGGAAGACAACCACGCCGGCCTTTCCGGCTGGAACAGGTTGCTTGACCGCCTGACGCAGGACGCGAACAGTCCGTCTGACATTGGCGATGTGGACCGGCTGATTGACCAGATGGAGCACGGCACAGCGGGCAAAAATGCCACGCCACCACATCAATACGACCACCATGCGCATGGTACGGGCAGCGCACATGAGCACATTGACCGCCTGATTGATGCCTGGGCGGGGATTTAGACTGCCATGTAACGAAAAACCGCCCTCCGGGGCGGTTTTTTTATCGCGCAGCGGACAAAACCGGATGGCGAACAGCCTTTAATGATGATGCCCTTCATGATCATGGTCATGATGATGCACGCCGCCGTCCGCCGCGCAGGTGCAGACGAGGCTGTCGCTGTGGCCGTGCGCCTCGCTTTCCGTCTGGATGGTGCTGTGCTGGATGCCGTGGTGTTCGAGTTCGTGCGCGATGCTCTGCACGATGGCTTCCGCTTCGCGCACGCAGAGGTCGCCCGCGACGACGATATGGCAGGAGAGCGCGTTCAGGCCGCTGGTAATCGTCCACAGGTGCAGGTCATGCACGGCAATGACGCCATCGGCGGCGCGCAGGGTGGCGAGCAGCCGCGCCTCATCAATATGCGCCGGGCTGCCTTCCATCAGGATGTGCAGCGCGCTTTTCAGCACGCCGTAGCTGCTTTTGCCAATCAGTGCGGCAATCAGCAGGCTGGCGACGGGATCGGCCCAGCGCCAGCCGAAGGCGAGCATCAGCAGCGCAGCCAGTATCGCGCCGACCGAGCCGAGCAGGTCGCCCAAGACGTGCAGGTAGGCGCTTTTCATGTTGAGATTGCCGTGAATGTCGCCGCCCCGGTGCATCCACACGGCGACGACGATGTTCACCACGAGACCCAGCACCGACACCACCAGCATCCCGGTGGAAGCGACTTGCGGCGGGTGCAGCAGTCGCCCCACCGCTTCAATCACTATCCAGAGGACGATGGCGGCGAGCGTCAGCCCGTTCAAGGCGGCGGCGATGATTTCGCTGCGGCGGAAACCGTAGGTGTTGCGCAGCGTGTTGGGGCGTTCGCCCCAGTAGAAAGCGGCGAGCGAGAGGCCGAGCGCGAGCGCATCCGAGAACATATGCCCGGCGTCGGACAACAGCGCCAGGCTGTTGGTGAGCAGGCCACCCGCGACTTCAACCAGCATGAAGGCAGCGATGAGCAAGAGCGCGCCTTTCAGCACGGCTTTGTTGTGGGTGTGAACGTGGGACATGACAGACTCCGGTGGTGGTTTGCCGCGATTCTACCCGAAGCCCGCGCCGCCGCCGTTACGGGGTACAATCCGCGCCCTTCAACCCCGGAGAACATCATGACCCGACCCGCCCTGCTCGCCCTTGCCATCGCCGCCGCCGCCAGCGCGCCTGCCTTGGCGCAGTTTGACGCCGCCCAATGCGCCGCGCTGAAAAACGCCGCCGTTGCCAACACCCGCATTGACCGCGCCGAATGGAGCGACGGCGACATCGCCGCCGACAAAATGTCCGCCCTCACCGGCGGCTCCGCCAACAGCCAAAAAGCCGGGGCGCACTGCCTCATCGAAGGCGAATACGGCGCGCGCACCGGCGCGGATGGCAAGCCCTACGGCATCCGCTTCCAGCTCCGCCTGCCCGCTGCCTGGAACAACCGCTTCCTCTTCCAGGGCGGCGGCGGCGTGGACGGCTTCGTCGCCCCGGCCGTCGGCAACATTCCCTGGCGCGAAACCCACGCCACCCCGGCGTTGATGCGCGGCTACGCCGTGGTCAGCATGGATGGCGGCCACCCGACGCCGACGCCCGACTTCGGCGCCGACCAACAGGCGCGGCTGGACTTTGCCTACCAAGCCATCGGCAAAACCACCATCGTCGCCAAAGCGCTGATTCACGCCGCCTACCAGCGCGCGCCCGCGCACAACTACTTCATGGGCTGCTCCAACGGTGGCCGCGAAGCACTCATCGCCGCGCAACGCTACCCGCTCGAATACGACGGCGTCATCGCCGGCAACCCCGGCTTCCGCCTCTCGCGCGCCGCCATCGCCGAAGTCTGGGACACCCGGCAACTGATGAACATCGCCCCGGTCAATGACAAAGGCGAAAAAATACTGGCAAACGCCTTGACCCAACAAGACCTCGACACTGTCTCCGCCGCCGTCCTCGCCCGCTGCGACGCCAACGACGGCCTCAAGGACGGCTACATCAACGCCTGGGAACACTGCGACTTCGACCCCGCCAGCCTTGAGCTGCCCAAAGAAAAAATCGCCGCACTCAAAGCCATCTTCGACGGTGCGAAAAACCGCCACGGTGAAGCCATCTACAGCGGCTGGTACTACGACAGCGGCATCAACCAGCCCGGCTGGCGCGCGTGGAAACTGGGCTCCTCGCAAACCGCCACGCCGGATGCGCGCAACATCACCCTCGGCAGCGGCTCGCTCACCCAATACTTCATGACGCCGTACAACCCGGACTTCGACCTCGCCACCTTCGACTTCGACCGCGACCCGGCGAAAACCTACCAGACTGGCGCACTAAATGACGCCGTCAGCACCGTTCTTGATACCTTCCGCGCGGGCGGCGGCAAACTACTCATCATCACCGGCGTCTCCGACCCCGTCTTCTCGGCGAAAGACCAGCGCGACTGGTTCGCCCAACTACAACAAGACACCGCCGACACGAACAGCTTCGCCCGCCTCTACATGGTGCCGGGCATGACCCACTGCGGCGGTGGCGACGCCTACAGCGACTTCGACCCGCTCACCGCACTCGAACAATGGCACGACAAAAACACCGCGCCGGAGCAGCTCACCGCCCGCCACGAAAGCGGCAAAACCATGCCACTCTGCGCCTGGCCGAAAATCGCCCACTACAACGGCGGCGACGCCAGCAAGGCGGAAAGCTACCAGTGCCGGTAAAGCCGCATTCTGACGCCCTCCCATGCGCCATTGGCATTAACAACCAACCCCGGATACCATTAACCCGGTCAACCGGCATCCCCTTCACCTTCACAAGGAACCCCATGAACGACATCCTGCGCCAACACGCCGAGCAGCAAACCGCCGAAGAGCTGCACGAACTCAAACAACAAGAAAGCCACCCCGTGCCGGACAACTGGCAGCTCTCGCCACAATCCGTCGTCACCTACCTCATCGGCGGCAAGCTGAAAAACGGCTTTACCGTCAAGCCCAAATACATCGGCAACCGCCGCCTGATGGAAATCGCTGTCGCCACCCTCGCCACTGACCGCGCGCTCTTGCTCTACGGCCTGCCCGGCACCGCCAAAAGCTGGGTGAGCGAACACATCGCCGCTGCCGTCTCCGGCGATTCCACCCTCGTCGTGCAAGGCACCGCAGGCACCGGCGAAGAAGCCATCCGCTACGGCTGGAACTATGCCGAGCTGCTCGCCAAAGGGCCGAGCGAACAGGCGCTGGTGGAAACCCCGGTCATGCGCGCGATGCGGGCGGGCAAACTGGCGCGCATCGAAGAGCTGACCCGCATCGGCGCCGACGTGCAGGACACGCTCATCACCATCCTCTCCGAAAAAAACCTGCCGGTGCCGGAGCTGAACAGCGAAATCCAGGCGGTGCGCGGCTTCAACCTCATCGCCACCGCCAACAACCGCGACAAAGGCGTGAACGACCTCTCCAGCGCGCTAAAACGCCGCTTCAACACCGTCATCCTGCCGCTACCGGCGACGCTGGACGAAGAAACAGACATCGTGCGCAGCCGTGTTGAAAGCTACCAGAACACGATGAAGCTGCCTGCGGAAAAACCGGCGCTGGAAGAAATCCGCCGCATCGTCACCATCTTCCGCGAACTGCGCGCCGGTCTCACCGTCGACAAAAAAACCAAACTGAAAAGCCCCAGCGGCACCCTTTCTACCGCCGAAGCCATCTCCGTGGTCAATAACGGCATGGCGCTCTCCGGCTATTTCGGCGACGGCGCGCTGAAGGCGGACGACCTCATCGCCGGCATCCTCGGCGCGGTCGTCAAAGACCCGGTGCAGGACAAAATCGTCTGGCAGGAATACCTCGACACCGTCGTCAAATCACGCGATGGCTGGCAAGACCTCTACCGCGCCGCGCGCGACATGGCATAAACGGCATAAAACGTAGGGGCGGTTAGGCGAAGCCGTAACCGCCCGTTCCAATCAAATGGCAATCTGCCCAACATCAAAACATATGGCCAACTACAAACGCTTTTACCGCAATGGCGGCACATGGTTCTTTACCGTTAATCTGTGGCAACGCCAAAACAATGACCTGCTCATTCGGGAAATAAACCTGCTGCGCCAGAGCGTGCGTAACGTCAGACAAAAACATCCCTTTACCATCATCGCCTGGGTCGTATTGCCGGAGCATATGCACTGCATTTGGCAATTACCCGAAGGCGACAGCGATTTTTCCCTGCGTTGGCGCCTGATAAAAAATCGGTTTAGCCGTAACCTGCCCCAAACCGCCATTCCCGGCGCATCCTTGCAACAAGAAAAACGTCGGGAAATCTGGCAACGCCATTTTTGGGAACATTGCATCCGTGATAAAGCCGATTTCAAACGCCATTTTGACTATATTCACCTGAATCCGCTGAAACATGGTTTGGTTGGCCAAGTCAAAAACTGGCCGTACTCCACCTTTCACCGTTATGTTGCAACGAATATCTATCCCGAAAATTGGTGCGGCATTATTGAACCGGGAGTATTTGGTGAATAACAACAGATGGTCTCTTGAAAAGTATGCTGACGGACAACAGAATGACCAAAGTCAGCCGTTGCCGATATACCGCCAGTTTGCCCCCTCCCTCGCAGGGTGCGCCAGCACCCGCAGCGGGGGAGGGTTGGGGTGGGGGTAGCGTCCGTAACATTACCGCCGATGCAGGTCGGCTATCCCTGAAGCATCGTATATTTCAGAACCCTGCCCAAAAATATTGCCCCAAACCTGTATTCAGCGATACACGCAGGATTCTGTACAAGGCGCGCCGTTGAAAACGTACAGCGGCGCAACACCGTACAGGGCTTTGCGTGGATGACCATACGAATCAACGGGTGGTTACGCTCGTCCCTCGCTAACCGCCCCTACTTCGCCGAGAAAACCATGACCATCCAACACTTTGGCATCCGCCACCACGGCGCGGGTTCCGCCCGCCACCTGCTCGCCGCCCTGCGCGACTACCAGCCCGACTGCATCCTGCTCGAAGGGCCGCCCGAAGCAGACGCCTTGCTCGCGCTTGCCGCCGACGCGGAAATGCAGCCGCCGGTCGCGCTGCTCGCCTACCGCCCGGACGCGCCGCAGCACGCCGTTTACTACCCCTTCGCCGCCTTCTCGCCCGAATGGCAGGCGATGCGCTACGCCGCCGAAAATGGCATCCCCCTGCAATTCTTCGATTTGCCGCTAGCGCACAGCCTTTACGAAGAAAAAGCGCCCGACGACGGCGAAGAAAACGACAGCGAAGCAGCCGAAGAAAAAGAAGCAACCGCCCTGCCCTATTCCGGCGACCCCTTCGACGAACTCGCCGCCATTGCCGGGCTGCCCGATGGCGAGGCCTTCTGGGAAGCGCTGGTTGAACAGCGCCGCGACAGCACGGAAATTTTCGCCGCCGTCCATGAAGCCGTCACTGCCCTGCGCGAAGCGCGTGGCGAGGCCGACCCGCGCGACCAGCTGCGCGAAGCGTGGATGCGCAAAATGCAGCGTCAGGCAGAAAAAAATTACGAACGCATCGCCGTCGTCTGCGGCGCGTGGCACGTCCCGGCGCTGGTCGCCAAAGTCGCTGCCAAGGACGACAACGCCCTGCTCAAAGGCCTGGCGAAAGTCAAAGTCGATTGCACCTGGATACCGTGGACGAACAGCCGCCTCAGCCTCGACAGCGGCTACGGCGCAGGCCTTACCGCCCCCGCCTGGTACGCCCACCTCTGGGTGCATCCCGACGACGGCGTGCGCTGGATTGGCCGCGCCGCCGCCCTCTTGCGCGGCAAAGGACACGACATCTCCGCCGCGCACGTCATCGAAACCGTGCGCCTCGCCAACGCCAGCGCCGCCCTGCGCGGGCAGAGCCAGCCGCGCCTTGCCGACCATCTCGAAGCACTCACCGCCATCGTCGGCATGGGCGATGACACCGTACTGCGCCTGATAGAACACGAATGGCTGATTGACAACGCCATCGGCAGCGTCCCCGCCGCGACACCGCAACTGCCGCTGATTGCCGACGTCGCCGCGCAGCGCAAAAAACTGCGCCTCATTGAGACCGCCGAAGCGAAAACCCTCGAACTCGACCTGCGCAAACCGCTCGACCTGCAACGCAGCATCTTCATCCACCGCCTCAACCTGCTCGGCATCGACGGCGCGGAAGCCCTGCCGGTGCGCGGCAAAGGCACCTACAAAGAAGCGTGGTCGTACCTCTACCAGCCCGAACAGCACATCACCCTCACCGAACGCGCCATCTACGGCAACACCCTCGCCACAGCCGTCAGCGGCTACGTCAGCGAACGCCTGCAACAGGCGGGCAGCCTCGCCGAACTGACCGCGCTGCTCGCGCAAGTCATCCCCGCCGACCTGCCCGGACTCGTCGCCCGCATCACCGCGCAAATCGCCAACCTCTCCGCCAGCCACGACAACCTCGCCGACACCCTCGCCGCCCTGCCGAACCTCGCCGACACCGTGCGCTACGGCAGCGTGCGCGACTACGACCCCGCGCCGCTCGTGGCCGTGCTGGATACCCTGCTGGCGCGGCTTGCCGCCGGTGGCGTGCAGGGCTGCCTTAACATCGACTACGACAGCGCCCGCGCCCTCTTTGAACCCATCCGCCAGGCGGATTACCAAATCGGCCTGCTCAATAACGCCGCGCTCGCCGCCTACTGGCAGCGCTTCCTCGAAACCATCCTCGCCGCGCACAACGCACACCCGCTACTTGCCGGCAGCGCGACGCGACAACTCTTCGACCAGCAACACCTCGACGCCGACGCAAGCGCCGTGCAGCTCGCGCAATACCTCTCCGCCGCCAACCCGCCAGAACACGCGGCGCACTGGCTGGAAGGCTTCCTCTACCAGTCCGGCACGGTGCTGCTCATCCACGAACCGCTGTGGCAGATAGTAGACGGCTGGCTGCGCGGCCTCACCGCCGAACACTTCACCGAACTGCTGCCGCTGTTGCGCCGCACCTTCAGCAGCTTTGAATACGGCGAACGCCGCCAACTGGGCGACAAGGCACGCGCCCACGCCAGCGACCGTCCTGCCGCAGCCCCCGCTACGGCCAGCACTAACACCGCCTTCGCCAGCGAACACGGTCTGGCGGCGATGCAAACCGTCGCGGCGTGGCTGGGCATTCCGCTTGTCGCAGAATAACGCCCATTTACATACACCTTCTCCGCTACCCTGTATGTAAAACGTAAAACCATGACCAAACCGCTCACGGAAATGAGCCTGCAAGAACTCTGGCAACTCTTTCCCATCCAGCTCACCCCGCACCGCGATGAATGGCGCGACTGGTACGCCGCAGAAGCCCGGCACTTGCAACAGCTGCTGCATGGCCATATCCGCGCCATTGCCCATATCGGCAGCACCGCCATTCCCGGCATTTGGGCAAAACCGATTATCGACATTCTGATTGAAGTGGCGGATGCGGCCACGCTGCAAAACGCCGCCAACATTCTGGTTGCCCACGGTTATTTGCAAATGTCGGCAAGCGATACCCGCATCTCGCTCAACAAGGGCTATACTCCCGAAGGATTTGCCGAACGGGTTTTCCACATTCATTTGCGCCTGCCCGGTGACCATGACGAATATTATTTCCGCGATTACCTGCGGGAACATCCCGCCATTGCCAAACAATACGAAGCGCTGAAACTGTCGCTGTGGAAACCGTATGAACACGACCGCGACGGTTATACCAATGCCAAAGGCGATTTCATCCGCACCATTACCGTCCGCGCCAAAAGCGATGCCATGCCATATTTTTAACCCCTAACCGCCATGCAAAAAATTCATTTTCTCTACAATTTCATTATTGTCCTTGCCGCCCTGATTACCTGTGCCATTGTCGGGGAATTTTATTTGAGTACGTTACTTATCATGCTGCCGGTCTATTACCTCGCCTATGCGGTTTATCTCGCCGTCAATTACCGGAAAATGGCAAACCGCGCCGCTTTTCCTTTCAAAGGATTGCGGCTCCTGTTCGCCAGTTTTGTTATTTATCTTGCCGCTTTTGCCGCGAGCCTGTTTATCTATCAGCGCATCAATCAAACCGTTGCTGCCGAAATGCAGCAGATTGAACCCTGCCCGGTCAATGGCGATTGCAGCGCGGCGGCGGTGCTGACCTACCGCAACATTCTGGAAAAACGCTTTTTTCTCACCCGCGATAACCGCTGCGTTCATTTGCGCAGCCCCGGTTATGCGCTGGTCAAAACCGAACTGGATTATTGCCGGGAGGAAACGCGATGAGCGGCATTCATGATTTATACCAGTACATTCTTGGCGCCATTGCCATTATTCTCGTCCCCGGCCCCAATTCGCTGTATTGCCTGAGCGTCGCCGGGCAATACGGCGCGCGTGCTGCCTACCGTACCATTGGCGGCATTATTCTCGGCGACAGCGTCCTCATTCTTTCGACCATTTTCGGTGCGGGCGCCTTGATGAAAGCCTACCCGCCCATTTTTCATACCATCAAACTGGCAGGCGGGCTTTATCTGGTTTGGCTCGCGCTGAATCTGCTCAAGGGCAGTTGGCTCGCCTGGCAAACGCGGCGCAATACCCAACCGGTGACGCAAAAGGTGCAGACACAGCATTTCTTCCAGCGCGCGCTGACGTTAAGCCTGATGAATCCCAAGGCGATTATTTTCTTTCTCTCTTTCTTCACCCAGTTTGTGCGCGACGATGCGCCCAATCCGGTGTGGAGTTTGTTTATTCTCGGCTTTATTCTGCAATGTATCAGCTTCACCTATCTTAATGTGCTGGCATTTGCCGGCGGGCGGCTGATTCGCTTCTTTGCCCATTCGCGCGCCCTTGCCGCACTGGGTATGGCATTGGTAGGATTATTGTTTATCGGCTTTGCCGTCAAATTATGGATGACGACTTTATAGGGGAGATTGTCATGCACATTCAAAATGAATCCATCGACGCATTCGCCCGCTTTCTCGGCGATTTGCAGCAGCGCATTACTGCCGCACTCACCGCCGAAGACGGCAAGCCCTTCCATTGCGACCGCTGGCAACGCGACGGCGCGGACGGCAGTCTCGGCGGCCACGGCGCGACGATGGTGCTGAAAGACGGCGCGGTGATTGAGCAGGGCGGGGTGAATGTCTCGGTGGTACATGGCGCGCACCTGCCCGCCGTTGCCAGCGAAAAACGCCCGCATCTCGCCGGTTGCGCCTTCAGCGCGCTCGGCCTGTCGCTGGTCATCCACCCGCGCAATCCGTATCTGCCAACCAGCCACGCCAATATCCGCCTCTTTGTCGCGCGCGATGGCGAGGCGGTGCGCGACTGGTGGTTCGGCGGCGGTTTCGACCTCACCCCGTTTTACCCGTTCGACGAGGACTGCCGCGCCTGGCATGAGGCCGCCCGCGCCGCCTGCGCGCCCTATGGCGCGGCGCTCTACCCGCGTTTCAAGGAGTGGTGCGACCGCTATTTTTATCTGCCGCACCGGGGCGAGACGCGCGGTATCGGCGGCATTTTCTTTGACGATTTCAACGAGTTGCCGTTTGCCGAGGCGCTGGCGTTTACGCAAGGCGTGGGCGAGGCCTACCTCGCCGCCTATTTGCCCATCGTCCAGGCGCGCAAGGGCACGGATTACGGTGTGCGCGAACGCGAGTTCCAGCTCTATCGCCGGGGGCGTTATGTGGAATTTAACCTGCTCTACGACCGTGGCACCCATTTCGGCCTGCAAAGCGGCGGCCGCGCGGAGTCCATCCTGATGAGCCTGCCGCCTGCGGTGCGCTTTGAATACGACTACCAGCCGCCTGCGGGCAGCGCCGAGGCGCGGCTGGCGGAATACCTCAAGCCGCGCGAGTGGCTTTGATTTATAGCAATCCTCACAAAGCCCTGTACGGTGTTGCGCCGCCTCGCCGTACTAAGGGCTGTTTACATTTCAACCCTGCCCCGTTGCGGGCTTTGCTCTGCGGTCATCCACCAAACTGCTCCCTCCCC
>ERZ773060.493-NODE-493-length-13410-cov-5.01438_pt1 | contig 13410 bp, 18 predicted proteins | sample MGYA00580628_ERZ773060 | MGnify/ENA primary metagenome ERZ773060 (study PRJEB29015, sample SAMEA2738019) | human oral metagenome | biome: human oral; feature: human-associated habitat; material: dental | place: China | collected 2045 ... | reverse complement strand
AGGCAGCCTGAAAACGGTTTCCCCATTTTCAGGCTGCCTTATCTTGTAAACATCATCACCCCGCATCCCCTACTGCAATCCACCAGAACCGCCCATTATAGCCCTTTCAGGCTGCCTCCAACATCGCGCCACGCGTTTGCCTATCCCGCAAATAAGCCGCGCTAATCACGCCTCGCGCCCCCGTTTCCCTGTGTTAAGATTGCCCGCGTTACTAACAACTACACAGGAGAAATCGCCATGAACCGCATCGCTCGATTTTTACTGCTCCCCGCCGCCGCAGCCGCCGTGTTTTGGGCGGGGCAAGCCGTGCTGATGCCGCATTCCGCCGCCGCGCACGCTGAAAGTTTGACCGAGCGCATCGGCAAACTGCCCGACGACCAAGGCAAAGCCGCCCCGCCGCTGCCCAAACGCCCCACGCTGGTTAAATTCTGGGCGAGCTGGTGCCCGCTCTGCCTGAGCGAATTAGCGCAAACCGAAGCATGGGCGCAAGACAAACGCTTTGCCGCCGCCAACCTTGTCGCCATCGCCTCGCCCAACTATCTGCACGAAAAACCCGCCGCCGATTTCGCCCAATGGTATCGCGGGCTGGAATACCCAAAACTCCCCGTGCGCACCGATGCGGGCGGCGCCATCGCCCAACAGCTTGGCGTACGCGTGTATCCCTCTTGGGTGTTGCTGGGCGAAAACGGCGACGTGCAGCGCGTTGTCAAAGGCAGCCTGAACGAAGCCCAAGCCCTCGCCCTGCTGGCAAACCCGCAAGCCGAATTGTCAGCCTATACCGAAAAATTCTACAAACCCGATTCCGCGCAGAAAGGAAAACCGATGAACATCAAAACCATTTATCTGGCAGGCGGCTGCTTCTGGGGCTTGGAAGCCTATTTCCAACGCATCCCGGGCGTAACCGATGCCGTATCAGGCTATGCCAACGGCAAAACCGCCAACCCCAGCTATGAAGACGTATCCCACCGCCACAGCGGGCACGCCGAAACCGTGAAAGTGAGCTACGATGCCGACCAGCTCAGCTTAGACGACATCCTGCGCTATTACTTCCGCGTTATCAACCCCACCAGCCTGAACAAACAAGGCAACGACCACGGCGAACAATACCGCACAGGCATCTACACCACCGACCCCGCCGAGCAAAAAATCGCCGCCGCCGCCATCGCCCGCGAGCAGAAAAAATACACCGCGCCGATTGTGGTGGAAAACGTGCCGCTGAAAAACTTCTATCTTGCCGAGGAATATCATCAAGACTATTTGATTAAAAACCCGAACGGCTATTGCCATATTGACGTTTCGTTGGCAGACAAACCGCTGGAAGGCAAAGAAGCCGTTTCAGGCAGCCTGAAAACCAAGCCCAGCGATGCCGAATTGCGCCAAAAATTAACCGCCGAGCAATATCGCATCACCCAGCAAGCGGGCACGGAACGCGCATTCAGCCATGAATACGACAATTTGTTTGACAAAGGGATTTATGTGGACGTGGTGGACGGCACGCCGCTGTTTGCTTCCACCGACAAATTCCAATCAGGCTGCGGCTGGCCCAGCTTCACCCGCCCCATCGCCCGCGAAGCCGTAACCGAGCGCGAAGACACGTCTTACAACATGATACGCACCGAAGTGCGCAGCAGCCACGCCGATTCCCATCTGGGACACGTGTTCAACGACGGCCCGAAAGACAAAGGCGGACTGCGCTACTGCATCAACGGCGCATCGCTGAAATTCGTGCCCTACGAGCAAATGGACGCGCAAGGCTATGGGGCTTGGAAGGATAAAGTGAAATAGCGGTTTACTTTGCCCGCGCACGGCTTGTCCGCAAGCCGTAGGAGCGCGAGGCAAAGTTTTCAGGCTGCCTTGGCGGTTGCACCCGCGTTCAGGCAGCCTGAAAACCGAAGGCTTCAATGAAATCAAAACCAACGAAGCCAAAACACCCCCATTCGGCAAACACCCCGTTTCCCGCTATAATCCCCACCGCACGGTTCGCCGTGCGTTTTAACCATCCCAATGAAAGGAACTACTATGAAAAAAGCATTCGCACTCACCCTCACCGCCACCCTGCTGGCAGCCTGTTCCGGCACTTGGCACGGCGTAAAAAGCGACACCGCCAACACCGTAGAAAAAGTCGGCAACGGCATTGAACACGGCTGGGACAAAACGCAATCCGCCGTGAAAAAAGGCGGCAACGCAGTCGGGCGCGGCATCTCCCATGTGGGCGAGAAAATTGAAAACGCCACCGAGTAACCGCTAAACAGGCAGCCTGAAAAGCCCATTTCCGCTTTTCAGGCTGCCTTTCCATTGTCAAACCGCAGAGAAAACCATGCCCAACCCGCAAACCCGCTACGCCGCCGATTTTGCAGCCTGACTGCGCCAAGCCATCGCCGCCATTCCCGCCGCCCAACGCGGCGACATCTACGCCCTGTCGCTGTGGTTCTACTGCGAGGAGGATGACGAACGCTACCCTTGCATCCTGTTCAGCTACAACACCGAAACGCACTATCGCCGGCAAATCGCCTGCGCATCCGGCGCAAGCGAAGCGCGGTGGAATTTCGCCTTTTGGCTGCAAGACGAAGCCCCTGCCAGCGTTACCCTTGGCGGCGAAAACGATGCCGCGCTGGCGCAATGGTTCGCCGCCTCGCCCTATCATTTTAGCGATGCCGACCACGAAGCAGCGTTGGGCGCCGCCTTTTGCGCGGAATTTATAGAAACGGTGATAAACACCATGCGGCAGCTGTTTGCCGATGGCACGATTGCGGGCGCGTTTGGGCGCGACATCCCCGCGATTATTCACGAGCTGGAATACTACGCCGTGCCCAACAGCTGGACAAAACACGCCAATCCGAAAGGCTTGGCGAATGAATTTTTGGCATGGGCAAATTCTGTTTAGGCAGCCTGAAAACAAGATTGGGCTTTTCAGGCTGCCCATTGATGCCGATGCCCCTAGACAAAATCCCCCAACCCGCTACAATCGCGCCTCTTGTTCAACCACACATTTAAGGAAAAATCATGAGTTTGCTAGACAACGTTATCAACGCCGCCACTTCCGCCCTCGGCGGCAACGGCGAGCAAAGCCAAGCCATGCAACTGGTCAGCCAGCTTATCCAGCAAAACGGCGGCAACGTGGGCGACTTGCTGGGCAAATTGCAGCAAGGCGGCTTGGGCGACGCGCTGCAAAGCTGGATTGGCACGGGCAGCAACGCCAGCGTGGATGCCGCGCAAATCCAAAACGCGCTGGGCGGCAGCCTGTCCAACGCCGCCGCCAAAGTGGGCTTGGATACCGGCAGCGCAAGCAATCTGCTGGCGCAATATCTGCCCAACATCATCAACGCCATCACGCCCAACGGCAACGCCGCCGATGCCGACGGCTTCGGCTTGGACGACATCGCCCGCATCGTGATGCAAAACTTTTTAAAATAAGCGCGCAACAGATTTCAGGCTGCCTTATCCGCAACAGATAGGCAGCCTGAAAACCAATGGGCGCAATCACACACCTAAGGCAGCCTGAAAAGCCAAACCTTTGCTTTCAGGCTGCCACTGTCAAACCCCATCCCCGCACAGGAGCCGCCATGCAACCCGTTGCGCTAAACGACATTCCCGATGAAGTTTTCCTAGAAGATATTTTTGAACTGACTGTCGCATTGGCAGAAGAATTGCCCGCGTTATTCAACATAATGTGTGCAAGCCTGAGCATCGCACCCGAAGATTTGCTGATTACCGATTTTGTGGAAGACGAAAATGATGAAAACTGGTACGCAGGCTATGCTTACGACCGCCGCAATAAAAAAATGTATGACTACACCTTTGACCACGGCCGCGCGCAGATTCACGAAGTGGCAACAGACAGCCTGACCATGCGCGACACATATAGCGTGCGCGTGCTGCATTTGCTGTAAGGCAGCCTGAGAACCAAAAAAATACCGTCATTCCCGCGCAGGCAGCGATGACGGCAAATTAACTATTTATGGTTTTATTTTGAGTCTTACAAAAGTTTCAGGCTGCCTTATCCCCCAACCGATAGGCAGCCTGAAAATCATCTGAACAACATCAAGCCCGCCTACCCTGCTTGGCTTTGCGCCACAAATTCCGTCTGCTTCGCCGCCGCCTTGCCGCTGTCCAACGCCTCGCGCGCGCGCGCCAAGCCCTCTGCCAAACTGCCCGCCACATTGCCTGCATACAAACACGCCGCCGCGTTCAGCAACACAATATCCCGCGCCGCGCCTTGCGCTTCGCCGCGCAACACCGCGTTCATCATCGCCAGCGATTCCGCTGCATTCGCCACTTTCAGGCTGCCTAAATCGGGGTAAACAGGCAAGCCAAATTCTTCGGGGTGGATGTCGTATTCGCGCACCGCGCCGTCTTTCAGCTCGGCGATGCGGGTGCAGCCTGAAACGGTGATTTCATCCAAGCCGTCGCTGCCGTGCACCACCAAAACGTGCCGCGAACCCAGCTGCTGCAACACGCGCGACAAAATGCCGCACAAATCAATGTGAAACACACCCAAAAGCTGGTTCGCCGCGCCTGCGGGGTTGGTGAGCGGGCCTAAGATATTGAAAATGGTGCGAAAGCCCAACGCCTTGCGCACGGGCGCAACATAGCGCATCGCCGCATGGTGGTTGGGCGCAAACATAAAGCCGATGCCGCATTGCGCGATAGACTGCGCCACTTGCTCGGGCGATTGCTGCAAGTTCACGCCCATCGCTTCCAACACATCCGCCGCACCGCTGGACGACGACACCGAACGCCCGCCGTGCTTCGCCACTTTCGCGCCCGCCGCCGCCGCCACAAACATGGCGGTGGTGGAAATATTAAACGTTTTCGCGCCATCGCCGCCTGTGCCCACAATGTCCACCAGCTCGTTGGCATACGGCGTGTTCACTCTGGTGGCAAATTCGTGCATCACGCTGGCGGCGGCGGCGATTTCGGACACAGTTTCCACCTTAATCCGCAACCCCGTCAAAATGCCTGCAATCTGCTCGGGCAACACTTCGCCGCGCATGATTTGGCGCATCAAATCGGTCATCTCGTCATAAAACAGCTCGTTGTTGTCAATCAATCGGGCAAGGGCTTGCTGGGGGGTAATCATGTTTTTTCCTTTACAAATAACAGCGATATATTTAGAACCTGTATTTAAGGCAGCCTGAAACGGGGGAAGCCAAATAACAGCGTTTTCAGGCTGCCTCAGGCGTGTTGATTGTTCACACGCCCCATCCCAACCCATTCTAACAAAATTTAACCATTCTGCGTGTGCTATACTCTACGCCATTTTTCAGCCCATATTCACACCATTCACACCATGACCGAATCCATCCCCGATTTCATTCCAGACGAAGACACCGATTTTGCCGCCGAAGCCGCCGCCGAAACGCTGCATTTAACCGTGCCCCTTGATTTAGCAGGGCTGCGCCTTGATGCCGCGCTTGCCAAAATGCTGCCCGATTATTCGCGCAGCCGCATCGCCAGCTGGATAAAAGACGGCGAAGTACTGTGCAACGGGCAGCCCGCCTTGCCCAAAGCCAAGCTCATCGGCGGCGAGCAGTTGGCGGTGAACATCCAGCCCAGCCAAGAAACCCAAGCCTACACGCCCGAAGCCATGCCGCTGGACATTGTGTACGAAGATGACAGCGTGTTGGTGCTCAACAAACCCGCAGGGCTGGTGGTGCATCCCGCCGCAGGCAACTGGACAGGCACGCTGCTCAACGGCTTGCTTGCCCATGCGCCCGAGTTGTCGCAAGTGCCACGCGCGGGCATTGTGCATCGTTTGGATAAAGACACTAGCGGCTTGATGGTGGTCGCCAAAACGCTGCCCGCGCAAAATCATTTGGTGCAGCAGTTGCAAAGCCGCAGCGTGAAGCGCATTTACCGCGCCATCGCCGATGGCATTGTGCCGTTTGATGGCAAAATTGAAACCCAAATCGGGCGCGACCCGCACAACCGCCTGAAAATGGCGGTGGTGAAATTTGGCGGCAAAGAAGCGATTACCCACGTTAAAGTTTTGGAGCGCTACCAAGCGCATAGTTATATTGAATGCAGCTTGGAAACGGGGCGTACTCACCAAATCCGCGTACACATGCGCGAAGCGCGCCATCCGCTGGCGGGCGATGCGGTTTACGGCAATCCGCGCCATCCTTGCTCGCCCGAAGTGAAAGCTGAAGTCAAAGCCCTTGCGCGCCAAGCCTTGCACGCTTACCGCTTAACGTTTATCCATCCGCAAACGGGCGAAACGCTGTCGTTTCAAGCCCCCATGCCCGATGATATGTATCACCTGCTTTCCGTGTTGCGCTTGGAAAGCGGCATGGATTCTGCGCTCAGCCGCGAGCAAGAATGGGCGGAGAAATTCGCCGGTGAAGACGACGATGATTGGAACGAAGACGATTACGATGTGGACGTGGTTTATGTGAAGGATTAGGCAGCGCAATGCTTGCGCTATTTTGCAAAGGGAACGCCAATGTTATCGCTGTTATTTTTATGTTTTGTTTTGGCTTGGACGTGCAGAAAAGTTTGTGATCATTTTGCCGCCAAGGCGGAAAAAGAATTTATGGGTTGGGGGGAAGTATCCATGGTGGAGATACTTGATGAGATAAAAGCCTTAACTCAAAAAGGCGATAAAAATGCCAAAATAGCGTTTATTGCCGATATGATGAATTTGATTTTTATATTTGCAGGGATGGGATGCGTGTTTTTTATGGTTGGCAGAAGTTTGGATGGCTAAATACCACGCCTACAATAAGGCAGCCTGCAACAGCACAATCCAACACCGCGCAGCCAACCCCCAACTCCCAAACAGCATTTCAGGCTGCCTCTATCAGCCAACCCACCCCATAGGCAGCCTGAAAACAAACAAAGTGCGCTTCGGCACAACCCTTTCCGCTTCACAACGCCACTTCGCCATGTAAACCGAAACCTTTGCCAAACCCGCAACCAATAGAGCATCAGCGGCTCGCCGACATCTTGCCAACCCATGCAACCCTGTTGAATACAACCTTTAGTAACAAATCATCCACCCCATTTTAATTTTCAGGCTGCCTCAAAGCCTTTGCAAAGATTTCAGGCTGCCTCAATCCATCCCAAAACAACCAACCACCATGCCCATCCTAGCCATAGACACCAGCACTCAATACCTCTCCCTTGCCCTGCACGCCCACGGCGAAACCCAGCTCTATCACGCCGAAGCAGGCAACCACCAATCCGAACACATCCTGCCGCAAATCCAAGCCCTGTTTGCCCAAGCGCAAATTCAGGCTGCCGACCTATCCGCCATTGTCTATGCCCAAGGCGCAGGCGCGTTCACAGGATTGCGCATCGGCATCGGCATCGCCCAAGGCATCGCCACGCCCTACAACACACCGCTTATCGGCATCCCCTGCCAAGACGCCGTCGCCTACCAAATCCCCAATCATCCCTGCGTACTCGCCGCCACCGATGCCCGCATGGGCGAAGTGTTCTACGCCTTTTTCAACACCCAAACTCATCAACGACTCAGCGACTACCAAGTCGCCAAGCCCGCCAACATCAGGCAGCCTGAGAACATCCCCGCCGACGCAGTCATCGGCATCGGCAACGCCTACGCCCTCGCCAGCCCGCCTCCCTTCGCAGGCACGCCCCAAATGCCCACCGCCGCCGACTACCTCGCCCTTGCCCAAAGCAAACGCTATCCCGCCACCGCGCCCGAACACGCCGAATTGCTATACGTCCGCAACAAAATCGCCCTAACCGCCGCCGAGCAACTCGCCCGCAAGCAATCCCCCCAATAGGCAGCCTGAAAACATGAAACTCAACCACCCCCAAGGACAAGCCGCCGAAGACCAAGCCCTCGCCTATCTGCAACAACAAGGCTGCCAACTCATCGAGCGCAACTGGCACTGCAAGCACGGCGAAATAGATCTCATCATGCTTTCAGGCTGCCTACTCCTGTTTATTGAAGTAAAATACCGCAAAAACAACCGCTACGGCGGCGCCGCATACAGCATCACCCCCAGCAAACTGCGCAAACTCCAAGCCACCGCCGAGCTCTATTTGCAACAACATTCCCACAACGGCGCCTGCCGCATTGATGCCTTACTCATCGAAGGCAATCTCCCGCCCCAATGGATACAAAACATCACCGCTTAAACCACAGGAGACCCATCATGACCACCTTAACCCAGCGCGTTGCCGAGCATTTCAACGAAAGCATCCAAACCAAACAACAAGCCACCCAAGTGCTCGCCGAGCCCACCGCCCAAGCCGCCGAACTGCTCTTCAACGCCCTTGCCAACGACGGCAAATTTCTCATCTGCGGCAACGGCGGTTCGGCAGCCGATGCCCAACACTTCGCCGCCGAAATGACAGGGCGCTTTGAAAAAGAACGCATGGAACTTGCCGCCATCGCCCTCACCACCGACACCTCCGCGCTCACCGCCATCGGCAACGACTACGGCTTTGACCACATATTCAGCAAACAAGTGCGCGCACTCGGGCGCACAGGCGACGTACTCGTCGGCATCTCCACATCAGGCAACTCAGGCAATGTCATCGAAGCCATCCACGCCGCCCAACAAAACGGCATGAAAATCATCGCCCTCACAGGACGCGACGGCGGCAAAATCGCCCAAATGCTCAAAGACGGCGACATCCTGCTCAACGTCCCCTACCATCGCACCGCCCGCATCCAAGAAGTGCACATCCTGCTTATCCACGCCATCTGCGACTGCATTGATGCCATGCTCACCGAAGGCATCGCCTGACACCCCGCCCGATGCCCAAAGGCAGCCTGAAACCCCTCCGCCCCCATTTCAGGCTGCCATCTCATCATTACGCAGCATCAACCATTTACGCTATAATCCGCCCCCGCCACCCCGTTCAAGCAAGCCAAAGGCAGCCTGAAAACCGAAAGCCCCAGCGAAATCCACACCACCACAGGAGACACCCCATGACCCCAATCAAACAGCTCATCATCGCCAGTCTCATCGCCGGCACCCTTAGCGGTTGCGCCACAGCCATCATCGGCGGCGCGGCGGCAGGCGCCAACTCCATCGCCAATCGTCGCACCATCGGCACCCAATTTGACGACGAAACCACCGAAATGCACATCCGCACCAACGCCTACGCCCTTATCAAACAAAACAACGCCAACAGCACCGCCACCCTATCCGTTATCAGCTACAACCGCAAAGTGCTGCTGCTGGGTCAAGTCCCCAGCGAAATCGACAAACAGCTTGCCGAACAAGCCGCCCGCAACGAACCCCAAGTGCAAAACGTTTACAACTACATCAACGTATCCAGCGAACCCCGCACCGTCGCCAACATCAACTACGACACATGGCTCACCTCCAAAATCCGCAGCAAACTACTCACACTCAGCACCGCAGGCGTGTATCCGGGGCACGTCAAAGTCGTCTCCTTCAACAGCGTCGTCTATGTATTCGGCTTGCTCACCCCCGAGCAACAAACCCTTGTTAGCAACACCGTTAGCAGCGTATCAGGCGTACAACAAGTCGTAACCCTCTACGAAACCTACACCCCCGCCAGCGTGCAATCCACGCCCGCGCAATAATCAACCCCAAGAGGCAGCTTTTCAGGCTGCCTAAAACACGGAAACACCATGTTCACAAACAGCAAAAACAAAGGAAAAATTACCTTCGGCAACATCATGCTCACCCTCCTAGTGCTCGGGCTATTTGTTGTCATCGGACTTATCGGCACGCTGTACGTTACCCTCACCAAAACCCCCGAACAAACCGCCGCCAACTACAAACGCGAACAAGAAAGCCAAGCCCAAATTGAATGCTGGTCGCCCACCAACAAATCAGGGCGCGACTGCGGCGCAAGCACACCCGCCGCCCAAGCCAATGGTCTAACCCCACAACAAAAAAGCGCCGCCTCCGCCGTTGCTTACCAAATTGAAGCCCAAAACCAAGCCGCATCCGAAGCAGGCTTAGCCAATGGCGACGCACTCACCCGAGGCGAAGCCCCCAAAAAACCCAAAAAACTCCCCCCCAAAAACACCGAGCGTGAGCTTATCCCACAAAACAGCGACGACGGCACGCCCCTAATCGCCCAAGAAGAACGCCAAACCCGCCCCGTTGCCAACGAACAAACGCCCCGCCCTGCCAAAAAACCACGCAATGCCGACATCGACACCACAGGCGAACGCCCTCTTGCCCCCGCGCCGCGACCCGCCAAGCGCGACAATTCCGATGCCACCAACGCCTTGTTTGACTGAACAGACACATTTTTTCTTGACCTAATCATGCAACATCCCTATAATGCGCGTCTTTCGGGTCGTTAGCTCAGTCGGTAGAGCAGCGGACTTTTAATCCGTTGGTCGAGCGTTCGAATCGCTCACGACCCATAAGCCAAGTTTTTCGGAACTTGGCTTTTTTACTGACTGCCGACAATCCGTTTTCGGCTGCCTATTGTTTTCAGCCACCTATTCTTATTCCCATCCCCCGACACGCCTATGCAAATCACCCTTATCGCCGCCCTCGCGCAAAACCGCATCATCGGCAACGCCAACCAAATCCCGTGGCACATCCCCGAAGACTTCGCCTTTTTCAAACGCTACACCACAGGCAAACCCATCATCATGGGGCGCAAAACGTGGGACAGCCTGCCGCGCAAACCCCTGCCCGACCGCCGCAATATTGTGGTTACGCGCCAAAACCCTTGGCAGGCGGAGGGCGCGGAGGCAGCACACGATTTTCAGGCTGCCTTGCAAGCCTGCGCGGGCGAACAGGAAGCCGTTATCATCGGCGGGGAGCAAATTTACGCCGCCGCGCTGCCGTTTGCCACCGATTTGCGCTTAACCGAAATCGCGCTCAACCCCGCCGGCGACGCGCATTTCCCCGAATTTGCCCGCAACATCTGGCGCGAAATCTCACGCGAAGCCCATGTTTCGGCAAAGGGAGTCGCGTATGATTTGGTGCATTACCAACGGCAGGCGTAATGCAATCGCAAGCCCTCGCGCCAAACCATCACACCCACCCAAAGGCAGCCTGAAAACCGAAAACCGCAACAAAATGAAAACAGGCGATGCCAAGCAACCGTTTTTCAGGCTGCCCCACACTTAGGAATCCCATGTTCAGCAAAATCCGCCACCCCGATTACCGCCGCATGATTGAACAGCACGCCGCGGCGTTTTCCCCCGCCGAAGCCGAGCTGCTGGGCGAAATCCTCAACCGCTTCGAATTTGACCCCATCCAAGAGCAAGCCCTTGTCCAAGCCGTGCTGCAACAAAGCCGCTTTGATCCCAACGCAGGGCATTGGGCGGATTTGGACGACGACGAAGACAACGTGGGCATTTGCCCGCATTGCATCAACCCGCCCGCCCCGCCTTTGCGCGATTATTTGACGTGGCGCGAAAAGCAGGCAGCCTAAACGCGGGCGCAACCATGGCGGCAGCCTGAAACGCCAACCCGCGCCCCCTACGGCTTGCGGGCAAGCCGTGCCCCGGCAACATCATTGCGCGGGGCAATAACGTTTTCAGGCTGCCTCAACCATCAGCGCCATTTGAAGCAGCCTGAAAACAAATAAACCGAGCGGAAAAACGCCTGACCGCTTTTCAGGCTGCCCCCGCATAGGCAGCCTGAAACCGCGCCGCAAAATGCTATAATCCGCGCCTGTTATTTCCCGATTCTCTCCGCGCCATGACCCCGTTTTCCGATTCGCTCGCCGCCGGCATCGCCCAAATGCGGCTCAATATCTCCCCCGCGCAGCAGCAAAAGCTGCTTGCCTATCTTGCCCTGCTGCAAAAATGGAACAAAACCTACAACCTCACTGCCTTGCGCGACCCCGCGCAAATGGTCAGCCATCATCTGCTGGACAGCTTAACGCTGCTGCCGTATCTGGCGCAGGCGGAAAGCATGATTGATGTGGGCAGCGGCGGCGGTATGCCCGCTATTCCCGCCGCCATTTGCTGCCCCGATTTGCGCATCACCATGGTGGATGCCAACAGCAAAAAAGCCACGTTTCTGCGCCAAGCCGCCATTGAGCTGGGCTTGGACAATGTAGCCATCAGCAGCAGCCGCGTGGAAGAATTGGGCGAGCATCGCGCCGACATCGTTACCAGCCGCGCTTTTGCCGAGCTGGCGGATTTTGTGCGCCTGACGCGCCATCTGCTGAACGACAACGGGCATTGGGCGGCGATGAAGGGCGTGTATCCCGCCGATGAGATTTTCAGGCTGCCGCCGGACATCCAAGCCTATCAAACCGACAAAATCCACGTCCCTACCCTTAACGCAGAACGCCACATCGTCCTGCTGCGCCCCACACAAGGAACCCAACCATGAGCGCAAACATCATCGCCATTGCCAACCAAAAAGGCGGCGTGGGCAAAACCACCACCGCCGTCAATCTCGCCGCCAGCCTTGCCCACAAAAAACAACGCGTTTTGCTGATAGACCTAGACCCGCAAGGCAACGCCACCACCGGCAGCGGCGTGGACAAAACCGCCATCGCAGCAGGCGTGTACCACGTTCTCCTTGGCGAAGCCGATATTCAGGCTGCCAAAACGCGCAGCCAAGCAGGCGGCTACGATTTGCTCGCTGCCAACCGCGAACTGGCGGGCGCAGAAGTGGAGCTGGTGCAGGAAATCGCCCGCGAAATGCGCCTGAAAAACGCGCTCGCCCTTGTTGCCGATGATTACGACTACATCCTAATTGACTGCCCGCCCACGCTCACCCTGCTCACGCTCAACGGGCTGGTCGCCGCCGATGGCGTGCTGGTGCCCATGGTGTGCGAATACTACGCGCTCGAAGGCATCAGCGATTTGGTTGCCACCGTGCGCAAAATCCGCACCGCCATCAACCCCAAACTCGGCATCTTCGGCATCGTGCGCACGCTGTACAACAACCAAAACCGCCTAGCCCAAGATGTCAGCACCCAACTGCAAGAACACTTTGGCGCGCAACTGTTTGCCACCACCATCCCGCGCAACGTGCGCCTAGCCGAAGCCCCTAGCCACGGCTTGCCCGCCCTGGCTTACGATGCCAAAGCCAAAGGCACGCTGGCGTATTTGGAACTAGCCGATGAAGTGTTGGCGCGGAAATAATCCCTGCCGTCCATTTCATCGCAATAGGCAGCCTGAAAACCCATTTTCCATTTGCCCGTTTACCCATTTTCAGGCTGCCTATTGAAGCGCAACAATAGGCAGCCTGAAATTTATAGTGGAATGAATAGTAGTAGGGCGTGTGGCTTTGCCCGCACCGTTTAGCGATGTTCAATGAATGGCGTGCGGCTCTGCCACACACGCTACCGATGCTGTTTTTATTGTGAATGACCATAAAACGGAACGGCAGCTCGCCGCCAAATGGCTTACGTTTATCGGCTTTGCACAAGTTTCCGCCCGCCCCGTTTCCGCCCACCCATCGCCTATTTGTTGCCAGCGCAGGCGTTTCGCCGCCTACCACGAGCAGGGGCAAGCCCCTGCACCCCACG
>ERZ773060.489-NODE-489-length-13519-cov-2.3496_pt1 | contig 13519 bp, 15 predicted proteins | sample MGYA00580628_ERZ773060 | MGnify/ENA primary metagenome ERZ773060 (study PRJEB29015, sample SAMEA2738019) | human oral metagenome | biome: human oral; feature: human-associated habitat; material: dental | place: China | collected 2045 ... | reverse complement strand
GCAGGAAAAAGCCCTGCTTCAGGACAAAATAGATGAACTGGAAATTCGATTGCAGAATACGGATATACAGAAACAGATTCAGCTCATCACACACAAGACGCTGCAGGCCAATGTCAAAATACGCAAAGAGCTGGCGAAGGCCGAGCAGAACCTGGAAATATCCATACGCGCGCTGGAGCAAGGCTTATTCTCGGAAACGCACGCTGAAAATCAGCAAGACACCAACGCATCAGCTCTATTCCATCATACGAAAGCGATTTTACGGCTATAAGAAGGAAGTGGAGCGACTGCAAAAACAGCTGGACGCTGCAAAAAAGAAGGTCTTGTCTATGGATCGCGCATTACAGATGGCAAGCAACATCTACACAAAGGGCGGTCTGAAAAAACTGCGCGAGGATCTGCGCAGCCTGAAAAAGAAGGAAGGCTACCTGCAAAGCGATCAGGCGAAACTAGAGCAAGACATCGCAGCGTTTCGCAAGCTGCCGACGCCGCCCTCTACGGATCGCGACCTGTACGCAGAATATCAAGAACGGTACAGCGCCCTCGCCTCACGGCGTGACGAGCTGAATCAACGGATCCATGACCTGGCAAATCAAAAAATCGAGCTGGAGCAGCGGAAGAAACGACTGGCCGCTCAGATCGACTCGCCGCAAGGGAAGGCCAAAATCAAAGATATTGCGCTTGGTATCATGAAGAAAAATGCTCCCTATCAAGAGCAATATGATGCGCTGCAGGGACGCCTGGAACGAGCAACAGGAAAAATGAACCGTGCAAAGGTGCAAATGGAGGCGCTGGCCAAAGCGGTACAAAAAGATAAGGGCAACACCCAACGTTATAAAGTAGCTGCACCCGTAAAAGCCAAAGACATGCCTGGCATTATCGCCGAAGCAGTGTCCGGAAACTCACACTATGCGAGTTTAGTCGCAACGATGCGGGATGATAATAGGGCGCTAAAGACGTGGACGCTCATGTCCGAGGCTGCCAAGGCAGAAGAGGCAAATAAAAGATACTACCAAGATCTATAAGCGAACACAAAAAGAAGCTCTCCATCGAAGAGCTTCTTTTTATATCCAGCAATACGTAAGCTATGCTTTGCGTAATGAAATTTTAGAACCGAATACATGTGTGGTACGTTTTCCCGCCTTTTTCATCCGGGCTGCGTGTCAGCATGATATGCGTCCCCGGCCATGTTACGAACGTCGGATATGAGGGATCGCCAATATCGCAGCCTTCAACCTGTCCGTCGTTTCCGATTTTCTCCGCAAGTCGAGCTCGGGCGTAATCGAATATCTCGTCAAGCAGCTTCTTGTTGTTGGAGAGGCTGATCACGTTTGTATTATCACCCATCACTAGGAACTCTTCGCGCAGAGGCTTCTTCCCTTCAAAGTTCTTCTCGAACACTTTCCATCGCGGCTTCGCGTCTTTGATTTTCCAATTCGGAACATCTGCCCAGGCTTTTTCAAAATCTGCGTAAGGCATCCCACGGTATACCTCATAGATTTTCTTCGGATCGCTGGCCGCTGCATCCACATCCTCCTGCCACGTTGAGGCAAACGCCCCAGGCATATAGATGAGCATACAGAACATCAACAGAAATATCTTTTTCATCATGCTTCTCCCTTTAACTCTTCAACCCTTCGATAGAACGTAGACGGCTTCATCTTGCAGATACGCATTGCTTCTTTTGCCGTGACCTCCCCTTTTCGCCATCGTTTCACGACTTCCTGAAACTCCTCCGTCATTTCTACGCGCGGCCGGCCAAATCGAACTCCTTTCCGCTGCGCTATATTGATCCCTTCACGTTGCCGCGTCCGGATCTTATTGCGTTCCTGTTCCGCAACATAACTCAGGAGGCTTAGAAACTGATCTTCCATCAGCTTCCCGAGCTCACCCATTTCGCGGAAGCGTCTGCTGTCAAACAGGGATTCCTGCTCCAGCACGACAATATCGACGCCAAGGCTGCGTGTGAGCTCTTTCCATTCATCAATGATCCCATCGTAGTTACGCCCCAGTCGATCTAGTGCATCGAGGTACAGCAGATCTCCCTCACGGAGAACTTGCTTCATCGACTGGTATGCTGGCCGCGCAAAATCTTTTCCGCTTTGCCGATCGACGAAGATAAATCGCTCCTCAATTCCGATGTCCAACATTTTTTCAATCTGCCGATCAGGATTCTGTCTTTTGTCAGAAACGCGGATGTATCCGATCTTCATGCTGCAAGCTCCCCTCCTTCTGTTTCAATTTTACCATATTTGTTTCAAAAACTCTATTTTACTTTTGAAATAGTTCAAAAGTAAGCATGAGACTTTATGAAGCACTTTTCACAGGCGCGCGGAGCGCTCCTAAAAAGTATAGGTTTTGAAAGAAAAATCACCATGTTCTACGATAGGACACGGTGATTTTTATCTATATGGTTGGCTGATATGGAATTATCTGCCTCCTCCACGTACAAGTGCATGACTTTTTTCGTTGCAGCGATTGAGTGCCGGAAGGAGGATCAACTCCCTTCTCATCATGAGCGATTTTTTCATGTACGCTTTTGATACATCTGAAAGCCCTTCTGTGCGGTCGATAAAGTTGTCGATCTGCACAGCAGCCGTTTTGATCCGAGGCACAATGCGCTGGATGGCCTGGCGCAGGTCTTCCGGCGGATTCTTGAAAAACTCATGATAATGAACGCGCCGCCCCTGATAGCGATATGCAGAACACAGGTTGAATTCCGTGTTCTTAAAACCCGCAGCGTCTTCCAGAAGGGTTATTTTTTGCTCGTCAGAATACAAGGGGGAAAGAGCTGACCCACAATCATATACAGGCGCAGGGGACAGTGAACCGTCCTCCGACTGTATCAGCCCCCAATTATCCAGGTGTCGGTCACCATTTCCAAGCAGCGCATCTACGACAAACATATCCCAATAGAAGTTTTTTACCTTCGCCTTGTTTTTGATAGTCACATCCTCGTCAATGACCTTCATCACGTCTTCAAGCGTTGTCTTTTTGCGCTTTTCACTGTCTGTTTCATGCAGAAGAAACTTGCTGAACTCGATCAGGCAGCCGGGCTTATCCTGACAGAACACCTCACAGGCAACAACAGTCTTTTCTCTCTTGCTGTTAGGCGGCATTCCTCGCCCCAAAAAGGTGTTTTGCGATGGAATCCCAAGCATTTGAAAGATGTGACAGCCAATGTACTCCGAATAATGATTGTTGATATAACTCAGCGCCGTATGCTTCGGCGCACGGTTCGGATCGGGAAACTTCACCATGTAGAGCTTTCCCTCATACTCCATTGTCCATTTACTCTCAGAGCCACCGAAGCGGTTCGGCAACCATTTCACATCACGCAGATCAAGCATAAAGCAGCTCCCCAAAATACGTCAGCATTTCCTCACGGTCGCTTGACGAAATATCCCCTTCTTTCATGGCATATTTCGTTTCGGAAAAGAGATGCCCCATTTCAGAAATCATAAAAACGCGGTTCTTCTCCTCATACGCCCGATAAAACGCAGTCATATATTCACAAAGCATCTCGTCATAATCCGACGGATTATATTTATATGTCACCTTCTCCATCATCCTCGCCTCCTTTTCCAATTATAACCCGAACAAGGCAAAGGAGCAACTGATCTGATGCCTACCTTCTAGGTAGTAAAAGAGGACTGCTGCCTTTAGGCAGACAGCCCCCGCACAGATTCATTGATACCCTTCGGGAATGCCGTTATCGTTGTCCGTTTTCTCATCGCTCCCGACCAGGCTGCGGCTTGTTGACAGTTCCTCATGCCGAGATTCGTCAAGGATTGCCGCTTCCTCCGGAGAGCCTCCTCTCTGATCATATTTTTCCTCTGCATATGGAGCGGCGCTCATCTGATTCCGGAAAACACTGTCCCGCACGGCCTTTTCGTACTCGTCCCATATATCGACGATTGCCCCATTGCGCTGAAAAATCGCTTGCTGGATCAGGACACGAATCGACCGGCTGAAATTCTTCTGACACGCAACAAACCGCTCAAACTCCTCCGTCCGCTCCAGAGAGACGGACTTGACAATCACGCCCTTTTCGCTTCCCATCGCTCTTATCCTTTCTCCCCGTTCGCTGCATTGTCCTTGAGCACCTGGAACAGCTTACTGTTCAGGAACGCATTGAGTCCATCAGCCTCAATAAAGACAGCATCCTCCGGGGCTTCGATGTAGACGAGCTGGATCTTCGCCCTCTCACAAAATGCCGAAAGACGTTTCTCTAACGCTTCGCGCATGAGGATAGACCCTCCACCATATACGGCAACAATGTCTACTTCATTATTCGCCCGCGCAAGAACCTGCTCGGCCATATTCAGGATGTCCTCGGCTTCGTCCTCAAGTGCCGGCATGAAATATGACATTGCCGCATCGTGATACTTATGAGAAGTATCACGCACATAACGAGAGAAGTCCTGACGTGTCACGTTTTGGAGTCCGAAGTCCTTCTTGAAGATCTCCAGCACTCTGGTGATCGCATGGCCGTTGCCGTTGAAGGTTCCCGTGATGAAATCAGGCTTGAACGCTATGCCTGTGGTAATCGGGAACTCTGTTGTCCCCTCGCCGATCGCAATGTGCAGAATACGCAGCGACTCAAATTTCTTTGCCGAAAGGTTTTTAACCTGGTGAATCAGCTCTGGCCGATCCATAAAGGCGTGTGCAGCCGTTACACCTTCCGGAATTGCTTTCACAAAATCGAAGTGAAGGAACACAACATATTCCAGCGCACCAACATACACCGTGACGGTGTGCTGCTTGCGCATGAATTTTTCTGCAAACTCCACGGCCTTTGCCTTGGAATAGTAGGATACGGGGATGGCCGTTGCCATGTCAATATGCGCCTTGAGCGCCTCCCCCACCTCCGGCAGCTTTCCCGTTTCCCTGAAGACGGTTGCTACGACTTCTCCTGCGATGTGTGCAAGCGTATTCACGTAAACAATATCGCTGGACACCTTATCATTATCTACGCCAACAGTGATTGAGCGGCAGTGCTGGCCGCTGCTCATGGCATACGCCCCTACGTAGTAGAGTGCGCCATCCACGGAGACAATAAGATTGTCGTGGATGTTCTTGAAAACGTACTCTGGGTTGAGCTCATCCAAATTCGTGAGTTTTCCGACACGCGCGAATACGTTCGGCGCGCTGATTTTCTGTCCGTTGATAATCAGATCCTGCTCAGAATTCCCGTTGTCATTCGCCACCATGAATTGCATAATAGATCCTCCTCCTGATTTTACAAGACTTCTTTCAATCATTCGATAAAAACGGTATACGAAATAATTGGTATGTAATACACTAATTATTGCGTATACCGTTAATATACATCTCGTTCATAAAGAAGTCAAGACACATTATGAAATTCATGCGAAAGTGTTAATAAGGTCGTCATAAAAAGGCGTGAAGCCCTTCATAAAGACATCATAGGCATTCCTATACAGCGATGGACGGTTTGATAACCGCTTCCGGATAAACCTTGTGGAAAACCTCTCTCCCATAATCTTGCCGGCCGACAGCGAACGGATCATACTGATCTATGCACTCTATCACGCGGCAAATGGGAATGTTATACGCGATAAGCCCCTGGACAACATCCTCGGAGATCCTGCGGTATATACGCGTGTGATCTGCTTCCTGCAGGATGCGGTCGAGTGTCTCCGCATATACAAGATAAAAGAGATCGCGCTCATACGAGGCCGTTTTATGATATGAGCCGATAGATTTAACCGCACGCATCCGGCAGGAGAAATCACGCAGCTCCGCATCGGATAGAGCCCTTTCACACGGCTCTTCGCCACCAAGGAGAAGTCCGTAAAGACTCATTCCGTGCCTTGTAAATCGTTCATCTCGAATAAGGCGATCTTCATGCACCTCCTGAGACAGTCGTACAAGTCTATGAAGATAAGCCTTTTCCTGCCTTCGATCTCCGATAAGGCACGCGGAAAGGGACATACGAACATATTTCTTGGCCAACTGCAGAAGATAGTTCTTGAAGTTCATCGAGCGATATTCGATGCTGCGGCAAAAAGCAAAGAACCGCCGCGCCTTTTTACATATGCGCTGCAGGCCTGGATAGGTTTTATACAGCCCCTGCACATATTGCTCTGCGGAGACGCATAGCATTTTATGCTGCTCGTGATCAAAGCCTTCCCCGCGAGAAAGGAGTACATCATATCCCTGCTGCTTCGTTGGAGTGCGGAGGATATACTCGGTCAGCCAGTGGAGAGATCTGGACGGAAAGACCAGGTATAGGCGATCGTATAGAATGTCGCGAATGAGGTTTTGCAGCAGCAAATCCTCCTCCCGATCAAACGGAAGCCGGAGAGAGCCGGCGAAGCAATGGCCTTCTTCCCATGCAACATGATATGAGATATACTCATATGCCATGTTTTCAAGCTGGATATTACAGTTTTGCAAGAAGCGATTTGCCTCTTCAAATGTCTGAAATTGATGCCGTCTCCCAAAGCCGTTCTTTGTTTGAAGCTCAATCCCCATAAGCTTGAGGGAAGAACGTACCATAGGAAACCCTCCTTTGAAATTTTTGCATATACCATAGTATACGCGTCCAATTATGCAATTTTTCTTGTCTTTTGTACGTTTTCCAGCTTATTCCGAGATGCCCAACTTGTCTTGAAGCACTGTCTCAGCCTGATCCAGCGCATCATAAATGGGATCGAGCCACAGAAGGGAAAACGGGATGCTGGCCGCATTGCTCATGGAGTCCAATGTGAAAATACGAACCCTCATTTCCCGCTGCCGCAGATCTTCAAATATCTGCAGCGCATTCCGATAGGCTGCTCTCGCAGATTGTGGAGCGCTTGGGGTAACACGATACGAGATCACATGTCCGATACGGTTGAATGCCTGGGCAAGCTCCGCAAGGCGGCTCATCGCCTGTTTTCCGTCCTCCTTGTGGTCTGCGCCGTTCATGCGCATATCGAGCACCATATGATAGATCGTGCTGCGCGTATCGAACGCATCGCATAGGATGTCGGCCACCGCATCTTCGAGCACCGGATAGCCAACCAGCCGCAGGATCTCTTTCTCCTGCGCATCAAGATGCTCTTTGTCAAAAACGAAATCTGCGCCCACCTCTTCCATGAGCTCCAAGAACATAAACCGCACAGCCCGTTCTGCAAAATCGTCTATGAAAGAAATCTTCCTGATATAAGAGACAGGATATGTCTTTTCGCTGCTCCAGTGATGGCGAACAACATAGTGCATCTTTGCAACAACTCTATGCCGCGCAAGGCAAGTCATGAGCATATACGGGTTCTCATTATCCAGGTCAAGCGTTTCATTCGTGACAATGTATTCCAATGTGCTCCCCCCTGCGAAACACATAGAGCGATAGAAAAAGCCCGCTATATGCAGGCTCATTCGTTTTTGCTTATGCCCTCAGTCCTTCGGCAAATCATCATCTGCCGGAAGGTCATCAATATCTCCGCAGATCACAGCGTAGATTTCTTCATCCGTCATCGGTGCCATAAAATCAACTCCTCTCATCGAGCGGCAGCCTGTTCCTGGTTCTTCTGGGGTTCGATCCCTTTCAATGTAATAGCCATTAAAACGCTAGATGGCTGCTTTCCGTTCCGAGCTAAATTGTCAAACGCGGCTTGCGGCACAAAAGCTTTCATCGCCACCTTGACAACATTCTCCTGCCACTTGAGTTCATTCAGTGCCTTTCTTGCCGCTCGAATGACATAGTTCGTCGTCGAGGGTTGCCGAATCTCTTTGGCGAGCAGCTGGATAAACGCCTTATCGTAGTCCTTCTCCGGTACAGGAGCCTGAACATCTGCCTTCAAGATGACATCCAAACGTCGCTGCGCCTCCATGCGAGCCTTCATGTAGGTCTCGTAGTCCAGATTCGAGAAGTCGTAAACCTCTTTTTTCGCATGGAAGCTCTTGTTGGCCGCTTCTTTTGCGTCCATGAACATCATGAAGTAGTTGCCATCCTTGAATGTGCCGCGCTCTGCACGGCGCGCGAGATAGTCGATCATGTCGTGCAGGTATACGTCACGCCGCAATTCCGGAGCAGGAGTGAGCGCAGGAACACCTTTGCCAGACACATCAGCCATATTAAAAAACTTCTTGGTATACGGCTGCTTATCCTTCGTAAAGAGAATAAAGGTAACTGCTTTTGCGCCCTTACGAATAGCAATATCCGGATTCGCAGCCGCTTCTTTCGCTGGGATCCAACGAGGATCTTTGCTGCCGATCTCCAGCTGATGCTGAACGGCCGGCAGCATATTTGCGACGGGCGGAGAGAACGTCTTGTCATTCCCCTCTTTGTCCTTATAGACAAGTACAGGGGCGCGCAGACCACTCCGCTCTTCGCTGCTCATCTGCCAAACAGCTTTTCCTTCCTCATGCGCTTTCTCCATGAGAGCGCTGAACGCATTGCTCGCCTCTTTGACCTCGTTGGCAGTTTTTTCTTTATTCTGTTTTTCTACCATTTTTTCAACCTCCTCGCGAAAAGCGTGAACCTTATTGTCATAAAGGCTCGTATAATCTTTCCCATATTCGAAGTCATCTCGTTGCTGCAGCATCTTCATTTCCTCCAGAAAATCCGGCTCTGGAGGGATAAGATGGAGCTGCTCCAATATGGCTCGAAGATTCATCTCCAGATACTGCGTTATTATGGTATCTTTCTCCTTTGGGCTTCTCAGGAATGCGCGCAGCGCCTCTTTTCCGACCAAAGAATCTGAGAGAATTTCTCCTATTTGCAAATTTTGACGGCTACGGCCAACAAGCGTACGGTTGGCTTCAACCTTGCTGGGAAGAACGGAAATTTCTTTTTCGCCCTCTACTCCCCGGAGAATCGCCTTCTCGCCTTCCGGACGAAGATCCAATTCCATGACATAGCCGCCAATAAAGGCTGTCCTAGCTTGGGGATATGGGGCTTCATTTGAGTCCTTATTCAACACTACTTGAACACAGTGGAGGTATGGACGATGAATCCGCAGCGTGTCTTCTTGAAGATCATACTGCATATTCAGATCAATCGAGACTATATTGCGGGGCTCATCTGGCATATCATCGCCTCCTTGTTCCAAGTATAGCGAGATATTCACTGTCTGAAATCCTATGATTTAACAAAATCTGACTTAAAAATCAGGCATCGGCTGTGACTTATAGGACTGATAGCCCGTATCTGCCTCATAGGACTGGAGCATAACAAGATCATTGGGATCGCCCGGATTAAAGATATGATACGACCCGTTCAGTTGCTGCTCTGCCTGTTGCTGGACATCTGCAGCCTCTCTCATATGCCGAACATTACGCATCTGTATCTGGTCGCTGATCGCGGTACTCAGATCCTCAATGGCAGCTTGCTTGATTGCCTCAATGACGGCAGCGGATTGTAGCGCTTGCGTTTCTCCCACAGCCTGATTGGAGTTTTGCATTGCAGTCTGCAGCGCTTTCATGATGTTGTCCATATTCTGATAGCGATCGACTGTATGTTGTGTTGCTGTTGCAAAGGTGTCCGACAAGAATTGACTGACCTCCTTGTAGTTCAAATCCTTGCCGGGAATCCCATCATCATATTGCCGATCGAAGGCTGGAGGATCCAAGTCAATTTTTGCATGATGCCGTTGTATGGAAGTTTGCAGCTCTTTTAGTTCATCCATTCCCTGCTGCTTCTTCTCATCCGGCAAGTGTTTGGCGTGCGTCTCTTCTATCCCGAGCTTTGCCAGCAGCTTTTCCAGCCACGCAACAAACTTTGTACCGTACAGAATGCTCTTGATATGGCGCGTATAGTCATATACCATGCCCCCCTGCGCCGCAAGATCGCGCAACGCAAAGGGCGACGGGGCGCTGTCAGGCCACGAAATACTTGTGGGGCTGTAATAATTCGGCGGGTCGAATGGTTCTGTGACCCCAGGAATCGACCATGCGTAGGCCGTTTTGAGCGAGACGCTGGAAAATCCCAGAGACGCGATACATAAGGCTGCAGCAGCCTTTCTGGTGCGTTTTGAAAAGTGCATCATAGAATCCTCTCCTCTCATGTACCCGGCAAGAACTTAAAGCCATTGCTTGTGCAAAATTGCTTGATAATCAGCTGCGACAGCTTATCTCCCATGTATACGAACAGGATGCAGATCATGGCCAGTTTCAGCAGTATAACGATCTGCAGGGTGTGCTGCGTCTTCTGGATAGAATCCGAGGCTGTAACGACTTTTTTCCAATATCCCCCGCTGCGGTCGCCGTTCCATGCTCCGGCAGCTTTTTCCCAGCTCCCGTTTGCATCAAACAGTTCGAGCAGATGATGCTTCGCAACGGCTGTCTGTACGTTCTCAGGCCAAGGAGTAGTCGCTGGAGGGAATTTGTCTTCCCATGATCCGCTGTACGGTTTGGACTGATAACCGGGACTTGCCCACGCCTCTGAATCGTCGCCCCAGGGCATAGGCGGCGGCTCGAAGCCGGCGCGCTGACACCATACATCCCAGTATTCATAACTGATCTGATATGCGCCGTATCCCCATCCATCCTGCGAGGGTGTCTGAAACGGATGCTCCTGCCCGCCGGTCTCTACGCGGCGAATTGCCTCGACAACCATATCAATGCCATCTCGGCCGCCGAAGTTGCCGTTGGGATTGCCGACAGCCTCCTGAATCGGAACCGTCTTTACGCGGATCAGATCATCTACCACCATTGTTGTCATAACGGACTGCAGCATGGCCGCAAAGAAACAGAAGAAAAAGAGCTTTATGGATGCGCTGAAAATCCCGTTCATTCCATTTTCTGCATAGCGCCGCGACCATTTAACACCGGCAAACATAAAGTTGGCAAAACTGAACACGGCAATGAGGTAGAACTCGAGATATGCCATGATAATCTCAAGTGCAAAGAGCACGAACGATCCAAAAATGATGATTAGGAAAATGACTGCAACAGCACCGGAGGCAATCTTGGCCAGCCAGTCCAGTCCTCCTGCATCGGTCTCATTCAGCACGGTGAATATCGGCTCGATGATCTGCGCGCCCTTTGTAACAAGTGACGTTGGATCAACAAGCATCTGTTTTGTCTGCGCTATATCCAGACCGCTGGTTGATGCTCCGAAGCTGACAAACAGATCTCTCGTTCCGTTGATAATGAAGCCGCCCCAAGCCGTAATGACGTAGAAAAGCATCACATACACCAATATCTTCAGCGTCAGCAGCTTGAAATTTGGATCTTGCCCCTTTTCGCGGTCTACCGCAATCAAAAGATACGTCATGGCAAGGTCTATTGTCATCAGGATTGCGATCGTGTATTTGATGATCCCTTTGAGAAGGTCAACTGCTTTCGTACAGGCCAAAGCGACTGTATCAATCGCTTTTTTAACCGGATCCATAAAGGCAAAGGCCGCATCCCAGACCATGCCCTTACTCTTTCGGCTCATATCAAGTCCTTCTACCGTCGCATTTGCAGGGAGCCACGGAGCATAGGGGTGATAAAGCGCAGGACTAATAGGAGAATCGTTGATGCGCACCTCAAAATGCAAATGGGATCCGCGTGATACAGCTGTTTCGTCCGGTCCAGAATAACCAATCAACTGCCCACGTCGTACGTGATTTTCTACACTCTGCATAATTGCACGGGCTGGAAGAAAGCCGTCATTCGGATCTAAATCACCATACCATGTTTCAAACTTACTTCCATCTGGCGCGGTATGTTCGATAACCACAAATCCATCAAAAGAAGAGTCATTTTTTGCAAGAATGACCGTTCCGTCCGCAACAGCATAAATGGGTTCATGTACTTCAGTACCGATGTCTATACCGTTATGCGGCTGTACTCTACCAGTAATAGGGTGCGTACGGCGTGGGTTGAAAGGACTTGACACGATGATTTCATGTCCGTGCAGCGGCGCATCCATCATCACAAGACTAGAAGCACATACCAGCGACGCATATCCTTGTAAAAACAGCACAATCAATAACAGGAAAAGGTATTTTGATCTCATGCCCGCAATCCTCTCGTAATTATATACTCCTATCCTACCGCGAAATATCTGCTTAAAATTCCTATCATTTGTCACTCAGAAAGGGCAACTAAATATAGTTGCTTAATTGCAAAAAATCCTGTAAAATAAAAAAGGATGGAGGTGGGCGATGAAGAATATTCTACGGTACAAGGAATACATCGGATCTGTGGAGATCTCCGAGGCAGAGGGCTTCCTCTATGGCAGGGTTCTCGGCATACAGGAGAAAATCGACTATCAGGCAGTCAGAGCCGATGAGCTGGTCAATCATTTTCATCAAGCGGTCGATATTTACCTTGACCGATGCAGGAAAGACGGCGTTTCTCCGGAAATCCCCTACAAGGGCAGCTTCAATGTTCGCATTACCCCTGCACTGCATCGCAGACTTGCCATCCATGCAGTGCAAAACGGCGTAAACCTCAACCGCCTGGTCGAGACGATCCTCGCTTCCTACGAGCCTCTCTATGCTCCGGAAAAGGACGTGTTGTCGTGAAGATTACACTGATGAACAAAAACACGCCCCTCATGTCGCTTGACATCGACATCAAGACCAGCTACGTCAAAGAGATTTTGAAAATCCACAACGCAGAACCCATGCCGATCTCCGTATACAGCGACGATGAGACAACGCTCGGCGAGAATTTTACGCAGTGGTGGAACGTGTTCCGGCACAAGCGCAAGAGGTTTTACGGGCGAATCCGAATCTGCCGAGCGATCGCGCAGAAAAAATCGCGCAGCACATACAGGAACGCATCCAGATGCTTGCGCGGATCGGGGATCGGCAAGGAAATATCCTTGCACAGTAAGGAGTGATTGATATGGGGATCTTGTCCAGCTTGAAACAGTTCAATGATGCAAGGAATCAGAAGAAGGAAGAAGCTCGGTCTGCACGAAGAGAAGAGCGCATACATGAAATCGAGAATTTTATCAAAAAAGACTATGGTGTGCACGATATGGGTACGGTCTTACTTCTTGGAACAGCAGGAAGTTCTGGTATCTCCGATTTAGACCGTACCATTAAAGCCAGTGCTCCAATGTTAACCACCATGATTGAAGAGATTTACTTGAATCAAGAAAAAGTATCCCAGATGCACGAGCTAGAAGGACGTTATGCCGAACTCAAAGAACGCTACGACGAGCTGAAGAAAGAGCACGATGCACTCATTTCTGCGTTGACCCAAAAAGAACAACTTACAAGATAAAAATAAGGCTTCTCCCCCATACTGGAGCGAGAAGCCTTATTTTATTGTTTACCAAATAATTTTTGTGCTGCTTCTTTGCCAGCAGTCACAGCTTTACCAGGTGTCGAATAATGCTGCATACCTCTTCCCGCAGCCGTCATCATCATGCCAGCGGCTTTTCCTGCTGCACCCAAGCCGCCAAGAGCAACTCCGGCCATTCCACCGCCGCCTTGAGCATATCCCCCTGCTGCAGCCTGTGCCATGTTTCCTGCAACGCTCGCGCCACCGGACGCGACGGCTGCACCTGCGGCAACTGCGGTCGATGTCACATTCTTCGCGGTCTGCGTCATGCTTGCGCCAGAGA
>ERZ773060.488-NODE-488-length-13574-cov-13.7884_pt1 | contig 13574 bp, 13 predicted proteins | sample MGYA00580628_ERZ773060 | MGnify/ENA primary metagenome ERZ773060 (study PRJEB29015, sample SAMEA2738019) | human oral metagenome | biome: human oral; feature: human-associated habitat; material: dental | place: China | collected 2045 ... | reverse complement strand
CGTCATCCCCGCATGAGCGGGGATGACGACAGCCCGAAAGTCAAAGCCACGGACGGGGAGGCTAGTCGCGAACGAACTCGGCGCACGCCGTGAGCGCGTCGCGGGCTTTCTCCCGCTCCAAGCACTCGCAGATGCGGACCGTTAGCCCGCCGGTGAACTCGATTTGCGTCACTCGGGGATCTTTCCATAGGCGGGAAACCCGGCTTGTTTGCGGGTCGCCGAGCTCGGCGAGGGTGTCTTCAACATCGCCAACGCCAGTTGGGCGGACCGCGCGCCGTAAACCCAAATCGTGAGTCATGAGCGCTATCTGAGATAGCACCCGGAGCTTACGATAGTACTCTTTGTCCGTCACCTTTTCGGTGAGCGGAATTTCTGCGACCACAACGGGGTCGCTTTCCGTGGCTTTCATGTTGCGCATCACAAACATCCCGTGCTTCTGTTCGTCGTACCTAGGGGCCAGACTGAGCTCCCGATAAGCGGTCAGAATCCACCCGTCCGAGCCGCGAATGTCGCGGCCCTTGAACGGCTGGCGGCGACCGTCGAGCCAATCGCCCAAGCGCGCCTCAATATCCTTTTCCCGCCACCCGAGCAGGTTGCGGAGGGCGTAGCCAAGGTCGCGGGACGCGCCGCAACCGTAGGAGCGTCCGTCTTCCGCCCAGACTTCCAACCAAGCGCCGCCGCCCTCGGGAGCGGCGGCGACGGCTTTCTCGAGGGTCGCCCAATCGCCCTCATAGCCGAACTCCTGAACTTTCTCGTAGGGCAAGACGCGGATGTTCCCGCATGTCGACGGCCCCTCATACTGGAGCCCTTTTAGATATCCGTAGCGGTGGTAGCGGATCGTCGCCCCTTTCATTGGCTTCAATCCCACATCGGGGCAGAGAAACTTGTCCGGCGTTTCGTCTGCCCGGAACTCGATTCCCGGCCCGACCCATACGGGTTTGGGCCACGGCTTGGAGTCCTTTTCGCAGTTCCATTGCGTCCACATCTCGTGGAGCGACAATGTCAGATTGGTCTGGGTATTCCAGCTTGCCCGCCAGAACCACTGCGCCCAGGCCCAAACAGCGTCTTTGAGCGTGAACAATGGACCGGATACGGTCATCTTGTGGCATCCGTCGGCGACAACAATTGCCCTCCACGTCCAGTCGAGGCGGGAAATCCGCCAGAATATCTTCGCGCGCGGCCCCATCGGGACCATGTTAAGGGATTCTTCTATGATTTTTGCGATCTCGGCCTTCCCGGCGGCCTCGCCCTTGGGTCCGTCGAGGAACTTCCAGTAGCCCGCGAAGCGGTCTTCCATGTCCCAGTACTGGAAGAACCCGCGAACGGGCCTCTCGACCCATTCTCCCAAGTTGCAGGCGACCTCCATGTGTCCGCGCCAGACGGACCTTGAGAGCCCGAAGGCGTAGTTCTGGTAGTACCATTCGGCCCATTCAGCCATTTGGATCGTTTCCTTTCTGCCGTGCTGGGAACCTGTTTTCCCTTGCCGACACCTCAATTATAACGCTATGTCACATATGTGTCAATGCGTTATTTAGGAAAGGGTGTTTTTGTGTCACTTGTTGGTGTGGAGGCGGGCGCGGGCGGCAACGGGGGTGAGGTCTGAGGCGCGGGCGCAGTCGGCGATCGTCACCGTCGGGCGTTTTGTGAGTTCTCGTGTCAGGCGCGCCCAGGCGGCCGGGGAGTCTTTGACTTGTCGCAGCCGCTTGACGTCGGCCTCGGACAGTCCGCCTTCGGCTCGGGCGGCGTCGACCCATCGGGCGACGGTTTTGCGGTGAATGCCGGTCGCTTTAGCGATCGCCGTTGCGTCGGCCCCGGCGAGCCATTCGTCGATCACGGCTTGGCGGAGGGCGGCCGAGGCCGCCTCGGCGGCGTCTTGGGCCGCGCGGTAGGCGCGGGACGCCTCGTCGAGCCTGGTTGAGTCTTCTTTCCATTGGAGGCGCAGGTGAGCGTTGTGGGCGGCCAGGACGATCGCGACGGCTTCGGCGAGGGCGGAGTGCTCCAGAAGCGTCTCGCTGCCGCCGACGGCGGCGAGGGCTTCCGGGGTTCGGTACACGGACAGAGCTTGGCCTTTGGAGCCTTGTCCGGCGAGCAGGCCCCGGACGCCGTCGACGACGCGGTCGATGAATTGCTTCCACCATTTTTCGATGGCGGCGGACGCCGCGTCTGTGACGGGCTCGCGGCCTTTCTCCCAGCTTGATATCCGGTCGGGGTGCACGCCGAGGCGTGTGGCCGCCTCGGCGCGGGTGATGCCCATCGCCCGCCGCCGGACAGCGAACGTTGCGCCGGTCATCGTCCCAGCCATGCCCCGCCTTTTCCGCGGGTGTGCCCGCGTCGCCCGCTTTCCGATTGTTGCCGACTCGGCCCGAAGGGTGTCACACGCAGCCGTCGCCGAGGATGTCGTCGAGGTTTAAACCGAGGACGGCGGCGGCGTCCTCGTCGGACATCACTTGACCTCCCACGGCCTCGGCGAAGCAGTTCCCGGCATAGGTGCGTCCCCACTCGGGAACGTGGAAAAGACCCATGTCCTCGTCGGCGCGCTCATAGAGGGCTCGGGCGACCCCTTCGCCTCGGTGGGAAGGCTCGACGTAGACGCTGAGGATAAGCCCGCTTTCATGGGCTGTCAGGTGTCCTATGTCGACGCCGTCTTCGACATAGGAGTAGCGGATGCCTTCGACGTCGTTGGCGTGCTCTTTCGGGGACGGCTTCGCGCAGATCATTGGCCCGTTTCCTTTCCGTCGTGCTAGGAACCTGTTTTCCCTTGCCGACACCTTAATTATAACGCTATGTCACATATGCGTCAAGGGGTTGTTTGCAATGCCGAACTCGCAGTGAGGGGGCCTTCCGGCGGGCGAAGAAAAACGGAGGGGGCAAGCGGCCCGCCCGCATAGCGGGCGGGCCAGGACGCGTCACAACACCGTCTGGTGCACTGTCAGGGTATCGCCGCGCGCGGACAGGTTCAAGTGATATCGCCTCTGTGTTTTGAATCGACGGGAAACGGCAACGGGGACATGCTGCGCAGGCGTTAAGTGCTTGCTGCGAGCCCTGTCGATGGTGCCGTTTCTGCGGCCGCGGACGCCCCGTTTGCGATCCGTCGAGGCGCATCCGGGGCGCGGTGGTTGTCGGGGCCTTTCCGCCGCCGGGGTGGCGGGAAGGCCATTCCATTCCACGCTTTGGGGCCCGCGCCGACAGCGCGGACCCCAAAGCGTTTTATTCGTGTTCTGCGGTGTCGGCAGGGGTGTGGTTTGTGTTGGTTTGGGTGCGGGTGGCGGGTCGTCGGCGTCGTGTGGGTTTGTCGGGCGGTGTGACGCCTGCTGCGGTGAGTTCTTTCGCTGTCCAGCCTGCGGATAGGGCGTTTTTGTAGGCGTCGGCGAAGGCGGCGCGGGCGCGGTCCAGGGCGATGGCGGCGTCGGCAAGCGTGTCGAGCGTGTCGCGCCTCTTGTCGAGGTTGGCGGACAGCGCGTCGACGATGCGGGCGCGGTCAAGGTCGCGGCCAGAATTCATGGTGTTTCTCCTTTGGTCGGTGCGTGTGTGCCGCGGGTTCGGGCACGCTGTGAATGTGGCGGGAGGCGTGCACGGGCACGTTCTGCGTGTGTGCCGTGCGTTTCGGGTGTGCGCATTCCTGCTTGTCTTAGCTTGCTCCACATCCGGCAGCCGGATGTGGAGCAAGCTATTGATTTGTATATACAAATCAGGCTTGTTTCGGCTATACTGGCCGAAAAGGGGGTCCCGCAGATACTCTGCGGGTCGCTGCGCTGGCGAAGATGAGGGGGTGGCCTGTGGCGCACCGCGAGGAGGAAACAGGGCGTCGGTCTGTGCGCAAGGCTGCGACGGCCTCGCCGGGCGATTCGCGGCGGTTGTTCAGTCTGAGGTTGAAGGCCTCGGAGTATGAGCGGCTGCGGTTTCTGGCGCGGTCGAAGGGCGTGTCGATGGCGCGTTATTTGACAGCGCAGGGCCTTACGCCGCCTGTCGAGCAGGTCAATCCGGAGCAGTTGCGCGAGCTGCTGGGCTTGCTTCGGGTGTTGTGCCGTCAGGTTCAGGGCGAGGCGACGAACATCAACCAGATTGCGCACTGGGCGAACGCCAGCCGGCGTTTTCCGGCTGAGGCTGAGCAGGTCGCGCGCGAGTTGCGTCGGCAGGTCGATGCGCTGTGCGAGGTGCGCGCAAAGGTCAGTGATTTGTTGTGATGCCGAACATCACCCGCGGCGGGAACGCGCGCGGGCTCATGGTCTATCTTCTCGGGCCTGGCCGGGCCAACGAGCATGTTGACCAGCATATTCTTGCGGGCACCGAGGACATCGCCGGCCCCGACTTTTTCGGTGGCCGGACGTTGACGCATGACGAGGCGCTGCGCGCCGGTCGGCGGCTTGATTTGGACCGGCTCGAGCACGGAACCGAAGTCATTTCGACGCGCACTCGGTGGGACTACGAGGCGCAGGAGATGGCCTCGGCCGGGCGGGGCCCGGCGCACGTGTGGCATTGCTCGTTGACGTTGCATCCGGACGAGGGCGCGCTGTCGGATGAGACGTGGAAAAAACTCGCCGAAGACTTCGTCGACGAGATGGGATTCACGGCCGCTTCGGGCAAGGCGGCCTGCCGGTGGGTCGCCGTCCGCCACGGGGTCAACGCCGGCGGCGGCGACCACATCCACATCGCCGTCAACCTCGTCCGCGAAGACGGCACGAAGGCCTCGGTGTGGCGAGACTGGCCCCGCGCCCAGGCGGCCTGCAACACGCTCGAACACCGCTACGGCCTGGCCGTGGTCGAGTCACGCGAACACCAGCGCGGCTCGCGCGGAGACAGCCCGGCCGAGCAGGCCGCCGCCCGCCGGGACGGGCAGGCGCTGACCGACCGGGCACGCCTGGAGATCGCGCTGCGCGCGGCCGCGTCGGGGGCGCGCACCGAGTCCGAATTCCTCCTGGCCCTGCGCGGGGCCGGGGTGCTGGTCCGTCCGCGTTATGCGAAAGGCACGCGCGAGCACGTCGACGGCTTCTCGGTGGCGGTGCGCCCGCCGGAGGGGGCCCGGCCGAACTGGATCGGCGCCTACTACGTCGCCCGCGATCTGAGCCTGCGCCGCCTGCGCACCGGATGGGCCGACGTCTCCGGCGAGCGGCGCAAGGCCCTGGCCCTGTGGGCCCCGCAACGGCGCACGCCGGGCAGGCCGTGGGTCTCACGCGAGGAATGGGCAGGGCGGCAGAAAGAGATGTGGAAGGCCATGGCGGCGGCCGTGGACGAGTCGCTGGCCCGCCTCGACGCGGTCCCGGTCGGCGACGACGAGTCCCTGGCGGCCTGCGCCCGGGACGCCGCCGGGGTCTTTGCTTCCCTGTCCGCCCGCTACGACGGGCACCACCCGAATTCGTTCGCGCTGGCCGGGGCGGCCCGGTCCATCGGACGCCTCGCCCAACGCAAACCCCCGCCGGTCAGGCGCACCCGGCCGCCGTCTCAGGCAAGGGCGGCGTTCGCCCAGGCCGCGCTGGGCCCGTCGCCTCTGGCCTCCGACAGGTCCGAGCAGGTCTGGCAGGCCGCGGCGCGTTTGGTGGGCGCCTTGGCAGAGACTCTTCGTCTGCACGGGCAGATCGTCACCGCCCGCCGTGTGCGGGCCGACGCGGAGAAGGCCTTGTCCGTCCTCCAGCCTCGGCCTGTTGCCCAGCGGATCGTCGAGCAGACGTTCCCGGACCTTCAGAGCACACCCCCTGCGCGTGCAGAAAATGCCGGGGCAATCACCCCGCGTACAGGGCGTTCTGAGGTCGAGATGGCCCGGTCACTCCTGGCGGCGAGCTTCGGCCCCTTGTCGAGTGCACCCTCGCCCCCGACAGCGCCGACACCCGACGCACCGCCACGACGTCGGCGGCCGAAGAAGAATCCGGGGAAAGACCACGGTCGCAGCCGATAACCGATCTAATAATCGAAGGCCTCTAACAGCGTGGGCCAGAAATGGACGATTGTTTCGAAAACGCGTCCGACTAGTCCACCCCGGCAACTTTTCCGTTCAGTTTCATAGCCTTTAATGTGGGCTACATTTCCGTCCATGCGCGCATCACTGGCCCACATGCACGCCACCTGTGACGGCGCGTCTGGCCGCTGGTTTCATCGACCAGCTTCACCAGATGGAAAAAGATCTCGACTAATGCCTTCGGGCGATCGCTGAGGAGGCCGTCAGTGAGGGCGGCCTCCTCTTCCAAGACGTTCTTGTTCTTGGGGTCGACGAGGGCGGGGCGGGGGGACTGTGGTCGAATCATGCGCTTCGGAAAGGGAGGCGTCGATACCGGCTGGGAAGGATTCTTCGCATGCGCGGGCCGCGGCCGCGGTTTCGGCGTTCGCGGGGGCTTGCCCTCGTTTCGCTTCGGCGGCGGCTTGAAGGCCGTCGATTGCAGCGGACAGGATACGAGCGGTATCTTCCGTGTTTTTGCCAAGGATTGCGGCGGCTGCGTCGACGTCGAGAAAACGGCGATCGGCGCCATCGTCGTCGATGTGAACGTGAATGTGCCCGGTGTCCGGGTCGAGAACGACATAGAGCGGGGTGTCCGCGTCGAGGCGGCTGATGCCGATGCTGAGCGGGGAGCCATCGACTACAGGATCCCACAACATCATGTCCTGGCCGATGCGCGCATTCCAGACCTTTTTGAAGGCGGCCGAGGAGGCTATGAAACTGTCCTCGGACTCGTCAAAGGACTCGTGTGGCGGTTCGTCGTCGGCGTCCGCGGCCTGATTGGTGAGAAAGGCGTAGCTTTCCAGTCTTTCTTCCTCGATGATTTCCCGGTCGAGGCTACTGATGCTGCCGCCGCGGCTGTCGTTAACGACAGCCGCGGGTGGCTGCCACCCGAATTGGGCTCGAATGTCGGAGGCGGTCTGCCGCGCCGTCTCCGCCAGAGACGGCGGCTGTTTCCGGATGACGTCGATTGGGGTGCCGACAGTGATTTTATCGGGAGACAGCCAGGCGACTGACTCAACGTCCCACCCGAAGAACTGGCCCCGCAAGGGACTGTCGGGATGGTCCCACGCTCGCCCGATTTTGACCATGGTGGGGATGATTTCGTCCAGGACCCACACGGCGTCGATCCCGTCGCGCGCCATGGCGGTGAAATCGATCCTGCCGTATCGGCCGGGCCAGGCCCGGGCGGCGGCGAGCTGATCGTCAAGGCAGGCCAAGCGCACGACCCGCGCGGAGGAGTCTGGGACGACGGGCCAAAGTCGTTCGGGAGTGACGAACTTGTTGCGCAGACGCGTCCTCCAGGGACGCCTGGGGTTGTTCTTCTCCCGTAGACCGGCCAGCATCGGGCTTGTGTAGTACAGGTCCGACCATGTCGTGGACGCACCTCGGACGTTTTCTCTGGTCGCAGGGGACGTCCACAACGCTCCCAAAGGTTTGACATTGACAGTGTCGGTGTCGGCAGCCCAGCTTTCGTCGCGGATCTTGAACGACGTGGGCAAGTCACATCGCCGGCCAAGGTGGAACTGGCCGGGCAGGTCCTTCCCGGATACCACGATGCCCGGCGTGTCAGACATTGGTCAGACTGGTCGGGGCCGGGATGGCCGGCAGAGTCATATCCGTCTCACGTCGTGGCCGGTGCCTTTCGGGGCCGCATCCTTTGAACGGCCCGTCGGGGCTGAGGAGTTCGCGCATCATCGGGTCGGCCACGTCGGTAAACCATGAGGCGATGCCCATGGCGGCGTCGGCCGACCGCATTTTCTCCCACGACCTCCACATTCCCTCAACTCGAACCACGGCTTCGGGGTGGGCCCACCACTGCGGGCACCACACGTGGCGGGTTCCAAGCCAGCGCCAATAGACCACCGAGAGATAATCACGGAGCCACTCGTCGGCCGAGGAATACAGGGTTTTCTGGTTCTTCATCGGCCTTTTCCCGCTTTCTTCTCTGTCTGATAGGTCTTCGCTCGGGCCGAGTGAGTCTTGTTTTTCGTCGTTTTGCCTGTTCTGGCGCGCCCGGCGGGGGCGGGGAAGGAGACTTCGCGGGCCTCGATCCCGGCGTCGGCCTCGGGGTCGCCTGTTCGGGCTCGTTCGGCCCGTGCGCGGGCCGCGGCCAGGGTGTCTTCGGCCCGGGAGCGGGCTGTCCTGGCCGTTACCGCCTCGGATTGGGCTGTTGGGTCTCCGTCCGCCACGCGGGTGTCGGCCTCGTCCTGGCGGGCGACGGCGGCGTCCCGGTCGGCCTGGGCTCGGGCGAGGACCTCGTCGGCCTGGCCTTGGGCATCGCGGCCGGCCTGGGAGGCGGAGGCTTCTCGCAGGCGTGCGATGAGCTTCTCGCGCGTCTGTACGGGAAGGCTGGTGTTGGCTTCCAGGGAGGAGATGACCTCTTCAGAGTCGAGGTCGGCCTGACGGAGGGCGATCTGTTCGCGCAGTTCGTCGGGCGGGTCGGGTTTCTCCCCGTCGACGAGCGTCATCTTGTCGGCGTCGGCGATCTCCTCGTCCGGGGCCGCCAGGGCATCGCGCCAGTCCCGCTCGGTTATATCGATGTCCCATCGTTCTTTGATTTCCCGGCGGGCCCGCGTCTGGACGGCCTCGGCCATCGGGTCGGCTCCGGCGAACCGCTCGGCGACGCCGAGCATGTGCACGGCGTCTTCCAACTCGGCTTCTTTCCACCAGCGGTCGCGCAGGCCTTCGGACAGGTACGGGCGGGCCGTCGACACCGCTGTTTGCATCCGGTATTGCGCGCTGCGCGCAGCTTCCTGCTCGCTTGCAAGGACGCGCTGGTCGCGCCATCGTTTGGCCTCGGCCACCTGTTGGACCAAACGCACGGCGTGCGCGATCTTCTGACCGACGTCGTCGAAGATATCGTCGTTGACGGACATTGTGTCTCTCCTTCACTCGTGGGGGTCTATTTGCTGTAGACGGCGATCGACTCTTCGACCGCCGCCCGTTGGTCCGTGGCGAACCACGGGACGATTTCAATGAGCACGGGCCTCGATTTGGAGGCGATAAGCCAGGCCCGCCATTCTGGTAGCGAGGCGAGCTCGTCAATCGAGGCGATCGGGCGTTCCTGGCCTTCGGCGGTCACCGACGTCGACCTGGCGCCGTGTGAGACCGACGTCGAGATTTGGTCGGGGCGTTCGATGCCGATGAGCTTGGAGATTTTTTCCAGCTGGTCGGTTTCTTTGACTCCGCCGGCGTAGACGGCGGTGTTGGAGGCCGACCAGAGTTTCGACATTCCGGTCTCTCCCCACACGTCGATGCCTTGGGACCAGGATTGGAGGATCGTCTGCAGGCAGATTCCGCGGGAGCCGAAATGCGAATACAGTTTGGGAAGTTCTTGCCAGGGGCAGACGTTGGCGGCCTCGTCGAGGACGACCATCATAGGGACGGCGAGGCGCCCGCCGTTGGCTTCGGCGCGGCACTCGGCGGCCAGGCAGGTCACGGCCGTCAGCGCCGAGACGAGGGGTGTGGCCTCGGTCGAATCAGCCGACAGGGAATACAGGGTCTGACGGGATTGAACGAAGACGGTCGGGTCGAATGCTTTCCGCGTTTTGCCGGGTGTCCACCATGCGTCGATTGCCGGGTCGGCCACCCACCCCAGCCCCATCCGGGCCGAGGCCCACACGCCTCCTTTTGTGTCCGCCGGCAGATCGAGCGCCCCTTGCAGCTCCGAGGCCGAGCTGCCCAGCCCGTGGGCGCGCAGGATGTCGACTGGGTCGACGTCGGTTTCTTTGGCCGCCCACCGGTGCACGTCGGCCATTGACCTGCCGTCCAATGCGGCGGCGGCTAAAAGGTGGGAGCGGACCGCGTCGCCGCCCCCGTCCCAGAACGGGTGGTAGGTCGAGGCCGCGGCTTTGCCGCCCGTGGCCCGGGCCGCGTCCCCGAGAATACGGGACAGGGTGCGTGCCCGGGCCACGATCGATCCGTTGAACCCGTCCGACGTCAGGTAGGTCAGCGGGTTCCAGTAGAATTCCGGCGGTCGTTTGGTGATTTCGCACGGGTCGAAGACCCAGGCGGGCTCGCCCGTGGCGCGTTCGCGCACCAGCCGCGTCGAGTCGACTAAATCCCTTTTGTTTGAGGTGGCCAGCACCGCCCCGGGCCCTGACAAGACGAACGGGACGGCGAACCCGACTGTCTTGCCGGTCCTGGGCCCGGCGATGATCGTCCCGACGCTTTCCCAGTCCCCGTAGAGTTTTTCGCCGCCGGACACGGCCCGACCCAACGGGTAGCCCGGATGCTTGGCCGGGTCCAGGCCGAAGGCTCGGGCTTTGTCGGCGACCGCGCGGGCGCGGACCGACAGGGAGGCTTTTTTGCCGCCTGTCAGGCGGGCTTTGGAGTCTCCTCTGGCTCGTCGGGCGCGTCGGCGGATCTGCCAGAGCACTGCGGCGGCAAGGGGCAGGACGATTCCTGCCATCGCCGCCGCTGTGGCCGCCCACCCTCGAGCCGGCATCCGCGTCTGGCCCGAGGCGAGTTGGAGAATCAGCGCCGCCGGGTTCCAGGACGCCCCGTCGACGCCGGAGACGGCCAAGCCGACGTGGAAAGCGGCCGAGGCCGCGGCGCCGGCCGCGACGATCCCTGCCAGCGCGAAGGCGCCGGCCTGGTCTTTGCGCATGTCATTTCCACCTTTTGTTCGTGTCGTTGACCGACAGTTCGGAGTCGGTCAACGTGGCCTTGACCGGTATTCCCGGCCGGCCCCCTACTTTGATCAAGAATTTGCCCACCCCGGGAGGCTTGGTTTCTTTGCCGGCGGTCACGTCCCAGGCCGGAGGGTCTTGCCAGGAGGCGAGCATGTCCTGCTCGGCCTGGGACAAGGAGACCGCTTTGGTCAGTGACGACATCTCGGACATCGGCAGGCCGCCGGCGACCACCGCCCCGGCCCGCTCGACGAATCCGCGGGCTTTGGCCCTGTCTTCCTCGCTGGCCAAGGCCTCCAAATCCTTCATCGTATGGGTGACCATGACCTGTCCGGTGCCCGTCGTCCGGTTCAATCGCGTGATGGCGTCGAACCGATCGACCATCCCCGCTCCGGCGCGCAGGGCGCGCCAGATCTCGTCCATGACGATGAGGAAATGGCGCCGTGCGGCCAGTCCGGCGTCGGCCAGGGCGTTGGCCACGTTGATCTGCCCGAACCCGTAGGACCAACAGCACAGCAAGGCCGCGGCCTCGAGGGATTTGTCGTTCTCGTTGATCGAGGACACGTCGAAGACGACGGGACGGTCGAGGTCCATCGGCACCGTCGTCTGGCCGGAGAAGACGTCGCCGAACCGTCCGGAGACTATCGACATCAACGTCGCCTCGAGGCTTTCAGTGATGTCCTGATACCTGTCGAGGTCGCCGCGGTCGATCGCGACCTGCCGGACCGGCTCGGGCGCCTGGCGGATGACGTCGAGGACGTCGCCGATGACCGGCGTGCGGCTCACATTTGTGTCTAACACCAGAAGGCACCGGTCGAGGATGGCGTCTTCGCGGTCGCTTGGCGGGGCGTTGCGGGCCAGTTGGACAAGAGACGACATCATGGTCAGGCGGCGGCCGTGGGCGTCTTCGACCAGCTCTTTGCGCAAGGCCCGCTCGATGCTTCTTTTGCCGATCACCCGTCCCACGTCCCCGGCGTCCAAGGGGTTGATCGTGCCCCGGCCGCGCCCGATCTCGATGACTTGCCCGCCCAAGGCGCGGACGAGGTCGACGTAGTCGGGTTTGAGGTCTCCGAGGATCATCGAATGCACGCCCCTGGCGGCCAGGCCCATGATCAAGTGCCGGACCGAGGAGGATTTGCCCAGCCCGGGCAGACCGAGGACGAACGCTGAAGGGTTGGCGATCAGCCGGGCCTCGGAAAACCATGAAAGCGGATCGAAACAGACCGTGTTGCCGGTCATCAGGTGCCGGCCGAACGGCACGCCCACCATCGGCGTGCCCACCCCGACCGAGAACGGCCACAGCCCGCACACCTGTTTCGAGGTCCCGCGCCATTCTTGGGGGATCGGCACGCCGAGCACGCCCCCGCCCCCGCGTTTGTCCCACCCGGTCACCGGCGAGGGGACCAGCCTGCGCAGACGATCGGCCAGGCCCATCACAACGCCTCCCTGACTCGCTCGGACACACGTGAATGCAGCATCGGGACGACGCCTACCGGCAGGCCGACCGCGAACGCCGCGTCCTGGGCCCCGTAGGCGGGGCGGATCCTGATCCGCACCGAGGCGGCCAACGCCTCGACGGTGGCCTTGATGTCGGCAAGCTCGCTTGAGGACGTGCCCGTCGCGGTCACAACCATCCCGAAGTTTTCCAGCCCCGCCCCCTGGGCTTCCTCTCTGGAGGTGCGCACCGCCTGGGCGTAGGCGACCTTGGCCCGCTCGGTGGGCCGGCGCATGTTGCCCAGGCGCGCCGAGGCGTCGTTGACGTCTCGATCGACGATGTCGGCAGCTCGGGCGACGTCGATCGGCCGATACAACAAGGCCACGCGCTTGCGAGCCACACGCTGATTCGGCTCGAGCAGGCGCGTCAGCAGGTTGGACTGAATCTGGCCTGTCGGGGCGCCTGTCATCATCCACGTCATCGACACGCCCGAATCGTGGACATACCTGTCACGCAAGGCGTCGGCACCGGCCGGGCCGGCCTCGGCCCACTCGACCCGCGCCGTCTGCCCGGCCAGCGCCGCCTCGTCGAACAGCGCCTGAGCGGCCGGATCATAGGCCACGCGCACGATCCGGGCGATCTCTTCAGCCCCGACAGGGCGGACGGTCCCTGCCCCGGTCCCCGACAGCGCACCGGTCAGCCCCGGAATGCGCGTGGCGACCTCCCGGCCGAACTCCTCCAAACTCCGGCGGGCCCCTCCGAGGCGGTAGACCGTCGCGGCGGTGAACGTCAACGTGATGTAGCAGGACACCGCCGCCGACCCGACCGGGTAGACCGCCTGAATCTCGTCCATCACCCGTTTGGCCAGCTCCGGGGCGCGGGCATCGATGTGAGAATGGATTTCTTGGCGCAGGCGCGTCCCCGAGTCGGGAATCGTCTCGACGACCACTGACGCGCCGACCAAGCCCGGCTCTCCGCTCAGCGCCGCCAGCCAATGCCCCCACCGGGCCACCTGCACATCGATTTGGTACTGGTCGACGAGCGCGTCCCCGTCCGGCTGGACGGCCAAGACCACCGCATAGGTCGAGACCGCCGGGTGGGCGATCACCGCGAACGGCCGGCCCCACGAATCGACGAACTCGGACACCCGGGTGGCCGACAGCACCCCGGGAAGCTGACAGGTTCCCGTGGGGACCACGCCGGCCGGACCCGACCTGTATACCGTCAGCCCCCGCCTTCTGGCTCTCCGAAACATCACTCTCTCTCCAATCTTGTGCAGACGGGTCAACCCGTGCCCGTCTTTGCGTATGAGGGAAAACAAAATCCCTCCCGAGCCGACGGCGGTGACAAACGCCGGTAAAAGCCCGCCGACCATGTTCGCGATCAACGTCGCCACCAGCGCCGCAAACAGAACGAACGTCGCCGCCGCCGACAGTTTGCCCAGACCGGCCCTCGACGGCTGACGCCAATTCCCGTAAAAGACCGTCTCCGACTCTTCTGCCGCGCTCATGCCGTCTCTCCCGTCTGACTCTCGGCCAGCCCTTTGGCGCCGGAGGCGACCTGGCCGGCAGCCTGGAGG
>ERZ773060.482-NODE-482-length-13650-cov-4.78595_pt1 | contig 13650 bp, 10 predicted proteins | sample MGYA00580628_ERZ773060 | MGnify/ENA primary metagenome ERZ773060 (study PRJEB29015, sample SAMEA2738019) | human oral metagenome | biome: human oral; feature: human-associated habitat; material: dental | place: China | collected 2045 ... | reverse complement strand
CGCTGTCGTCGGCGAGGGTTTCGGCGAGGAGGTGTTCGGGGGCGACGGCGACCGGGTAGCGGTAGAGGCTGCCGTCGGGCTGGGTGCCGACCAGCGCGCCTTCGCCACGCGCGTAGTAGTCGTCGATGACGAGCGTGCCCTGGCCGTCGCCGAGGGTGATGTGCAGGTCATCGCCGTCGCGCGCGGTGCGAATGTCGGGCAGGCCGTCAAGCTGGTAGTAGGCGCCGTTAATGGCTTCGATGTGCTGTTCACCCGCGCCGTTGAGCGGGTATTGGGCGATGGGGTTGCCGTTTGCGTCTTTGAGGGTGATGGTGTTCATGCGGTGTTCCTTGTTGGTAGGTGTTGCTGCCTTGCGGGGTTAGTGGATGAGAGCGGCGGCGCTGCGCTGGCTGATGAAGCCGTCCGGGGTTTGGCCGTTGGCCGCCTGCCAGGCGGCGAAGGCGCGGCGGGTGTTCGCGCCCATGACGCCATCGGTGCCTTTGGTGTCGTAGCCCTGCGCGGTGAGGTTCTGTTGCAGGCGCTGTACCTGGTCGCGCGTCAGCCCTTGTTCGTCGCGCGGCCAGCTGGCGCTGATGCCGCCTCCGCCGCTGATGCCGTCGGCAATGAGGCCGATGGCAAGGGCGTAGCTGTCGGCGTTGTTGTAAACCTTGATGGTTTTGAAGTTGGGGTAGGTGAGCAGTGCCGGGCCGCTCACGCCTGCGGGCAGCCACAGTCTGGCGGTGCCCGCCTCATTGGTCAGCGCCGCGCCGTCGGCCTGGCGCGCGCCCAGTTGTCCCCATTGTGCCGGGGCGAGGTTGTTTTCGATGTAGCGGTAGTCGAAGTCGGGGGCGAGGCGCACTTCGCGTCCCCAGCGCTGGCCGCGTTGCCAGCCGCTTTTGCCAAGGTAGTTGGCGGTCGATGCCAGCGCGTCTTCGATTTGCCACGGGTCTCGGCGACCATCGCCGTTGCCGTCGGTGCCGTACTGGAGGAAGGTGGTGGGGATGAATTGGGTGTGTCCCATGCCGCCTGCCCATGAGCCGCGCAGTTCGTCCCAGCGCACGTCGCCGCGCTCAATCAGTTGCAACAGCGCGATGAGCTGCTGTTCGGCGAAGTCGCGGCGGCGGCCTTCGTAGGCGAGGGTGGAGAGCGCTTGGATGAGGTCAATGTTGCCGGTGTTTTTGCCGTAGGCGCTTTCTATGCCCCAGATGGCGACGATGTAGGGCGCGCCGACGCCGGTTTGGTTTTCCAGTTGTTGCAACAGCGGGCGGTATTCGGCCAGTTTGGCGCGGCCTTGCTGGATGCGGTCAGCGGAGACGGCGCTGTCGAGGTACGCCCAGATCATTTTGTTTTGTTCGGGCTGTTTGCGGTCGGCGGAGACGACTTTTTCTTCGTAATGGGTGCGGGCGAGCAGTTGCCGGATGTCGTCGTCGCGGATGCCAGCCGCTGCGGCGCGCTGGGCAAAGGCCTGCTGCCAGGCGGCGAAGTTTGCCGGTTCTGTCGGTGGGGGAGGGGAGGGCGGTTCCGGTTGGGGTTGCGGCCGCGGCTCGATATTCGGCGCGGGTGCGGTGGTACAGGCGCTGAGGATGGTGGCAAGGGCGAGGGTGACAAGGTTGCGGTTCATGGTGGTGGTAATGGTTTGGCAAGGGTAGGGCGGTAGGATAGCGATTGCGGCGAAAGGCGGCAAGATGTTCGGTTGGTGCGGTTTTTGGTGTTCAAAAAAACGCTCCGGACGGGAGCGTTTTGGGTTATTCAGATTCCGCCTCATGTATGCGGAGCATGGCATGAGGCGGATGTGTTTGCGGATTTATTTTTGTCTGGAGCCGCTCATGATGCGTTGAACAAAGACAATGACGCAGGCGAGGAAGGCGACGAGGCCAATCCATTGTGCGGCAGTTCCCCAGTTGTCAAGTTTGATGGCAAGCGGGGCTTCAGAGCCGCCGCTGGTAACGGAGATGACGATGATGAAGGCGAGGATGACGCCAATCAGGCTCTCGCCGACAATCAGCCCGGCCGCAAAGAGGGTACCGATGCGTTCGGCGTTTTTCAGGCGCGGTTCGCTGTCGCTATAGCGTTTGCGGATGAAGTGGTTGGTGATGGCGGCGAGGAAGGCGCCGACAATCAGCGGCGGGGTAATCATCGGCGGCAGGTAGATGCCCATGCCGATAGCGAGCGGCGGTACCGCCAGGCGGCCGTCGGTCGCTTTCTTCAGCCAGAGGTTGAAGGCGATGGCGGCTGCGCCAATGCCCATGCCGGTGAAGATGTAGCCCCATTGCAAGTCGTGCGAGAAGATGCCTTTGGCGATGGTGGTCATGATGGTCGCCTGCGGTGCATTCATGGCGAGGCTTGCGTCCATGCCTTCGCGCGGCATGGCACCGGCAAAACCGTAGGACTGGTAGAGCAGTTCGAGTACCGGAGCGATGACGATTGCGCCAACGATAACGCCGATGATGAGCGAGACTTGTTGCCGCCACGGGGTGGCGCGCAGCAGGTAACCGGTTTTCAGGTCTTGCAGGTTGTCGTTGGAAATGCAGGCGGCGGCAATGATGGCGGTGCCGCAGAAAAGCGTCAGCGCCAGCAGGAATTGGCGGTTGCCTTCGTCGGCAAAGAGACCGCCCGCCTCGCCAATCATCAGCAATATCAGCGAGATGATGATGGTGGCAATGATACCGATGCCGGAAATGGGGCTGGAGGACGAGCCGATGAGACCCGCCATGTAACCGCAGGCGGCGGCGACGAGGAAGCCGATGAGGATGGTGAGCAGGGTGCAGACGACGACCAGCGTCCACGCCATACCGCTGCCGAGGCTGGCGTCGGCGACGAAGCGGTGGAAGCAAAAGACGAGGATGACGGCGGCGATGGCGATCCACAAGAGCATGCTCTGCGGCGAGAGGTTCAAGTCTTCGCGGTGCGCCGCCTGTTCACCCTTGCCGCTGAAGGCGGCGATGGAGAGCTTCATCCCTTCAACCATCGGTTTGAAGAGGGTGATGAGCGTCCAGAAGGCGGCGATGGCGATGGTGCCTGCGCCGATGAAGCGCACGTTATTCTTCCACAGCCCCATCGCATAACCCGCCATATCCGCATCCGGCGGCTGCGGCAGGGTGGCGCTCAGATAAGGAATGATGCCAAACCAGGTCAGCGCGAGGCCGATGAGAATGGCGATACCACCCGCGAGACCAACGAGATACCCCGCGCCGAGCAGGGCAAACGAAAAACCCATCGGCGCCTGGAAAATCGCCGCGCCGGATTTGAACCAATAACTGGCGCTGTCAGCGACAACCCGCAAGCCTTGCGTGCAAAGACTCATCACGCCCGCCAGCGCGCCGCCGGTGAGAATTTCCCTGACGCCGCTTGCGCCCTGCTGCGCGCCGCTGTTCTCAATATTCGGATCGTGGCAGCCGACTTTCAAAATCTCGGCGGCGGCGACCCCTTCCGGGTAGGGCAGATCGCTATGCACCACCATCGCCAGGCGCAGCGGCACAGTGAAAATCACACCGAGAATCCCGCCGGCGGTACACAGCAGTGTTGTCTGCCAGAACGGAAACCCGCTCCAATAGCCGACCATGAGCAGCCCCGGCAGGACGAAAATCACCGAAGAAATCGTCCCGGCGGCGGAGGTCTCGGTCTGCACCAGATTGTTCTCCAGAATATTGCTGCCGTGGGCGAACTTGAGCACGGCCATGGAAATCACCGCCGCCGGAATGGTCGAGGCAAACGTCAGCCCGACCTTGAGGCCAAGATAAACATTGGAAGCCGTAAAAACGACGGTAATCAAAGCACCCAGCACCATGCCGCGCAGCGTCAGCTCGCGGTAATTGGCAAATGGGTCGTGATACGAAGGCGATGACATATGAAAACTCCTGAAGATGAAGAAGGCTGGCATCTTGAAATTATGTTAATGGGAAGTCAAGAAAATCGGCGCGGTGAACTGTGGAAAAATACCGCTCCCCCGCCAACCACACGAGGACAAGCATGAAACTGAACACCCTGCTCATCGCCGCCGCCATCAGCCTGGGCGGCTGCGCCGACGTCGCCAACATGGCCGGTTACGACTCGCAAACGCTCAACCTCAAGGCAGCAGAAGGCTACCAGCAGGTGCTGAGCGAAGCGCGCAGCGAAAACGCGCTCGACACCCGCTCGCAGACGGCGCAACGGGTGCATAACGTCTTCAACCGCATGGTGCCAATAGCGAACGCCAACAACCGCACCGGCATACCCTTCCAGTGGGAAATGAACGTCATCCGCTCCGACGAACTCAATGCCTGGGCGATGCCGGGCGGCAAAATGGCGGTGTACAGCGGCCTCGTCGAAAAACTGCACCTGACCGACGACGAACTCGCCGCCGTCATCGGCCACGAAATGACCCACGCCTTGCGCGAACACAGCAAGGCGCAGGTGGGACAACAAGTATTGACGGCTATCGGTGTGGGCATTGGTGGCAGCATCCTCGCGCAAAACAGCAACATTGACCCCGATATGCTCAAAACGGGCAGCGCGCTGCTTTCCGAATACGGCATCAGCAACCCCTTCAGCCGCCAGCACGAAACCGAAGCGGACATTGGCGGGCTGATGCTGATGGCGCAGGCAGGCTACAACCCGCAGGCGGCGCTGTCCGTCTGGCAAAAAATGGAACAGGCGGGCAGTGGCGGTATGCCGTCCTTCCTCTCCACCCACCCCAGCGGTGCCGACCGCATCCAGGTATTACAACAACATATGCCGGAAGCGATGGCGCTCTACCAGCAAAGCGGCGGCCGCGCCCCCGCGCCGATGCCCGCAGCGCAGGCGAACCCGCTGCCGCAGGGAATACCGGTTGCGCAACCCGCTGCCGTCGCGCCGCAACCAAGCAACTGGGTACCGCAAAACCCTGGCGTGGGGATGCCCGTTGAGCAATGGATGCAGAAACCGGGCAAACGGCGACGCTAAGCGGTTTATAGCCATCCACCGAAAGCCTCATACGGTGTTGCGCCGCTTCGCCGTACAACCGCGTACTGCCTTCAGCGGCGCGCCTTGTCTGAAACTTTCGGTGGATGGCTATATATGAAAGGGGAAGGTAGCTATCTCGCGAACGAACCCATGACAGAAAAAACCGAAACCCACCCGCTGCCGCCCTTCGCCCCGGCCAATGCCCGACTGCTCATGCTCGGCAGTTTTCCGCCGCCGCGCGGGCGCTGGAAAATGGACTTCTACTATCCGAATATTCAGAACGATATGTGGCGCATCTTCGGCCTTGTTTTCTTCGATGACCGCGACCGCTTCGTTAGTGCCGACGGCAAAGGCTACCGCGAGGCGGACATTCGCGCCTTTCTCGCGGCAAAAGGCATCGCCATCAGCGACACCGCACGTCGCGTCCGCCGCCTGCAAGGCAATGCCGCCGACAAGGCGTTGCAAATCCTTGAGCCGCTTGACCTTGCCGCCTTGCTCGCCCGGCTGCCGCATTGTCGTGCCATCCTCACCACCGGTGAACTGGCAACCCGCACCCTGCTGACGCTGCTTCCCGCTGACAGCGCCGCCCCGGCCATCGGCGCGTCCGGACACGCGGACTTTTGCGGACGCACGCTGCGTCTTTACCGCCTGCCGTCTTCTTCCCGCGCCTATCCGCTGGCGCTTGGCAAAAAGGCGGCCAGTTACCGCCAATGTTTTGCCGACATCGGGCTGTTGCCATAAAAAAGCCGCCGAAACGGCGGCGTATTTTTTTAACTATTCCCCGTCTGCTGGCGCAGGGCGGCGGCGTCCAGCCGTAGCGGTTTGCCGTCCCGTGTTTGGATAATGGCGGTATCCGTTTGCAGCGCCAATTGGCGCGCGGCGCGGGCAGCGCGTTGCATCGCCGCCGCTGAGGCGCGCAGCTCGGCATTTTGTGCTTGGGCGATGTCGCCTGTGCAGCGATGATGGTTTTCGCCCCAGGCGAGCAGGGCAGGGCAGTCGGCGGTGTTTTCGTAAACTGCCCAGTGATTGACCGCAGCGCAGTAGGCGTCCAGGTTGGCCAGCCCGGTGGCGAAACGGCGGCGGATGGTCGCCTCCGGGATGTTATGCCCGCCCTGTTTGACCCGCTCGGCGACGCGCAGCACGGAATAGTCGGCGGCGGGCAGGCGGATGAAGTAGAGGCTGACCGCATAGCCCAGCTCCTGCCACGCCGGGATTTGCCGCAGGTAGCTTTGGCTGGAGAGCGTCGTCTCCAGCGCGAAGGATGCGCGGCGCTGCACGGCGGCGGCGATTTCTTCCAGCATCAGCCGCCCCGCCCTGACCGCTGCCGCATCGGGGTCAAACGGCGACAGCCCGGCAGCAATCAGATCGGCGTTGATGAAGTGCGGGCATTGCACTTCGGCAGGCAGAAAGGCGCGGGCGAAGGTGGTTTTGCCCGCACCGTTCGGCCCGGCGAGGATGAGAATTTTGGGCATGGCTTTGGCGCTGTGAACAGGAAGCGCCGTCATGCGCTTTTTTTCTGCCCGTCCGCAGGCAGCAGGAAAACGCCGGTCGGAGTGAGGTGGATATAGCCTTCTTCCTGTCCTTCGCGGAAGTCTTCCGGCTTGAGGTTTATCAGCAGTTCGTGGCCTTGCCAGTCGGCGATGATTTCCCAGTGGTTGCCCATGTACACCGCGTTCTGGATACGGCATTTTTGCGCCGCCTCGCCGCCCGCTTGCAGGGTAATCGCTTCGGGGCGGACGCCGACGAGGCAGTCGCCGTCTGCGAGTTCATATTGGGCAGCATCGGGCAGCTCAAAGCGGTAGCCGTTGGTGGCGACAGTATTGCCGCGCAGTTCGCCCTTGAAAATGCTGGATTCGCCCATGAAGTTGGCGAGGAAGAGCGAGTTCGGGTGCAGGTAGAGTTCGCGCGCGGGCGCTTTCTGCACGATGCGCCCCTTGTCCATGACGATGACCTGGTCGGAGACGGCGAACGCTTCGCTCTGGTCGTGGGTGACGTAAAGCGAGGTGATGCCAAGGCTTTGCTGCAATTCGCGGATTTTCTCGCGCATACTGCGGCGCAGGTTGGCATCGAGGTTGGAAAGCGGCTCGTCGAACAGCAACACTTTCGGCTTCAGCACCAGCGCACGGGCGAGGGCGACGCGCTGCTGTTGGCCGCCGGAGATTTGGTCAACGTAGCGTTCACCGAATCCGGCAAGGTCAACGAGCGCGAGGGCTTCTTCGACGCGGCGGCGGCGTTCGCCGTGCGGCACGTTGAGCATTTTCAGGCCGTAGCCGACGTTATCCGCGATGCTCATGTGCGGGAACAGCGCGTAGGACTGGAAGACGATGCAGATGTCGCGCTGCTGGATGGAGGCCTTGGTGACGTCTTCGCCGTCGATGAAAATCTGCCCGCTGGTCGGGCTTTCCAACCCGGCGACGAGGCGGAGGATGGTGGTTTTGCCGCAGCCGGAGGGGCCGAGCAGGGTGGTCATGGTGCCGCGCTCAATGGCGAGGTTGAGGTGGTCGATGACCACGGTTTTGCCGAAGGATTTGGTGACGTCTTTCAGGACGAGGAAGGCTTTTTCGTTCATGGTGTTTCCGGGATTCAGTGTTGGCGTGCTTTGGAGCGGGCGATGCGGGTGTCGCCGATAATCCAGTCAAAGAAGAGGATGATGCTCATCATGACGACGATGAGGATAGAGCCGTAGGCGATGGCGGTGCCGTATTCGCCGTCTTCGACGCGGTTCAGGATGTAGGCGGTGGCGACGCGCGTGTCGGCGGTGACGAGGAAGATAATCGCGCTGACGGTGGTCATCGCCTTGACGAAGCTGGTGACGAGCGCCGAGAGCAGCGCCGGTTTCAGCAGCGGCAGGATGATGTAGCGGATGGTTTTCAGCGAGCTGCCCTTGAGCGAGAGCGAGGCTTCATCGAGCGACTTGTCGAGCTGGCCGAGCCCGGCGATGGCGGCGCGCATCCCGACCGGCAGGTCGCGCATCACCATCGAGATGATGACGATGATGCCGGTGCCGGTGATATACAGCGGTGCGTCGTTGAAAGCGAGAATGTAGGACACGCCCGCTGCGGTGCCGGGAATGGCGAAGCAAAGCATAGTGAGAAATTCCAGCGTTTTCTTGCCGCGAAACTCCTTGCGCACCACGATATAGGCAATGAGCAAACCGAGCGCGGCGGTGAATACGGCAGCAATGCCCGCATAAATCAGGGTATTAATCAGCGAAGGCCAGGCACCGTCGCTAAAGCCCTGCCCGAAAAGAATCTGATAATTGCGCAGGGTCAGGTTGTAATCCACGCCCCAGTTCACGGTAAAGCTGCCATAGAAAATACTGCCGTACAGCAGCAAATTAAACAGCACCCAGAACGCGAGCAAGCCGCTAATCAGATTTTTCAGACCACGCGGTAATTCCTGCACCTCGCCGCGATACGATTTGCCGGAAACGGTAATGTATGAGCGGTTGCCAATCCACAGATATTGCACGATAAAAATGCCGAGCGAGAACAGCAATAGCAAGGTGCCGAGGGTACTCGCCGAGGCATAATCCAGTTGCGAGCCGGCGATATAAAAATAAATTTGCGTGGCGATGACGTCAAAACTGCCGCCCAATACCAGCGGATTACTGAAATCGGCAAGCGATTGCACGAATACCAGCAGGAAGGCATTGGCGAGTGCCGGACGCAGCAGCGGGAAAATAATCTGGAAGAAAGTCTGATAGCGGTTGGCGCGCAGCGTATAAGAGGCTTCCTCAATCGAAGGGTGAATGGATTTCAGCGCGCCGTCGAGAATCATAAAGGCGAGCGGGGTGAATGCCAGAATCTGTGCAATGGCAATCCCGTTGAAACCATAGAGCCAGTTGCTGTTGGCAAAACCGAGCCATTCGGTGAGATAACCGGAGCGGCCCAGCATCAGCGTTACCCCCAAGCCGACGACAAACGGCGGCGTCACAATCGGCAGAATGGAAAAAATCTTGCCGATAAAGGCGGTGCGGCGGGCAATGCGGGTGGTATAAAGCGCGAAAGCGAGGCCAAAAATGGTGGACATCAGCCCGACAAAACCGGAAAGCATCAGCGAATTGCCAATGACGCGCAGAATGTAACTCTGGCTGAGAATGCGCAAGACCTGTTGCGGATGAAAAGCGCCGTCCTCATAAAACATCGCAATAAAAATCGCGCCGGTCGGGAAGACAATAAACAGCGAAATCAGCAGAATAATGATGAGCAGCGAGGCAATAATAAACTTGTCGCCTTGCAATACCTTGAGACGGGCAAGCGCTAATGTTGCAATAGCGACCAAAGCACCGGCAAGACCGATTACCGCATAGCCGAGCGAAACGTGCGCCAGCTTGGCGCTGACGAGGGTAATGAAGGCAATGATAGCGGTCCAGACGAGTTCGCCTTTGGCACGCGCCGCTGGCGTCGAATTGAACAAAGGAAAAAGCAAAAATAGCAATACCGGTGCGAACCACAGCGCGCTTAAATTGAGCGAATGCCAGCCCATCGCGGCGAGGCGCTCATCCCAGGTAGATTCAACAATGCCGTAATCGAGGGCAAAGGCGGGCAGTAGTGCATAACAGAGCAGCGCGACCGCCACCCAGAAAGCGGACTGGTTCGTCCATCGCAAAAAGACTTTCATAAAAATATTCCGGCTGAAAATTTGAAGGGATGTCATCAATGACACTCCCGAAAACCAATCCTGAAAATCATCGCGGCAATGGTAAATATTTCCGCAACCGCCGCGCTCCCTCCCCCTGTGGGGACTGGAACAGCTCGTCCGAAGGACGAGAAAGTTGGGGTGGGGTTACTGGTGACACACACGGTGTCATTGCAAACTCACGTTTACATACACATCGAGCGCTCAAGTGTATGTAAATAATATGTGGGGTTTGTTGCTGACGCGATGTGTCTGCTGCCCCCACCCCTTCCCCTCCCCCACAGGGGGAGGGAGATCCAATGTTATTTCGCCAATTTGACCTCATCCACCCATTTCTTGATGATGCGCTTGCGCAAATCGCTCGCACCATATTTGTCAAAATCATAGTTAATCAAATTGACGGATTTGAAATCGAGTGAATACGGCGACATTTTCGCTTCGCTATTGGTCAGAATTTGGTGCGTTTCCCCTTTCTGCCATGACAATTCCTGCGCTTCTTTCGACAATGCCCAATCGACAAACAATTTTGCATTTTCAGGATTGCGCGCGCCTTTAATTACGCTCACTCCGCCGATTTCATAACCGGTGCCTTCGCAGGGCACGACCAGTTCCACCGGTGCGCCTTTTTCCCGCTCTAGCGAATGTTCATGCAAAAAGCCAATGCCGATGGATGCCTCGCCGCGTGCGGTATTGCGCGTTGCGGTATTGCCGGACTTGGTATATTGCGAGACGTTTTTGTTCAGTTCCTTCAGGTATTTGAAGGCTTCGTCTTCGCCCCATAATTGAATGAATGTCGCAATCTGCGTGTAAGCGGTGCCGGAGCTTTGCGGGTCGGCGGCCTGAATTTCGTTTTTGTATTTCGGGTCAATCAAATCTTTCCAGCATTTGGGCACGGGCAAATTGAGTTTCGCCAGCCGCTCGGTATTGACGCCAAAGCCGAGAATGCCGAGATAAATGGCGGAGGAATAATTGCCCTTGCGTTTCGCCGGGTCTTTTAATGAATCGGGAATGTATTGCAGATTGGGTGATTTGTAGGGTTCAAGTAATCCCATTTCGCCCGCCTGTGAATGCGGGTCAAGCGTGCCGCCATACCAGACATCGCCTTGCGGATTGTCTTTTTCCGCATCAATTTTGGCGAGAATGCTGCCGGTGCCGCCACGGATAAAACTGGTCTTGATGCCGTATTTTTTTTCAAAGGCGAGGGTTTCCTGTTCGCACATGGTATTTTGCGCGCTGCAATAGACGACGAGGCGGCCTTCGGCAGCGGCGTGTGCAGCAAAAGAAGTGAGTCCTGCCAATACGGCGAGGGTTAATGCGGTGTGAGCGGATTTCATGGTTTTTCCTTATAGGCAATTGTAGTCATGTAGGGTGGGGCTTGCCCCACCATGAAATGATTTATGCGTGGCGGTGGGTCAAGACCCACCCTACAACTATCGGGCGGTTACGACGCAAGCGTCTAACCGCCCCTACATTCGCTTTTTCTTATTTGGCCAGTTTTACCGTTTCCACCCATTTGTCGATGAGGCGTTTGCGTTCGGCGGCAGAGCCGTATTTGGCAAAGTCGTAGTCAATCAGTTTCAGCTGTGCCGGGTCGGGCGTGTTCGGCGCCTGTTCGGCGGTGGTGTTGGTGAGGATTTGCAGCGATTCGCCGTGTTGCCACGCAGATTCCTGCCCTTCTTTGGACAGCGCCCAATCGACGAACAGCTTGGCGTTGTCGAGGTTGCGCGCGCCCTTGAGGATGCTGACGCCGCCCAGCTCATAGCCGGTGCCTTCGCACGGCACGACCAATTCCAGCGGTGCGCCCTTGTTTTTTTCCAGAGTGTAGTCGTGGAGGAAGCCGATGCCAATCGCCGTTTCGCCACGCGCGGCGTTGCGCGATGGCGTGACGCCGGATTTGGTGTATTGCGAGATGTTCGGGTGCAACTGTTTGAAATAGTTGAAGGCTTCGTCTTCGCCCCAAAGCTGGACGAAGGTGGCAAGCGCGGTGTAGGCGGTACCGGCGCTTTGCGGATCGGCAATTTGCACTTCGCCCTTGTATTCCGGCTTGGTCAGGTCTTTCCAGCATTTCGGCACGTCTTTGATGCCGAGTTTTTGCAGGCGCTCGGTGTTCACGCCAAAGCCGAGGATGCCCATATAAATGGCGGAGGTGGCGTTGCCCTTGACCTTGCCCGGATCGCGGAAACGCTCGGTGATTTGCTGCAGGTTGGGCGATTGGTAGGGCTCAAGCAGGCCGAGTTCACCGGCTTGTGATTGCGGGTCGAAGGTGCCGCCGTACCAGACGTCTGCCTGCGGGTTGTTTTTTTCCGCTTCAACCTTGGCGAAGGTGCTGCCGGAGCCGTTGCGGATGAAGGATGCCTTGACGTCGTATTTTTTTGAGAATTGCTGCACCGCGTTTTCGCACATGGCGTTGGTGGCGCTGCAATAGACGACGAGACGCCCGGCAGCGTTGGCGTGTACGGCCAAGAGAGAACCGGCGGCAACGGCGGCGGCCAGTTTGGTGAATTTCAACCATTTCATAGTTTTACTCCTGATTCTGAATGTTCTGCGCGCCGCAGTGCGAACACGCCGTGGTTGGGGAAGTGTGGATTTTGTGCGAAAAGCCACAGATTCCCACAACGTATGCACATTATAGGACGGCTATGGACGGATAAAAAGCACAAGTTTCAACAGAAATCGGACGAAATTTATACCGCTCTAACATTTGTGGATGGTGTGGATTTGGGGGCTGGTACCGGCCCGCAGAGGGCGGGAAGCGGATGGGCAATCCCTCGCGCCAAACGCCCCCACAGCGCATAATGGCGTCCCCCTTTTCAGGAGTTTTCCATGACCACGACCCACATCTATTGCCTGCTTTTCCCCGGCTACCAGACGCTTGATCTGATGGGGCCAGTGGAGTTGCTCTCGCGCCTGCCGGATGTGCGCCTGCATTTTGTCTCGCATAGCGGCGGGCTGATTGACAGCGCACAGGGCTTTGCCGTCGCCACCGACAAGCTGGACAGCCTGCGCTCCGGCAGCATCCTGCTCGTGCCGGGCGGCATGGCAACGCGCACGCTGGTCGCCGATGCCGCCTTCATCGCCGCGCTGGCGGACTGGGCGGCGCAAAGCGCCTGGTGTCTCACCGTCTGCACCGGCGCGGCGCTGCTGGCGGCGACCGGCCTGCTTGACGAACTGCCCGCCACTTCCAACAAGGCCGCCTTCGCCTGGGTGCGCGACACTTTCCCGCAGGTGCAATGGCAGGGCAAGGCGCGCTGGGTGCGGGCGAACCGCTTTTATACCGCCTCTGGCGTCTCGGCGGGGATGGACATGGCGCTCGGTTTTATCGCCGACCGCTACGGCAGCGCGCAGGCGGAAGCCATCGCCCATCGCTGTGAATATGTTTGGCAACGCGAGGCCGGTGCCGATCCGTTCGCGGTGGCATGAAAAAAGGGCTGCATTGCAGCCCTTTTGCTGTGCGCGGCTCAGCCGATTTTCATGAAGCGCTGGTAGGCGCTGTTGTCGGTTTCTTCGCTGTAGTCGTAGCCGATGGCGGCCAGGTGCGCTTCCAGTTGTGCCGGGTCGTCGCTCTGAATCCCTGCAAGGACGCGGCCATAGTCGCTGCCGTGGTTACGGTAGTGGAAGAGGCTGATGTTGTTTTTCGTACCGAGGGTTTGCAGGAAGTGCAGCAGCGCGCCGGGGCGTTCCGGGAAGCCGAAGCGGAAGATGCGCTCATCGGCCATCGCCGCGCTCGCGCCGCCAATCATGTAGCGCAGGTGGGATTTGGCGAGTTCGTTGTCGGTCAGGTTTTCGGTGTCGTAGCCGTGCGCGCGCAGTTTTTCGATGATGGCATCCAGCTGGGCGCGACCGCCGCTCAGTTCGACGCCGACGAAGATTTGCGCCCGCGCCGCGCTTTGGTAGCGGTAGCTGAATTCGGTGACGTTGTGCGTACCAAGCAGGGTGCAGAAGTTGAGGAAGGTGCCGGGGATTTCCGGGATGGTGACGGCGAGCAGGCCTTCGCGCTGTTCGCCGATTTCGGTGCGCTCGGCGACGTAGCGCAGGCGGTCGAAGTTCATGTTGGCGCCGGAGACGATGTTAATCAGCGTCAAGTTTTTCGCGTCTTGTTGTGCCGCCCAT